>ENA-ORKV01002505-ORKV01002505.1-human-gut-metagenome-genome-assembly--contig:-NODE-2505-length-10855-cov-2.532010_pt1 | contig 10855 bp, 12 predicted proteins | sample MGYA00243058_ERZ508805 | MGnify/ENA primary metagenome ERZ508805 (study PRJEB26277, sample SAMN04329770) | human gut metagenome | biome: human-associated habitat | host: Homo sapiens | place: USA... | reverse complement strand
GATTCGTATTGCAGGTACAAAAGAATACTATGGTGGGATTGCAATGGTTATTCCGCTCGCATTTGCGATATATTTTGTTTTTTTGTATTCACTTCCTGTGCATGTTGAATACTTTTATAAAAAAACAAAATTTATTGCAGTAGGAACAAGTTTGGCGGCAGGAATCAATATTGCATTAAACTATATTTTTATTCGCAAATATGGATATACCGCCTCTGCTTGGACAACGCTGGTGTCATATATACTATTATTTGTTTTTCATTGGATAATTGCAAAAAGAATCGATAAAAACCCAATGTTTCCGGTAAAAATGATTGTCGTAAGTATAGGATCTTTAATAGTATATTCAGTTTGGATACTTTGTGTCTTGAATTACAGGTACATCCGCTGGAGCTCAATGGTGGCTATAATTGTTGGGATGATGATATGCAACTATAGAATTACTGTGCCAATGATAGATATGGTTTGTAGCAAAATGAAGCGGAGAGATAAATAAATGAAAACAGTTAAGCTATATAATGGCGTGAATATGCCATGTGTTGGATTTGGAACGGACAGGACATTTATTTTTATAAGAAAAAATGTCTTGGCAGGTGCAATGGAGCTTTTCAAAGATCTAACGATTGGACATGGATACCATTGGAAGCGTGATACATCGATTGTTAAAATTGTAAAGGATGAATTAGTTGAATTATTAGGTGGAGAGAGTAAGCCTTTAAATTTAAATGGTAATCCGGCTACGTTGATGTTAGTTGGTTTACAAGGTTCTGGTAAGACAACAACTATTGCAAAACTTTCTAATTTTTTACGAAAGAAACATGCAAAGAAACCTTTATTAGTAGCTTGTGACGTTTATAGACCAGCAGCAATTGATCAGTTAAAACAATTAGGTAAGCAATTAAATATAGAGGTTTATGAAGAAGGTAAATCTGATCCTGTTGAAATTGCTAAAAATGCTATTTCGTATGCAAAAAAGAATGGATATGACTATGTTCTAGTTGATACTGCTGGTAGACTTCATATTGATGAAGAATTGATGGATGAGTTAGTTAATATTAAAAATGCTATTAATCCTGATGAAATATTGTTAGTAATTGATGCTATGATGGGACAAGATGCTATTAATGTAATTACTGGGTTTAATGATAAACTACCTTTGACCGGTGTTATTTTAACTAAATTAGATGGTGATACTAAAGGTGGAGTAGCTTTATCTGTTAGACATCTAACGAATGTTCCAATAAAGTTTATTGGTGTTTCTGAAAAATTAGATGGTTTGGACTTCTTTGATCCAGAACGTGCTGCTGGTAGAATTCTTGGAATGGGTGATATTGTTTCTTTAGTTGAAAAGGCAACAGAAGCAATAGATGAAAAAGAAGCTGAAAAAGCTGCTAAAAGAATGCAACAAGGAAAATTTGATTTGGAAGATTTTTTATCAACAATGAAACAAGTTAAAAAATTAGGACCATTAGAAAACTTATTGAAACTTGTTCCTGGTGCCAAGAAGATGGGCCTTTCTGATGTTAAAATTGATCCAAAACAGATGGCACATATTGAAGCTATTGTATTATCAATGACTCCTAAGGAAAGAAGAAATCCAGAAATTATAAAAGCTAGTCGTAAGACTAGAATCGCCAATGGTTCTGGTACTTCTGTACAAGAAGTTAATAAATTACTTCAACAATTTGACCAAATGAAAAAAATGATGAAACAAATGTCAAATGGAAATATGAAGTTACCTTTTTAGTACTAGTTAATTAGTACTTTTTTTAGGCATTAATAGTAGCTAAAAATACCTTTTATCATAAGATAGATTAGAGGAGGTATTTTATTATGTTTGATCAAAATATGAATATGCCAAATTTTGACTTTGATAGTAATGTTGTTGGAAATAATAATGTGGTTGATAATGATATGAATGTAGACATTAATATGATGGGTTATCAAAACATGCCACAATCATCTGGTTGCTGTTCTAATCCAGTAAATGAGGCTGTTCAAGAAAAATGGGTATGTTTAATAATGGTTTTATGACAGCTCAACCTATGATGGAACAACAAGTTATTGAACCAACAATTACAAAGTGTGTTGAACAAGAATTCTATCATGAAGTACCACATGTTTGTCCAATACATACTAGAATAATTAATCATCATGTATATAAACATACTTATAGACCAGCTTATTCTTGCTCAGAAGAAAATACTGTAAGTAATGTTCAAGTTGGCTCTTGTTGTCAATTTAGATAAGACTAGTAATAGTCTTTTTCTTTTTTTAGTGTTATACTTTAATGTAAAGGTGATAGTTATGATACAAATATTTGATATAGCCAAAAAAAGAAAAAGTTTAAAAAGTGATGATACAAAAATATTTAATAAATATCTTGAGGAGTCTAAGGCTTGTGTAGATGAAGAATTTGAGAAATATGCTACATCTACATCTGGTTTAACTAGCAAAGAAAGTAAAATTAGATTTAATAAATCTGGTCCTAATGTTGTAATTAAAGATGATAAGAAGAGTCCAGTTTATTTTCTTTTTATGTCTTTTAAGGATGAATTTATTATTATTTTGTTGTTTTTGGCAGTAATTAATTTCTTTTTGGGAGATAAACTTGGATCAATAATTATTGTTGTTATTGCTTTTATAAGTGCTTTTATTAGATTTATTCAGGATTATTCAGTGTATAAATTTAATAGAAAACTAAAAGAACGTATTTATTCAACTGTAACTGTTGTTAGGGATGGTGTTGATAGAGAAATAAAGATTGAAAATGTTGTAGTTGGTGATATTGTTAGACTTAATGCTGGTACCATTATTCCAGCTGATTTAAGAATAGTTGAGTCTAAAGATTTGTTTCTTAATCAGTCAGTTTTTACTGGTGAGAGTGTTTTGATAGAAAAAACTACTATAAATTCAGTTGAGTCTAAAGAAATATTTAATATTAATAATATTTGTTTAATGGGTACTTCTGTAGTTAGTGGTAAAGGTACTGGAATTGTTATAGCAACTGGTTTTGATACATATTTAGGAAAAGTTGGTAATGAAGTTGATAGTAAAAAAGTTCCAACTAACTTTGACAAAGGCATTAAGAATATATCTAATTTGTTAATAAGATATATGGTTGTTGTATGCTTGGTGGTAATAATTATAGATGGACTTATTAAGGGAAGTATTAGTGAAGCTTTACTTTTTGCTTTATCTGTTGCTGTTGGTATAACGCCAAGTATGTTACCAATGATTTTGAATGTTAACCTTACAAAGGGTAGTAGAAGTTTGGCTAATAAAAAGACACTTGTAAAAAAGATTGAGGCAATTCAAAATTTAGGATCTATTGATATTTTATGTACTGATAAGACGGGTACTCTTACGGAAAATAAAATTATTTTACAGAAATATATTGATGCTAGTGGAAAAGAAAATAATAGTATTTTGGAATATGCTTATTTAAATAGTTATTATAGTACTGGAATTAAAAATTTAGTCGATAATGCAATTATTGTATATGGAAATGAACATGCAATAGATGAGAATATTAAAAAGTATGAAAAAATTGATGAAATTCCATTTGATTATACTAGAAAGAAACAAAGTGTTGTTGTTAGAAATAAATCACTATATAGAATGATAACTAAAGGTGCACTTGAGGAAATAATTAATGATTGTGATATGGTTAAAATTGCAGGCAAGAGGGTAGAAATTACTGATGATATTAAAAATATAATTAAAGATAAAGCAGTAGAACTTGCTAATACTGGTATGCAGGTTATTGCTCTTGCTGAGAAGCAAAGTTATCCTGGGAAAGAGTTGTTTAATGCATCATGTGAAAAGAATATGACTTTTGTGGGATTTGTAGGATTTTTAGATCCTCCTAAAAGTGATGTTAAAACTACCTTATTAAAATTAAATAAAATAAATGTTAAGACTAAAATATTAACTGGTGATAATCCATATGCTACTAGAAATATATGCAATATGGTTGGTTTAAATGGTAATGATATATTACTTGGGTGTGATATAGATAAAATGTCTGATGAAGAATTGTTGAAAAAGATAGAGTATGTAGATGTTTTTGCGAGAATGAATCCTTTGCAAAAAGAAAGAATCGTAGAATTATATAAAAAGAATGGTCATGTTGTTGGCTATATGGGTGATGGTGTTAATGATGCTCCTTCTCTTAGTAAGGCTGATGTTGGTATTTCTGTTAATAGTGCTACTTCAATTGCAAAAGAAGCTAGTGAAATAATAATATTGAAACAAAGTCTGAAGGTTGTTTATGATGGTGTATTGGAGGGTAGGAGAGTCTATGCTAATATTATTAAATATATGAAAATGGCTTTAAGTGCTGACTTTGGTGATGTTTTTAGTATTATGATTGCCAGTATATTTTTACCATTTTTACCATTGTTACCTATACAAATGCTTCTTCAAGACTTTATATATGATTTTTCACAAATTGGAATTCCTTATGATAATGTTGACGATGAATTTTTGGTAAAAAGTAAAAAATGGGATGCTAAAAGTATTTCTAGATTTATGCAAATTATGGGTATTACAAGTTCTTTAATTGATGTGTTCTCTTTTATTATTTTTTGGTTTATATTTAAGTATAATAGTGTTGATAAACAAGCTTATTTTCAAACTGCATGGTTTGTTACATGTTTAATAACAGAGTTAATGATAATTTTTAATGTTAGAACTTCTAAAAAGCCATTTATAGAATCTAATGCTAGTTTTAAACTTAATATTTTAACATTAGTATCTTTGGTTTTAACTATTTTAACACCAATACTTTTATGTAATATTAGCACTTTTAATTTTGTTATTTTACCTTTACAGTTTTATTTTTATTTAGTTATTTTAGTTCTTCTTTATTTTATAATAGTTTCAATTATTAAAAAATTATATATCAAAAAGTATGGTGAATGGTTATAGTATATATGAGACTAGTAATAGTCTTTTTTCTTGTGATATAATCTTATTGGTGATTAGTTATGAATAAATATTATGAGGCTTATGATAAAAGATATAAACAAGTTCATGAAAATAATTTATCTTGGTCTTCTGACAATCCTACCAAAAAAGTTATTGATACTTTAAATAAATATTTATCAGAACGTGATATTAAAATTTTAGAGATTGGTTGTGGAGAGGGAAGGGATGCTAGATATTTATTGGGACTTGGTTATAATGTTTTAGCAACTGATATTTCACCTGAGGCTATTTCTTATTGTATTGAAAAAGATAGTAATCATGCTTCGTCTTATAAGGTTTTAAATGCTTGTAATGATGATTCTAGTATTGATACTTTTGATTTTATATATTCAATTGCTTGTCTACATATGTTGGTTGATGATACTGATAGAAAAAGGTATCTTACTTTTATTAAAAATCATTTGAAGAAAAATGGTGTTGGACTTATTTTGACACTTGGTGATGGAAAAAAAGAAATGTCTTCTGATATAACAGAAGCTTTTAATGATTCGGAGAGAGTTCATGCGGAAACTGGGAAGAAATTAAATATTGCGACTACGTCTTGTCGCATAGTTAGTTTTAAGTATTTGTTTCAGGAACTTGAAAGTTGTGGCTTTGAGGTTGTTGAATCTGGTATTACTAGTGTTGAACCTGATTTTAGGGAGATTATGTATGTTATTGTTAGGTGATAATTGTGAATAAAAATTTTCAGGATTTAATAAAAGATATTTGTAAAAAGAATAATATAAAGTGTCATATTTTATCGTCTAATTGGGTTATGGTTTTAGAAAAAGGAAAAATTAAAAGGTTTATTGTTGGTTATAAGTTTGATCTTAATAGTCATGCTTTAGGTATGGTATTTGATGATAAATATGCTACATATGAACTTTTAAAGCTAAATAATATTTCTGTTTGTGAATATAACCTTGTTTATAGTATTAACAATACTAATGATTATGCTATTTCTCATAATGGTTTAGACTATGTTATAGGTTTATTTAATAAATACAATGGTGATATTGTGTTTAAATCTAATACCGGTACTTGTGGAAGTAATGTAAATAGAATTAATAGTCTTGATGGGCTTATTAAACTATATTCTAATATTTCTTCTCCAAATAAATCTTTTAGTATTTGTCCTTTTTATGATATTATTAACGAATATCGTGTAATTGTTTTAAATAATAATATTGAATTAATTTATATGAAGGAAAATCCTATTGTATATGGTGATGGTAAGTCTACTATTAAGGAATTATTGGAAGCGTTCAATTATGAATATTTTAAAAATGTTTATGATGAGTGTTTTGATAGAGTACTTGCTGTTGATGAGGAGTTTATTTATAGTTGGAAGTTTAATCTATCTACTGGAGCTAGGGCCAATTTTGATATTTCTTCTTCAGATAAGATAAAATTAGAGAATTTGGTTTGTAAGATGTTTGAAAATATTGATTTTGGTTTTTGTAGTATAGATATTATTAAAACTGTTGAAAATGAGTTCTTGGTGTTGGAAATTAACTCTGGTGTAATGATGAAGAATTTAATTAAAGAGAATGGTTTTGGTTATAATATTGCTAGAGGAATTTATGAAAAGGCTGTATTAGCTCTTTTCTCATAGTGTGTCAATTTGTCAGTAAATGACATTGTAAAGAAAAGTGTCTAATTTTGTCACATTTATTGATTAATTTATAGTGAAGGTTTATCCTAATAGTAGGGAGTGTGATACCATGATTTATCCATCCATTGATAAATTGCTAAATATTGTTGATTCTAAGTATGAGCTTGTTCATATTGCTGCAAGAAGAAGTAAACAGATTTCTAAAGACGGGTATTTACAAATGCCAGAAAGTGAATATAAAAGTAAGAAAAATATTGGCAGAGCCTTAGAAGAAGTGGCAGAAGGATTGATAGAGGTTAAAAAAGGAGGAAAGTAGATTCTTCTTTTTTTCTTTGGTATAATGGATTTGGAAGGTGATTTTACTTGAAAATATTAAAATATAAGAAGCTTTCTAATGGAAGATATAAACTTGAACTTGATGATGGTAGAGAGTTACAACTATATGAAGAAGTTATTTTAAAATATGAACTATTGCTTACTGGTGAAATAACTTCTGCAAATATTGATAGTATTAATGCATACAATAATGAATTGGATGTTTATTATACAGCATTAAAATCTCTTAAGAGTCGATTTAGAAGTTCTTATGAATTAAAAAAATTATTGTTGTTGAAACAATATCCTAGTAATTATGTTGAAAAGGCAATTAGCAAGCTTGAAAAACAAGGTTATTTAAATGATAGGAGTTTTGCTAGGAGCTATATTAATAATCAAATTATTACCTCTTCTAAAGGGCCTAATAGAATTATTAGAGATTTAATGGATAAGGGTGTTGATAAAAAAATTATTGAGGAAGAAATTTGTTTGATTGATGAGCAATTACAATTAGAAAGAATCAATAAAATTATTATGCAGTCTCTTAAAAGTAATAGAAATAAGGGTGGAATGGTTTTGAAAAATAAGATTATTACTAATCTGATAAACTCTGGCTATTCTTATGAAGTTATTAATAAGACTATAGGTGATTATGATTTTTTTAATAATGAAGATATTGCAAAAAGAGAATATGATAAACTTTATAAGCGTTTAAGTAAAAAGTACTCTGGTGTAGAATTGGAGTATAAAATTAAGGAAAAGCTTTATCAAAAAGGACTTAAATTTGAAAAATAAAAAAAGTTTAGATTATCTAAACTTTTTTTATGAAGATTTTTTAGAGTTTTCAATTAACTTATCCATATAGGCATTATATTGTTTCTTTAAATCATCATCTTTCCAAGTTAACTTTTTACTTTCTCTATACTTTATTAATGAATTATTGTATATGGAGTTGTCGTCTTCCATTTTTTTTGCTGTTAACTTAGTTTTGATATCTTCTTTAACATCTTTTAATTTTTCTTTTTCTTTTTCATCTACTTTTAGAATTATATGATAACCGAATTTTGTTTTAACTGGTTCTTTTGTATATTCTCCATTTTTAAGATTTCTTACAGCATTACTGAATTCTTCTACCATATCGCTTGGTTGAAAATATCCAAGGTCTCCACCTTTTTCTTTGGATGGGCATGTTGAAAATTCCTTAGCCGCATCTTCAAATGTAGTTTCCTCACCGATGATCTTTTCTAAGATTTCCTGACATTTGTCTTCATCATCTACAAGAATATGCTTCGCATGAACTGTTTCTCCAGCCATAAACTGATTTTCATTCGCTTTATAATATTCTTTTGCTTCTTCTTCAGAAACAGTAATATCTTTCATAGCCTCTCCGAGAGCCATCTGTGCAAGAATCTCTCTCTTTGCATGAGCTAAATTGTCAGCGAAAGCTTCTGTTTCTTCTAATTTTAATTCTTCTCCTAATTTAGCGAAAAGATGAACAGTAATGATCTGTTCTAAACACTGGTTTCTAAAGTGTTCATTCCCTGCATATGCCTGTTGTTCTTTTGGTAATGCAGCAATCAGTGCATCTAAATCTTTCTGCGTGATTTCTTCTCCGGCAACAACAGCCAGGATGTTCTGGTTATCCATAGTAATTTCTCCTTTGATTGAAATGTGTTTGAAGATTTATTATATCACAAATCCTTTATATTTTGTAGATTTAGTTTGTGAAATACGATATAATAATGTGGATTTTAAAGCTACATTTCAGAACAAAGACATGGAGGTAAGATAAGATGTCTGTCATACAGATCACGGATCTAAACGATCCACAACTAGATATTTATGCAAGATTGTCAGAAGGGCAGTTATTACATTATTATGAACCAGATCTTGGGATTTTTATTGCGGAAAGCCCAAAGGTTATACAGACAGCCTTTGAACAAGGATATGAACCGATTTCTTTTTTGGTTGAAGATCGTCATATTAAAACACAGGCAAAAGATATTATATTGCAATATCAGGATATTCCTGTCTATACAGCATCTTTTGATGTATTAAAACAACTAACTGGTTTTGGACTCACAAGAGGCATGTTGTGTGCCATGCGTCGAAAACCATTACCTGCGCTCGAAACGATCTGTGATCATGCAAAACGAATCGTTATTCTGGAAAATGTTATGAATCCAACCAACGTCGGAGCAATCTTTCGTTCTGCTGCGGCACTTAATATGGATGCCATACTGCTTAGTAAAGGCTGCAGCGATCCATTATACCGAAGATCTGTACGCGTTAGTATGGGAACTGTTTTTCAGATACCATGGACATTTCTTGGGGATGATACATGGCCAGCGGATGGAATGCATCGTTTAAAAGAACTTGGTTATAAAAATGTTGCGATGGCATTGACTGACCGATCTGTAAGTATTGATGACGAAGCTTTGATGTCAGAAGATAAACTTGCGATCATCCTTGGAACAGAAGGCGATGGTTTATGTCAGGAAACGATTGATGCATGTGACTATACAGTAAAGATTCCGATGGCACATGGAGTAGATTCATTAAATGTAGCTGCTGCGAGTGCTGTTGCATTCTGGCAGCTTGCGAAAAGGAAATAAAACGATGAATACAAATTTTGAACATTACCGGATTTTTTATTATGTAGCAAAATATGGAAATCTTACGAAAGCTGCTACAGTTTTACATACAAGCCAGCCATCCGTAACAAGAACGATCCATAATCTTGAAAAGAATTTAAACTGCAGATTATTTGAACGAAGCAAAGTTGGTATGAAGTTAACACCAGAAGGTGAAGTTTTTTATGAATACATCGCAGCCGGATGTGCTCAGTTTTTTAAAGCAGAGAGCAATTTAAGTGATATGCTAAGCCTTGAAAATGGAACAATCTATGTAAGTGCAACAGAAACCGCTCTGCATTGCTATTTATTTCAGGCAATGGAATCCTTTAATGAACAATATCCGAATGTGCATTTTAAGATTTTAAATAATAGTACAAGAAAATCCATCAATATCGTAAAAGAAGGCAATGTTGATTTTGCAGTTGTATCTGCACCATTTCAAATAGAAAAACCGTTACAGCAAAAAGTTTTAAGAAAATACCATGATATTTTAATTGGTGGGAAACGTTTTGAGGAATTAAAAGGTCAAAAAATTTCTATCAAGCAACTTGCCCAATATCCTTGGATCAGTCTGACCCCAGAAGCTATCACAAGAAAGTTTTTAAATCAGTATTTTGAAAAGAATGGATTAAAATTTGAGGCAGATATGGAACTTGCAACTACAGATATGATCCTTCCAGCTGTAAGACATAATCTTGGAATTGGTTTTATCCCACCAGAATTTGCTAAAGATGATCTGGAATCTGGAGAAGTCTTTGAGATTGAGGTAAAAGAAACGTTCCCTCAGCGTAATATCATCTTGATCTATGATACAGAATATCCACAAAGTATCGCAGCTAAGGCATTCTTAAGATTCTTAAATTAGGAGATTCCATCGGAAATTCCTATGATATTAAAAAACCTCCAAAGAACAGCACCCGTTGCTTATCTCTGGAGATTTCTCAGAACAATATATAAAAAGTGTAAACTAGTTACCTGACTTAATATGTTTTTATCTTATCATGAATAAAAACAAGTGTAAAATACATTTTTTACATCATATCCATACCAAAATGATATGGATAAAATTCTGAAGATTTTCTTAGGAAATGAAAAAAACAAAGATTAACGGTTTGATATCAAAAGAATATGTGGTAAAATACGGACAGGAAAATAAGGAGGGAACTTTAGAATGTTTACAAAAAAATTTACAGTCATAATCAGTTTTTTTCTGATCATTGCAATTGGCATTGGTGGTATGCTTGGGTATTATGATGTGCGACTGGAAGCCGCAGTGACGCCAAAAAAACAATCTATGGATAAAGTCAAGATTAAG
>ENA-ORKV01002502-ORKV01002502.1-human-gut-metagenome-genome-assembly--contig:-NODE-2502-length-10867-cov-4.298610_pt1 | contig 10867 bp, 13 predicted proteins | sample MGYA00243058_ERZ508805 | MGnify/ENA primary metagenome ERZ508805 (study PRJEB26277, sample SAMN04329770) | human gut metagenome | biome: human-associated habitat | host: Homo sapiens | place: USA... | reverse complement strand
TTTCATCTCTGGAAATACATCAGTGCAGCGACCAGTCACCTGCTGGACAGTACAAAAGATGCCCGGGAGCTGATCTATGCAGCGATCCGAGAGAAAGATCAGGAAGAAGTGCAGAGACTTCTCAGAAAATGTGGAGCCAGTGCTTTAACACCGGGAAAGCAGAAAGAGATCGAAGCCTGCCGGAAATATATCCAAAACAACTGGCTTGGGATCATTGTGCGGTATGATGATGCCGGGGCAGACTGGGAATGCAGTGCGGAGGGGCAGATAAGCTATGTGCTGTCAGCAAGGGAATCAAGCCGTCCGATGGGCTGGTCAAAGACTGGTGTCCATAAAATGACACAGTTAAGAGTATATACACGAAATGGTGGAAATGTAATTGATCTGTTGGAGTATCAGCACAAAAAGGAGCAGATGCAAAAAAGGATCAAGAAACAGGATGAACTGGTAAGAGAAGTCAAAAGGAATCACAGGATCAGTGGCGAAGAAACCTTACGAAAAGAGATACCGTGGCTGGAAAGAGCCAGCATGACATGGATGAGAGATATGATCTATGGATATGGAGCATAAAAATGCTGTGAAAAGGCTTAGTCCTCTTAATGGTAAAAAGGCTGTAAGCGGCACCTGTCAAGGACAGAGCCGCTGGCGGTGCCAAGCATCCTTGACAGGATGCCGGCTTTACAGCCTAAAGGACAGATAAGAGGACTAAGCCATAGTCTGCCGGTTGGCAGAAAGTGATGGAAACAAAAATGGAAATATGGTATGATGCAGGTAGTTGAAGTTCTTAAAACTATCTAGGAGCTGGTCTGCTCATATTTTTGAACAGTTTACACTATCATAAATGAAAGGATGGATTGAGAATGATAGTAGAATGTGGTATAATATTAATTGTATTAGGGTTTATAACGTAAGTTATGATTTCCACTTAGGAGATAATGTAATTAACAATCTGTAGAGATTTTATAGGCTTTCGAAAGAAGGTATCGCACTTAGTATATAGAAACCCTAATACATTTTAGGAGGATATAACTTGGAAAAATATAAAGATTTATCAGATCAGATATGGACAACAAGAATTTCAAGAGTTAATGCTGAAAAAAGATTGATAAACAAGGAAGCATTTTTTCAGGGAATTAACATTTATTATTCTTGTGTTACAATTATATTTTCAATACTTACATTGCTGAATAACAATGAAAAATTAAGCTTGATGACAGTGTTTATGACAATATCTTTGCTCATTGTTATTTTATATTTGAATGGACAAAAATATTCAGAACAGGCAAGAGAGTATAGAAAGAATTATACAGAGTTACAAAAACTTGAATTTGAATTAAACAATATTGATGGTGATGATGTTGATTTGATTAAGAATATATACAATAGATATTGCGATTTATTGGATTCAAGCAGTAATCATATATCATTTGATTATTATGAGACAGTTCATGGTAGTACAGGTGAATATAAAAGTAAGAAATGGAGAAATGTAAGGTGCAGATATTATTATAATGTGATTTGGCGATTTGTTTTAAAGATATGTGTTATAGTATTGCCGTTAGGTTTATATTGGATATGTGGGGTTTTATAGATGCAAGCATCGTACTTATGGAAAAAATTATTTACAAAAAAACATCTTATAGAACATTATGAAGAAAAAGTAAAAAACAAGCCGTCTGTCGGATTGGATAAAGTTTCACCTCGAAAGTTTGAACAAAATTTGGATGAGAATATTGAAATTATTATTAGAAAATCCATGAATGGCTCTTATCATTTTACAAGATATAAACAGCTTTTATTTACTAAAGGACCTGCTAAACTACCTAGAGCAATTTGTGTGCCTACGCTAAGAGATAAGTTGACGGCATCGGTGTTAAATGAATTGCTGGTGGGGATATATGGGGATAAATGTAAGACTATGATGCCGCAACTTGTTATAGATGATATTACAAAAAAAATCCCAATGTATACACATTTTATAAAATTGGATGTGAAATCGTTTTATGGTTCAATAAATCATGATAAGTTGATTAAAATAATAAAAAGAAAGATACATAAGGCAGAAATTATTTCGATTATATGGAACGCAATTAGAACGGAAGCGCTTCTTTGTCCAATAAAGGAAAAGACTGTAAAGAAGGAAAGAATATTTGGAGTTCCAGAGGGATTACCTATTTCAAATACTTTAGCTAACATATATATGCAGGATATTGATATAAAATATAGAAATCTTGATTACATATCATATTATAGGTATGTTGATGATATATTAATATTGGTTAATGAAGATAAATTTTATGATGTAAAGAGAAGTATATGTGATGATATAAATAAACTTGGATTGGAATTAAATGATAAGGAAGATGAAGGATTTGTAACACAAACATTTGAATATTTAGGATATGTTTTGAATGATAATGAAGTAACGGTGAGAAAAAGTAGTATTTTAAAAATTGAACAGTCTATAGAAGAATTATTTAGGACTATAAAAAAAGAAAATATTGAGTATTTGCAATGGAAATTAAATCTGAAAATTACAGGTTTTATTATTGAAAGACATAAGTATGGATGGTTATTTTTCTATTCTCAAATAACTGATTTGAGTTTGCTTTTTCACTTAGATGATGTTGTACAAAAATTGATTAAAAGGTATAAATTAGAGGGTGAAATTAAGGTAAAGAGATTTGTTAGGACATATGCAGAAATGCATATGGCATTGCATGAGACTAAGTATATTCCCAATTTAGATGATTTGGGATTAGATGATAAGAAAGCTATTTTATCGGATATATATCAGATTGATTTGTCTGACAAAGATGAACGCTTTGTTGAAATACAGTTTCATAGAATAATGAAGCGCGAAATAAGAGATATTGAAAAGGATATTGAAAATATTTCTTAAAGATTAGAGGTTATAAATATCATGGGGACTGATACAATACTTTTAAAGTTGGCTCCATTTTGGCTCTAAAAATTTTAGATGAAGTATACAAAACTGCAAAATAAGATGAATATGAAGAATAAAATACACAAATGTGTACCGAGAAACAGCCAGATAAATCTCTCCGCCCAGGAATTCGAATAAAAAAATGGAGCTCGGAAATCCAGCGTTTATGCGGGTTTCCGGGCTCTTGCTGTGTGGTTTGAGTGCAGATTGAGTACAAAATATCAGGAAATGTGAAGCACAAAAGGAGGAGCAAAATAGTAATGCATTTCCTTGATGTTTAATCTGCTCTTATATAGTTTTTTTAACAGTGAAATTTGTTGTTAAAAATTTTGTTTTATCCGATAATGACATTTGAGTGTCTTCATAAGGGAAATTATTTACATATTCCTCGTTCATTGGTGGCTTATGCTTGAATATAAGAGCGGCTTCAGCTCTTATTCTGTCATCGCCGCTGATGGGAGCAAATGAATAACACAAAGTTTCATTTGCCGTTAGTTTTTTCTTCCAATCATTCAATCTATCATGAGCAGCTATTCTGTCATGTACATTTGTAGATTCACCAATGTAAAGCATTTTCTTGATTGAAACAGTATGCTCGGTTGCGTTATATGTACATGTATATACGCAATATATACCGGATTGACGAGGAATACTGTCTTTATTAGCTTCTCTCCAATAACCATTGAAATCTAAAGTGATTTTTTTCATAATGTATTTTCTCCTTGTTAGCGTAAATACGCTTAAATCTTAGTTTGTAGTTACAAATCTATTGAAAAACTAGATCAAAAGAGCAATTTACGTGTCAATATCTCTCCTTTCCCATAAATGGTTTGTGCCAAAAATCATTGACTAACGCTCTCAAACAAGGTATGATAAGATTGTCGAGGAATTAACAACCTAATTCAAGAGGATGTTGATTTTTGAAAAGGTCTTGAAGGCAGTTATGTGCTATCAAGGTCTTTTTCTTTTGAAATAGTTAATTTTCAGCAGAAAGACTTTCTATTAAATCAGACAGAGATTCTTCGTTGTTAGCATTTTCTGCTTTCCGAATTTTTACAATGCTTTCTAGGCGTGCTCCCATTTTTTTGTTTATTTTAAGTGCGGTTTCCAACTTTTCTAAAGAACCTTCATCTGCAGTAGCCAAGAGAAGTTTGGTTGCTGTCATGTATTTTTGAACGGCTTTATCAAAAGTAAGAGAAGAAAATAAGTTATGGAAGTCTTCGGCTTTGGCATGTTCTCCGTTGCTAGCTTTTTCAATCTCTCTTTGGTGTTTTGAATTTTGAACTAGCATTTCTCGAACTGTGTCGTTAAGTGCTTCGTCATAGAAAAACTCAGGACCAATTCCATAAAATAAGGATAATTTCTCTAGGCTAGCACTAGAGGCCTTTTTATCTTCTTGATTTTCCCAGTTAGAAATTGTTGCACGATTAACATTTATTGCTTTAGCAATTTCTTCTTGTGTAATTCCGTATATTTCTCGAATATTTTTTAAATTATTCATATGTACAACCTTCCTTTTGACATAATATAACATGTTCTTCGCTATTTGTCAACTAAAACATGTTGCAAATCGAAAACACAACAAAATGCAATAAAAGGCAACATCACAGGCGGCAATATTTTGAAATAGAAATTGTTTTTTTTGTTTCTCTATATAGTAACGTTGGATAAATCCATTATTTGGGTATGAATGAATAAAGCAGAATGCAAATTTAACAATTGGTACTTACATTCTGTTTTATTATTTATGCATAAGAATTTCGGTCTCATTTTGTGGGAAGAAATCTTTCTATTTTTCCATTTATACAGATCAATAAAATAGTGCAATTGGATGTAAAATATAAATTTTGTCTTTTTCTTTAAAGAGATTAAGCATAATTTGGTTTATAGTAGAATAAAAGCCAGCAAAGTCATTAGTTTGTGGAGGTGCATCTTCTGCTGAAATGATATTTGTAATATATCCTAATATAGAAATGTTTCCACCATACTTAAAGGCAATGATTTCAGGAGCATCTCTAAAATTTTTATCATCCAAAGGAATAAGCATGTCTTCGGTCATAATAAACCTATTGTAAGGTATGGTGTTACGTATAACTTCAATTGTTTTTGCAGTATCCTTTCTTTCTGGTTCGGCATTGCTAATGGTGGTTTCTAATTCTTTAATCTGTTCCTTGATTTGTTTGACCTGTTCCTTTACATCCGGAGGTAATTGGGAACCCTTAGGCATAGTAGTTTTTAATTGCCGAATCATTTCATCCATTTGCTTTTTGTTTTGCTCATTTGAAAATTTAATTGCTCCATTTTCGGAAAAAAGTTTCTGAAAATATTCGAAATCGAGGAATGTAGGATGTTCGTTTAGTAGTATAATATCTCCAATAGATTGGGGGAATTCAACTAAAAGATGACCTGAAGTCATATACTCAAATACTTTATCGAAAGCATAGTCATGCAATACTTTTTCCTGAACATTTTTGACCAATTTTGAAGTTGCTTCTGTATCTGAATCGGTTGTTTGGATATCTCCCTTTAATGAGGCCCCTATGCCAATTACTTTGGCACTTAAATCGCCAGTGATATCAGCTGTTGTATCTAACTGTGATGATACAGTATCTGTAATTTCTTTTTCTTTGCCTTTTTTCGTTAATAACCCTTTTTCAATCTGAGCAAGAAATGAATTGATTGAATCTTCATCATAATATAAAAAACGTCTCATAAAAGCCTCCTTTATTGGGACAGTAATTGTAGTTGACTTCTCTGCAATCCCAATTCTACTTTCTCTTTAGTTTCTGCTATTTCATCTATAGCTACCTGTGTTGCTTCATTTGGATTATCCCCAGCAGATTTCAATGCACCCTGATAGATGTAATTCATTTTCTCCCATTTTAACAGGTCATTGAATACTTTATAACTTCTGATAATGAGTAAAGCATCCTGTAAAGCAAGCGTATGTGCTTTCCCTCTGCTGTTATATCCGATTTCGAGATAAGAGGAAAGCACCGGATTCAGATGGATAGACACAGTATTGTCCCTTAATAAATTATCATCTCCGCGCTCCCCGCTAATCTGGAGGATGCCGGAATTGCAAAGAACCATAAGTACACCCATCAGATCACCGACTGTTTCCAGACGAAGTCCGGCAGTATCACTACCATTCAAAGCATTATAACTGACACCGAGTGCAGCTGCAATTTTTTCTAACTGAGGAGGTTGTGGCTGCATTTTATTTGTTTCGTATTTTCGGATAGAAACCGGATGGATGCCGGTCAGCTCAGCCAGTTTATCTTGCGTGATTCCGATTTGCTTTCTGCAGTATTTGATTTTTTCTCCTATGGTCATTCTTATCGTCCTCCATGTATCGAGATGGCTACATTATACCATGTTTGAAAAAATTTTTCTACTAGCATTTCAAAATACTTGACAATAGCGAAGTCGCTACATATAATGGGGTATAAAATGTAGCGATAACGCTATAAAAAGGAGGATGCATATATGGCAGAAAACAACAAGATTTATATTACTGCAAATGAAGCCTTTAAGTGTCAGCAAACACCTAAAGGCGGAGACTTGGTAGAAAATCCAAATCAATCACTGAGGTTATTCTACCAAAGTCTCCACCATCTTTCAAAAGAAAATGGAGGTAAATTTGGACAACAGAAGAAACGAACCCAATTTGAAACTGATAAATATGGAACAGGTGGAGATAGAAAAAATAGACTGGCTGCTTTATCCTTTTATTCCTTTTGGGAAAGTTACGATCGTGCAGGGAGATCCCGGTGAGGGCAAGACCACAATGGGGCTGCAGATTATTGCAAAGCTAACAAAAGGCGAAGCAGTATTACCATCAGGCAGTGATGAACCAGCCTTGGAGGAAAAAACAATGGCTCTGGAGCCGGTAAATGTAACTTATCAGACTGCGGAGGATGGATTGGGCGATACCATTAAGCCCCGACTTCTTTCCGTAGGTGCAGACTGTTCTAGAGTGATGGTAATTGATGATGACGATCAGGCGTTGACTATGATGGATGCCAGATTAGAAGAAGCTATCATACAGACAAAAGCACGCCTTGTAGTTTTAGAACCGATACAGGGGTTCCTGGGGACTGATGTAGATATGCACAGGGCAAATAAAATCCGTCCCTTGATGAAGCGTGTGGCTGTGCTTGCTGAAAAATATCATTGTGCGATTATTTTAATCGGTCACATGAACAAAAACAGTAATGGGAAATCGTCATACCGCGGACTTGGCTCTATTGATTTTCAAGCAGCAGCCAGGAGCGTACTGATTGTCGGAAGGATCAAGGATGAACCAGAAATTCGTGTTGTGTGTCATGTAAAAAGCTCCCTTGCACCAGAAGGAAAATCCATTGCATTTCGTTTAGACAAAGATACTGGATTTGAATGGATCGGGGAATATGACATCAGTGCAGATGATTTGTTAAGCGGAGACAACCGGGGGCAGAAAATTCATGCAGCAAAGGAATTTCTGCAAGAAGTTCTGACATCTGGTTCTGTAGCCCAGACAAAGGTGGCAGAAGAGGCGGAAAGCAGGGGAATTAAAAAGAAAACACTGTGGAATGCGAAAAAGGAATTGGAAATTGATTCTGTGAAGATTGGCAACCAGTGGTTCTGGATGTTGCCTGAATAATATTGGGAAGATGGCAAGATTACCATCTCTTTAAGAACAGGGAATCTTGCTATCTTGAAAGGAGCTGTGAATGAAAAATGTACAAATATCGCAGGAATTATTTATGAAACTGCTCCGATAACCATCTTGCTATTATGTCCAAAGCAAAAACTGCAGAAGAGAGACATTTTTATATAACCCTTTGCATAAAGGAATCATATTCAGCCCGAGAGCTAGATAGACAGATTAATAGTGGTTATTACGAAAGATATATGCTTTCCAAGAAAAAACTCCTGCCAGAACCAATAAAGGGATTGAAAGATAATCCGTTTTTGGATTCGTATGTTATTGAATTTCTTGATTTACCAAAGAATTTCAAGGAGTCTGATCTGCGAAAAGGTCTGATCCAGAATATGAAAGACTTTATTCTAGAAGTTGGAAAGGATTTTACTTTTATTGATGAGGAATACCGGGTGCAGGTCGGTGGCGAAGATTTTCGCATTGATTTGCTATTTTTCCATAGAGGGCTGCAGTGTCTGGTTACTTTTGAATTGAAAATTGGCAAATTCAAACCGGAATATATTTCTAAAATGGATTTCTACTTGGAGGCATTGGATCGTCAGAAGAAAAAAGAGAATGAAAATCCGAGTGTAGGAATGATTCTTTGTGCTTCTAGGGATGATGAAGTAGTGGAATATGCAATGAGCAGAACTCTGTCTCCGATGATGGTAGCAGAATATAAACTACAGTTATGCGATTGACGAATTTGGTGATGTAGATAGCGAGGAAGCGTATGACTATGGTTATGATGAAGCATACGATGACTGGGAAGATGAGATGGATGACTAATGCAGCAATTGCCTGGATGAAACAGGAGGAAAGGAGCCGTTATGGGATTATTTGGAGATAAAGATGCTATTGTATATGGAGCGTTAGGTGCGGGAGGTGCATTTGACAAAGATAAAAAGACAGATCCGGCGATTGTGTTTGGAGCAGCTCTGGGAGCTTCTGTGGCAGGAAAAAAGGATTGGACAATGAAAGACTCCGCCAGGTTGTACGCAGCAATACAGACAAGTAATGCATGGAAGAAAAGATAATATTTCAGGCAATGTTACTTGCAAGAGAAAATATAAGATGAAAGAGAGGAAAGTGTATATGGGAATTTGGGATGATGCCTATGACAGAACTTTTGATATGGATCGGGATGGAAAACTTGATCGTGGTGAGCGGTTTCTAAAAATGGAATTTGAAACAAGCATTTTTGACAAAAAGGAAGATCCCTTTGAGGAGGATCAGGAGGACATTTTATCCGTTGCAGGATTGGATCAAAGTGATCTTGAATTTATGGATGACGATGAGAGACGGGAAGCACTTGAAGATGCGGGATTGGATCCTGATGATTTTGATTTCTAGTGATGAGTGTAGATAGCCGAAGACGATATGCCTTCGGCTATCTGCGAAATGAGAAATGTTTTGCTGTGCAAAGATGATCTGTGGCGGAGTTATAAATTGGACAATGAATATTTTGAAGCTCGTATTTATGCCTTTTGTTTATGCGGTCAGTATGGTATTCTAAATATATAGAAAATCACTGATTATGCAGAGGGGAAAAGGCATGGCAAAGAGTACAAATCAAAAATTAAAACTATTATATTTGATGCGGATCCTGCTTGAAAAGACAGATGAAGAGCATGGTTTGCGTCTTGGTGAAATAATTGATGAATTGGCAAAGTATGATGTGGATGCGGAGAGAAAAAGTCTCTATTCTGATTTTGAAGCATTGCGTGTATTTGGAATTGATGTGAATAGCATACAGAAGAATCGTACGGTTTATTATTATGTTGGAAGCAGGGACTTGGAAGTTGCCGAATTGAAGCTGCTGGTCGATGCAATACAGTCTTCAAAGTTTATTACAGAGAAGAAATCTCGTCAGTTGATCAAAAAGCTGGAGCGTTATGTCAGTCAATACGATGCTCAGAAATTGAATCGGCAGGTATATGTACATGGGCGGATCAAGACAATGAACGAAAGTATTTACTATAATGTGGACAAGATTCACAATGCCATAGATGAGAATGCAATGCTCAAATTCCAGTATTATCAATGGAATGTTGACAAAGAGATGGAGTTGAAACACGGAGGAGCATTTTATAAGATTTCTCCATGGGGACTTGTCTGGGATGATGAAAATTATTACATGATCGCATACGATAGTTCGGCAGAGATGATCAAGCATTTTCGGGTAGATAAGATGATTCGTATTGGTCAGTTGGATATGGTGCGGGAAGGAAAGGATGATTTTAAAAAGATTGAAATGTCCTCTTATACCAGGAAGCGCTTCGGTATGTTTACGGGAAAAGAACAGTCCGTCACAATGCTTTGCGAAAATGAGCTGGCGGGAGTTATGCTTGACCGCTTTGGCAGAGATGTCAAGATTCGCAAAGTAAGCGAAACGCAATTTCGGATCACTGTGGATGTGGCGGTTAGCAATAATTTTTTCGGGTGGCTTGTTGGATTGGGAAATGGAGTAAAGATAATTGCACCGGATAAGGTGGTGGAAGATATGAAACAATACATAATACAGTTGTATGAAATTTATGATCTGTATTAAATATCCTGCTCTGCCCCGGTTTGATAATAGGATGTTTATATGCAATAATGGACACGTACCTGATACCATAGAAGGAAAATGTGTGCAGGACGCAGACAGACTTGATGCGATAGGAGCTATTGGAATTGCCGGAATATTCGCATATGATGGTAGTAAGGGAAGGAAACTGGCAGAACACAGGCAGGTTGTAATGCAGGAATTTTTGAATGAGTTTATGATAGAATGGGAAGGGGAAAAGGGATGGAAGTAAAGTTTTATGATACAGTTAATGATGAACTGCTGAAATTTGCAGTAATTATCTCACAGAGTAACGGCAAGTGGGTATTTTGCAAGCATAAAGAAAGAGATACCTATGAAGTGCCGGGAGGACATAGAGAAGCCGGGGAGAACATTCTTGAAACGGCGAAAAGAGAATTGCAGGAAGAAACAGGGGCAGTCAGATTTGAGATAAAGCCGATCTGTGTTTATTCAGTAACAGGTAAGAACAGAGTGAATGATACCGGCGAGGAAACATTTGGACTGCTTTGTTTTGCGGAGATAACAGAGTTTACTAAGGAATTACATAGCGAAATGGAGAAGGTGGTTCTTATGGATGAATTGCCGGAGAACTGGACATATCCATCGATACAGCCGAAATTGATAGAAAGGTATTTGCAGATAAAAAATAATTCTGTAATCGGAACAA
>ENA-ORKV01002490-ORKV01002490.1-human-gut-metagenome-genome-assembly--contig:-NODE-2490-length-10916-cov-2.570256_pt1 | contig 10916 bp, 8 predicted proteins | sample MGYA00243058_ERZ508805 | MGnify/ENA primary metagenome ERZ508805 (study PRJEB26277, sample SAMN04329770) | human gut metagenome | biome: human-associated habitat | host: Homo sapiens | place: USA... | reverse complement strand
CAAGGGTTCGGCTGTTCGCCGATTAAAGTGGCACGCGAGCTGGGTTCAGAACGTCGTGAGACAGTTCGGTCCCTATCCATCGTGGGCGTAGGATATTTGAGAGGTTTTGTCCCTAGTACGAGAGGACCGGGATGAACGCACCTATTGTGTATCGGTTGTCGCGCCAGCGGCATTGCCGAGTAGCGAAGTGCGGAGCGGATAAACGCTGAAAGCATCTAAGCGTGAAACCCGCCTCAAGATAAGATATCCCATGTCGAAAGACAGTAAGACTCCTTGAAGACAACAAGGTAGATAGGTCGGGGGTGTAAGTGCAGCAATGCATTGAGCTGACCGATACTAATAAGTCGAGGGCTTGATCACAAAACAGTATAGTTTTGGTGAATCGAGACCAAAGATATGTAGAGTTAAAGAAGAGACGTTTCAAGGAAGTGTTTTGGAAGATTTATATGCAGTTGTGAATGCGCGTATGGCACAAAGAAGGCTGAAGAAGCATTCGACATCGTGTAGCTAAAACGCATTTAGCCATTTGTGGTGATAATATCGCAGGGGTTCCACCCGTTCTCATACCGAACACGGAAGTTAAGACCTGCAGAGCCGATGGTACTTGTCCGGACACGGACCGGGAGAGTAGGACGTCGCCACATTTTTTATTCCTCAGTAGCTCAGCGGTAGTAGCACTCGGCTGTTAACCGAGGTGTCGTAGGTTCAAATCCTACCTGAGGAGCCACCGAAAACCTGTAAAATCCACGCAGGGTTTTGCAGGTTTTCTTTTAACAGTAATAAAACATATACGTTTTATTTAATTATATAAAACATAAATGTTTTAGTCAAACATTTTCGGGGTGTTTTATGGAAAATTACAAATTTATGTTGCGTGACTTGATGAAGTCTAAAAATCTTACGCAAATGGAACTTGCTGAAATGTTGGGGTTGAAATACCAAAATATCTCGCGCTGGATAAATGGTCGTGTTTGTCCGACGATTGATACCGTTGCTAAAATCTGCAAATGTCTGAACTGTACGCCCAACGACCTGATTAAACTCGATTAGACCTTCGGGAATGAGGACGCTGCCGAAGTTGTTGCCGTTGGCGGCACGTGCTGCAACCACGTCGGCGATTGAGTTTACGATGTCGTTGAGGGTTTCCTTCTTGGCTTCAACCTCTTCCGAGATGATGCACACATTGGGCTGGCACTGGAGTGCGCACTCAAGGGCGATGTGACTTGCCGAGCGGCCCATCAGTTTGATGAAGTGCCAGTATTTCTTCGATGAGTTGCAGTCGCGCTGGATGTTACCGATTACTTCGCTGTAGACCTTGGTTGCGGTGTCGAAACCGAATGAGGTTTCGATCATCTCGTTCTTCAGGTCGCCGTCGATAGTCTTGGGGCAGCCGATTACCTGAACGCCTGCGTTGATCGATTTGTAGTATTCGGCAAGGATGGCGGCGTTGGTGTTGGAGTCGTCACCGCCAATGATTACGAGTGCCTTGATGTTGAGCTCCTTGAGGATTTCAAGACCTTTGTCAAACTGTGCCTTTGTTTCAAGCTTTGTACGGCCTGAACCGATTATGTCAAATCCTCCGGTGTTACGATATTCGTCGATGTATGATGCCGTAAGTTCCATGTATTTGTGATCAACAAATCCGCCGGGACCCATAAGGAATCCGTAAAGACGGCTGTCGCGATTCACCTTCTTTATTCCGTCAAACAGACCGCTGATTACATTGTGTCCGCCGGGAGCCTGACCTCCTGACAGAATTACACCTACGTTGATGGGCGCTGACTTTACAGCAGGACCTTTCTCGAAATGTATTTCGGGTAGACCGTAAGTGTTGGGAAACAGTTTTTGGATATCCTCCTGATCAGCAACTGAATTTGTGGCTTTGCCTTCTACGGCCTTAACCGCACCGGTGAGCACTATCGGCAACTTGGGCTGATAGGCCGCACGAGCTTTTTGAAGTGCACTCTTCTTCATTAGTAAGTTGTTATAAATTAATAATATATATGTTTCAAGTATGAAAATACAATTTGACTGCAAATTTCGCAAAAAAATATCAGATTATCAACCTTTTCATTAACTAAAAATGCCTATTTGTATTATTCGTAGCGGCGCTGATGTCGATTGTTTAACTTACATTCACTTGCCGATAGTCGGTATTTGTATAATTTTGGTGGTGTATGTCGAGTGTTTTGAGTATATTTGCACCTTAAAATTATGAAAGCCATTCTTGCATGTTACGACAAATAATTCAAGAATCCAAGGTTAAGGCTGTGCGTGAGCTGCTTGGCCGCAGTGAACGCATAGTGATTACATGTCACATGTCGCCCGACGGCGACGCTATCGGTTCGTCGCTCGGGCTTATGCACGTTCTTGCGGCCATCGGCAAGGAGGCACGTGTTGTCACTCCCGACATTCCGCCGCAGATTCTGCGCTTCCTTCCCGGAGCAAAGGATATTGTGCCTTATTCAAAATATACCGACTTTGCTCGCCAGTTGCTGTGCGATGCCGACCTTATATTCTGCCTCGACTTCAACTCGCTGTATCGTGTCGACCACATGCGCGACGATCTTGCATCATCATCGGCTCCTAAAGTGCTTGTGGACCATCATCAGGACCCTGAGGATTTCGCCGATGTCATAATATCGCATACCGACCAGTCGTCGACTGCCATCCTGATGTTCAGGCTTTTGTGCCGTCTTGAGCTGTTTAACCTCATTGACCGCTAGGCTGCAATGTGCATCTATACGGGCATGATGACCGACACCGTCAACTTTTCTTACAACTCCAACGACCCCGACCTCTATGTGGTGATTGCCGAGCTTATCCGCAAGGGAATCAACAAGGACGAGATATACAAGCGTGTAATGGACACCAAGACGGTGTCGACATTGCGCCTTAACGGATATGCCGTAGGAACGAAGATGCAGATATTCCCCGAGCACAAGGCCGCGTTGATTACATTGACCCAGAAGGAGCTTGACGACTATGACTATCAGAAGGGTGACACCGAGGGACTTGTAAACGTGCCTTTGGCGATACCCGAGGTGACCTATTCAGTGTTCTTGCGCGACGACAAGCGTTATATAAAGGTGTCGTCACGCAGCAAAGGCGACTTCCCTGTCAACAAGCTGTGTGAGAAGTATTTCAACGGCGGGGGCCATGTCAATGCCGCGGGAGGGGAGTTTGAAGGCACTCTCGATGAGGCGGTTGAGATGTTCATGTCGTCACTTGCCGAAAACGACCGATATTTGCACGATTGATTTAATTGAAACTATATATAATTTGAAATAAATATGAAAATAACTCGCAATTTTTTCATCTCATTGTTCTCAGGAGTGCTCATAGCCCTCTCGGCAATAGGATGTAGCGATCATGAAAGCTATTCCGACGGACTTAACAACGAAACCAAGTCAATAAATGCATTTCTCGCCGATCAGCGCGTAGTTGGATCGGTTCCCGCCGATTCAGTGTTTGAGGTGGGTAAAGACGCTCCTTATTATCGTATGGACGAGGACGGCTCGGTATATATGCAGGTCATCAATCGCGGTGACATGAACAATCGTGCCAAGGCCGACGACCTGGTATATTTCCGCTTTATGCGTTATAATCTTCACACTTATGCCGCCACGGGCGAATTGGAAAAGGAGTTGAACAACTCCGAGAATGTCAACAACAACGCATCGTTCCGCTACCTCAATTTCCACACTTCAAGCTCGTCGGCATGGGGTCAGGCACTTCAGATGCCTTTGAACTATCTCGGCTACGGCTGCGAGGTGAACATCGTTGTGCGTTCGGCCTACGGCTTGACCGATGAGATTGCCTCGGTGATTCCTTATCTTTATAATGTGCGCTACTACAAGAGCAAGATTTAACGCAGAGTAATCGCTTTTTTGAATCTAAACATATAATCATGTCGCTAATCAAATCGATTTCAGGTATACGCGGAACAATCGGCGGTCGTCCCGGCGAAGGTTTGAGTCCGCTTGACATTGTTAAGTTTACGGCTGCCTATGCACGTTTCATAAGCGGCAGCACTACTCGCAAGTCACGCACTATAGTGGTTGGCCGTGACGCACGCCTTTCAGGCCCTATGGTCAGCGACCTCGTGACGGCAACTCTTACCGGCATGGGCTTCGATGTTGTCAACATCGGACTTGCTTCAACCCCTACCACCGAGCTTGCCGTAGTCATGGAGAAGGCCTGCGGAGGTATCATCATAACCGCTTCGCACAATCCCAAGCAGTGGAACGCTCTCAAATTGTTGAATGAGAACGGTGAGTTCCTGAATGACGCTCAGGGCAAGGAGGTGCTTGCAATTGCCGAGGCCGACGACTATTCGTTTGCTGAAGTAGACGCTCTCGGTCATGTATACAGCAATGAAACCTACAATCGCCGTCACATCGACTCGGTGCTTGCGCTTGACCTCGTTGATGTCGACGCTATCGCCAAGGCCGACTTCACCGTGGCTGTCGACGCTGTCAACTCGGTGGGCGGCATCGTTATCCCGCAGTTGCTTCGCGCCCTCGGTGTGAAGAACATCATTGAGCTGAATTGCGAGGCTACAGGAAAGTTTGCCCACACTCCCGAGCCCATCCCTGAAAACCTCACTCAGATTGCCGACCTCATGCGTGACGGTAAGGCCGATGTGGGCTTCGTTGTTGATCCTGATGTCGACCGTCTTGCAATCGTGAAGGAAAACGGTGAGATGTTTGTCGAGGAGTACACTCTTGTGGCCGTGGCCGACTATGTACTCAGCCACACTCCCGGCTCGACTGTTTCCAATCTCAGCTCGTCACGCGCATTGCGTGATGTCACCCGTCGACACGGCTGTGAATATTCGGCCGCTGCTGTGGGCGAGGTCAATGTAGTGACAAAGATGAAGGAAACCGGAGCCGTGATAGGCGGTGAAGGTAACGGCGGTGTCATATATCCCGCATCCCACTATGGCCGTGACGCACTGGTGGGTGTGGCTCTGTTCCTCACACTGCTGGCCAAGAGCGGCAAGAAGGTGTCGGAGCTCAAGGCTACCTATCCCGAATATGCCATAGCAAAGAATAAAATACAGCTTACCCCCGACATTGATGTCGATGCAATACTCGAGGCTGTAAAGAAGCGTTACGCTTCCGAAACGATAACCGACATCGACGGTGTGAAGATTGACTTTCCCGACTGCTGGGTTCATCTGCGTAAGTCCAATACCGAACCCATAATACGCATCTATTCCGAGGCGTCGACCATGGAGAAGGCCGATGCTCTTGCTCAGGATATAAAATCGGTAATAGCTTCGCTTGCATAAGGGGCTGTAAATCCATGAATTATTTGAAATCAAGGGCGTCGAATCAGTTCAGCACCCTTGATTTTTTTTGCACAGTTAGCGGAAAAGTTATAAATTTGCGCTCGCATTGGTTCGCTGTCGCGTTATCTGCGTGCGGCGATAAAAAAGGGAACACGGGTGAGAATCCCGGACAGTCCCGCTGCGGTAATTTCCGGCAATGCATCGGTATCTTGGGCCACTGAAGCTCTTATGTCGGCTTTGGGAAGGCGTCCGATGACAGGAATAAGTCCGAAGACCTGCCAATTGCACATTGTGTAATGATTCTCTTTCGAGGACGAGAGAACACATATTTATCTTTTTAATGCAATTGACCTTAAAGAAGTCACGGTGTTTCATGCCGTTGTTTGTGTGGATGGTTCTGCATTCGTTGAGTGCGGAGGCAGCCGTTGCTTCGGTGCCCGATGACTCCATAACGATGCAGCGCATTGACGATGTAGTCATAGAGGCCCGACGCTCTCCCATAAAGGTTTCTACGGCGGCTCCTGTGCAGACTCTCTCAGGAACGGAGCTTACCCGGCTGGGTATCCAGAACATGGCCGACGCAGTGCGACGCTTTGCCGGTGCCAATGTGCGTGACTATGGCGGCGTGGGAGGATTGAAGACGGTGTCGGTGCGTAACATGGGTGCGGCCCACACAGGAGTGAGTTACGACGGAGCGCCTGTAAGCAATTGTCAGGCGGGACAGATTGACATAGGGCGTTTTTCGCTCGACAATGTGTCGATGCTGTCGCTTGCCATCGGGCAGAACGAGGATCTGCTACAGCCCGCAAAGCTCTATGCATCGGCGGGAGTGCTGAGCATCGTTACCCAGCGGCCCGTATTCGACGGCGACGACAAGTCGGCATTTCAAGTGAAGATAAAGGGCGGCTCGTTCGGCTACATAACTCCCGCAGTGCGTTGGTGGCAGAAGTTGGGCGAAAACACCGTCACTTCGCTCGAAGGCGATTACATGAGAGCCGACGGCAACTATCCCTTCAGGCTTGTCAACGGAAAGTATGTCACCGAGGAGCGACGCAACAATTCGGCGATAACATCATGGCACGGCGAAGGCAATCTGTATCACACATTTGCCGACAGCAGCAACTTGCAGGTAAAGGGTTACTACTATTACTCCAAGCGAGGACTGCCCGGCCCCGTGACATTGTATAATCCCGTTTCCGATGAAACGTTGTGGGACAAGAACGCATTCGTTCAGGTGAAATACCGAAAGGAGTTTTCCGATAAGTGGAACTTTCAGGCTCAGGCCAAGTATAATTACGGATGGAATCGTGACCGTGATCTCGGACCGCAGTATTCCGACGGAGTATATTCGGCGACACATCGCCAGAACGAGTACTACGTGACGGCTTCGGCCGTGTATCGTCCCGTGCAGCCCCTTCAGATTGCATTGGCGCAGGATGCTGCCGTAAACACTCTCCACAGCACTATGCCCGAATGTCCGTTCCCTACGCGTTACACCTCACTGACTGCGCTCAATGTGCGTTACCGCCTCAATGGGCTCACCGTCAACGGAGTGTTGCTCGGAACCTATATCAACGAAAGGGTTAAGGCGGGCAAAAAGCCCGACGACCTGAGCCGGCTCTCGCCCGGAGTGTCGGTGAGCGTGCAGCCTTGGCGTGACGAGCAGCTCTATTTCAGGGCAATGTACAAGAGCACGTTCCGCACTCCCACGTTCAACGACCTCTACTACTATCGCCTCGGCAATCGCAAGCTGCGTCCCGAGAAGGCCGATGAATATAATATAGGTGTGACATGGAGCATTCTGCCGGCATCGTTCATGGATTACCTCTCGTTTACCGTCGACGGATATTTCAATAACGTAACCGACAAGATTGTCGCTTTCCCCACAACCTATGCATGGACGATGGCCAACTACGGCAAGGTGCATGTGACGGGAGTCGACATCACGCTTGCCTCGGCATTCTCGTTAAGCCGCAAGGTGCAGCTGACGCTTTCGGGAGCCTACACGTTCCAGAAGGCTGTCGACCTCACCGATCCCGACTCAAAGAGCTACAAGCATCAGCTGCCTTACACTCCCAGGCACAGCGGCAATGTGTCGGCTGTCATCGACATGCCCTGGGTCGATGTGGGTTATTCGATAGTGGGGGTGGGCAAGCGTTACTGCCTGTCGCAGAACATTCCCGTGAATAAGATTGACGGATATGCCGAGCACACCCTCACATTGTCGCATGAATTCCTGTTCCGCGGGTACAGACTTGACCTGCAGGGCGAAATAATAAATCTCACCGACAAGCAATATGATGTCATAAAGTACTATCCCATGCCCGGACGGTCATGGCGTGTGACTGGTACGTTCAAATTTTGATAGAGCATAACAATCAACTTAACGTAATAACCTTATGAAAGCAAAAAAATTATTTTTGAGTATGCTCGGTGTGCTTGCAATGGCAACCGCATTTACTTCTTGCAGCAGTGACGATGATGACGATTGGAACGATGACGGCTCGAAGCTCGTGCTTCCGAAGTCACGCGCCTATATCATGAATCAGGGCACTCAGTCGGAGAACAACTCGGGAATTGAGTTCTATGCTCCCAATCACGACGGTGAAATAATCGATGACATATTTTACAAGCAGAACGGTGCCCGTCTTGGCGACACAGGACAGGCTATGATAGAGTACGACGGCAAGGTGTTCATAGCCGTACACGGCTCCAACTATCTTTCGAGAGTTAATGCCGCTTGCGTCGAGGATGGCCGCACAATGTTCTCGGCCGATCCGGAGCTGAAGGGCGGTGTGCGCGCAATAGTCGCCGAGGACGGTTATGTATACGCTTCGTTCTATGGAGGTATCGTTGCCAAGATAAACGCATCGACCATGAAGATTGAGTCAAAGCTCACCAACGTAGGCAAGAATCTTGAGAACATGGCTGTGTGTGATGACATGCTCTATGTGTCGAATGCCTACGAGATTGTCGACGGCAACTTCATTCACCTGAACAATGTCGTTGTCATCGATCTTAACACCTTCAAAGTGAAGGAGAGCATCGAGGTGACGCCCAATCCCAACCAGCTGGTTGAGGAAGACGACAAGGTGTTCCTCATTTCATGGGACTACTCGGCTGAAAGCTATGTGCTTCAGATGATTGATCCGAAAAACGGCAACAAGGTGTCGCGCATCGGTTATGCAACTGAGATGGCTTCCAACGACGGCGTTGTCTACCTGCTTGACTCACGCACCGACTATTCAAACTGGCCCGATGTGTCGACTGTCAACACCTTCTCGTCCTATAACGTGAAGACCGGAACTATGAATAGCACATCGTTTTTGAAGAATGCCCCGGCCGAACTTATGTCGACAAGTATCTCGATGATTTCGATTAATCCCGGAAACGGTGACATCTACATCGCTACCACTTTCTACAACAAAAGCAACGGAAATGTGTACCGTTTCAAAAAAGATGGTACTTTTGTAGAGAAATTTGATTGCGGAGGCCAGAATCCTAAGGCTGCCGTATTCTTCAACTGATAATTGATGACCGGATTATTAAAGTTTTTATATTGTTTTTCATTCTTGCTTCTTGCCGCTTGCAGTGGCGGAGGGAAGAATGTCATTGTTGAGGCGTTGCCCGTTGTGCCGTTGCGTTATGCCGAAAACATAACGCTGAAGGATGCCGGCGATTACTCGGTGGCAGTGGTGCGTAACCCGTGGGACACCACCAAGGTGTTGCACACATATATACTGGTGCCTTCGGACACGGAGATGCCTTCCGACCTTCCCGAGGGGACTGTCGTGCGCACACCTCTTGAGAGTTCGCTTGTGTATTCATCGGTTCACAGCAGCCTCATAAGCGAGCTTGGAGCCGGCGACGCCATAACGGGCGTGTGTGACGCTCAGTACATCCATACGCAGCGGCTTGCCGAGCGCATCGACTCGGGCATTATCGCCGATTGCGGCAGCGGAATGTCACCCAACATCGAGCGCATTATCGAGCTGCATCCTCAGGCGATATTGTTGTCGCCTTACGAAAATTCGGGAGGTTACGGGAAGATTGAGCAGCTCGGAATACCCTTGATCGAGTGTGCCGACTATATGGAAACGACTCCGCTCGGTCGCGCCGAGTGGATGAAGTTCTATGGAATGCTTTACGGCCGTTACGACGAAGCCGAAAAGCTGTTCAACGAAACCGAACACGGCTACAACTCATTGAAGAGCGCGGTTGACTCGATTGCCCGCCGACCCAAGGTCATGATGGACAAGAAGTATGGCCAGGCGTGGTATGTGCCGGGCGTAAATTCCATCGTGACGCATTACCTCAACGATGCCGGTGGTGCCAATCCGTTTTCGGTCAATGAGAATCGGTCGGGCAGCATCGCGCTGTCGCCCGAGCAGGTGCTTGCCGGCGCTCAGGATGCCGACATCTGGATACTTCGTTACAATCAGGCCGATGACATGACGCTCGCTTCGCTGAGCGCCGACGATGCGATATACTCGCAGTTTGAGCCGTGGAAACGCGGAGTGGTCTATGGATGTAACACCAACTACAGCCACTACTATGAGGAGGTTCCGTTTCATCCTCACTGGCTGCTTAACGACCTGATGCGCGTGATTCATCCCGAACTGTCGCTGACCAATCCTGATTGGCCTCACTATTTCTCAATCATAAAATAGGCGGTGTCATGCGGTTTATAATACTCACTGTCACTCTTCTGTTGCTGTTTGTGATGAACCTTTACTTCGGTTCGGTGGCAATATCGGCAGCCGATGTCACGGATATACTTCTGGGACATGACGGTGATTATGGTGCCGCACGGTTCATTGTCACGGGCAGCCGGTTGCCTCAGGCTGTCACAGCGCTTCTTGCCGGTGCCGGACTGGCCGTGTCGGGACTTATGCTGCAGACCGCATTCCGCAATCCGCTTGCAGGTCCGTCGATTCTCGGTATCAATTCGGGCGCAAGCCTTGGAGTTGCAATCGTGATGCTGTTTCTTGGCGGAACGATAAGCGCCGGCGGCTATTCGGTGGGCGGTTACGTTGCCGTCATGGCGGCGGCATTTGCGGGCAGTATGCTCATCATGGGGCTCCTGCTTCTATTCTCGTCATGGCTTAAGAACGACCTGATGCTGCTCATAACCGGTATAATGGTGGGCTACATGACCTCGTCGGTAATATCGCTGCTCAACTACATGTCGTCGGCCGACGGCGTACAGAGCTATGTAATGTGGGGAATGGGCAATTTCAACGGTGTGTCGTTGAGCCGGTTGCCGCTGTTTGCCCTGATTACGCTGGCCGGCATAGTGATGGCTCTCCTGCTCATAAAACCGTTGAACATAATACTTCTTGGCTCCAACTATGCGCGCAATCTCGGCATAAGCATGCGTCGTGTGCGCAACCTCCTTTTACTTGCCACCGGATTGCTTACAGCCGTTATCACGGCCTATTGCGGGCCTATATCATTCATCGGCCTTGCCGTGCCTCACATAGCCCGATTGCTATTCCGCACCGACAATCACCGGGTGCTGATGCCGGCCACCCTGATTTCAGGCGCAATCGTGGCGCTCGGATGCAATCTTGTGTGCGTGCTGCCTGAAAGCACGATACTTCCCATCAACGCCGTAACG
>ENA-ORKV01002487-ORKV01002487.1-human-gut-metagenome-genome-assembly--contig:-NODE-2487-length-10919-cov-3.201531_pt1 | contig 10919 bp, 7 predicted proteins | sample MGYA00243058_ERZ508805 | MGnify/ENA primary metagenome ERZ508805 (study PRJEB26277, sample SAMN04329770) | human gut metagenome | biome: human-associated habitat | host: Homo sapiens | place: USA... | reverse complement strand
GCTCAGATGTTCGTAATGCGGCATTTCTTCCAGATTATTATAGCCCAGATAGAGCACTTGGATTTTCTTGCCGCTCTTTCCTTCGATGAACTTTTTCCAGTTATCCAACAGTACATCACCTTTAATTTTCTGGTTGCAAGCCACGTTCAGCATCTGCAGTTCGGGCAATTCGAAGAGCATGTTCATTGGAAGAGAGGTCAGTTCCTTGCAGTTATAGATTTCCATGTCTGTCAGCATGGTGAAGTTGTTCCAGTTCCAGTCATTTTCTTCTTCTTCGTATGCTTTGCGGTAAGCAGATTCAGAGTCATCTACCAATTTCATGCAGAAATTATCTGCCACGATAGGAGAGTTGGCAATGAAGAAGTTTTCCAGTTTGGTGCAGCGCATCAGGGCTTTAGAGATACCTTTGATGTTGTTGGTCAGGTTACCGAACTGTACGTCCTTCTTGTCAATGCGGTTACTTTTCTTGATAGGTTTGAAGTCAGGGTTGGCATTGATACCGTCAATCAGAATTTGTGAGAGGTTCTCGCGGATGTCACGATACAGGAATTTCTGTTCATAATCCATGCGGATTCTTTGACGTTGTTCTGGAGTCATGGTAGTTCCTACGCCTTCAAACAGGTGTCCACCAATGAGTTCATCGTGAGCACCGAGGTTCAGGATGCGCAGCTCGGTCAGCTGGCCGATAGCATCGGGTACTACACCATCAGCACCGAATCCGGAAATTACGAGCGATGCCACTCGACCGTTGTCCAGCAACTGTACGCCAGGCTGGTCACCCCACATGTCGATTTCCTTGTCGAAGTTCCAGTTACAGCCCATAGGAGCTGCTTCACCGTAGTATTTCCAGTTGGGCCCGTTCAGTTTTTCCCAGATCTCTTTCAGTGCCATGTAGTCCTTCAAATATTCAGCTGTTGCACTCAACTGGATGGGTACAGTGGCTTCTGACTTTTCGTTATCTTTCACGAAGAAGGTTTCTGAAGTAGGTACGGTAGCTATCTCCAGCAATTTGCCGGAATCGCATTTCTTGTCCGAGTAAGTAGAGTAGGAACTGATTTGGTAGCTACCAGTTTTCAGCCATACGGTAGTGTCGCAGAGGGCGTAACCGTCTTTCAGGTTTTCCACATACTTCACTTCCACTTTTTCAATGGTAGTCAGTTCTTGTGTAAAGAGATTCTTTACCGTGATGTTGATACCCTTGATGTTCGAGAACGGATAATCTTCGTAGCCTTCCGCTGCACGAGATGCTGCTTCTGTTTCCGGCAATCCATGTTTAATCAGTTTGAAGTTGACCAATCCGCGAGCTACAGCATCGGCAAACAGTTCCTGTACTTTCAGTCCGCCAGCCACTACGTTGAACCTATAATTGCTGGGTGTACCGGCATAAATCTCGTTATCCAGTTTGTCGTACAGATAGTAACCAATCAGTTTATAGTTACCTGCCAGCAGTTCCAGTTTGTCACTGCGCAGACCAAACTCTGCATTTTCAGCACTATAGCTGTTGAGCATCAAGGTTTGTTCAATGGTGTTTCCGTCATACAGCATCACCACCTTGATTTTTTTGGCATCGTTCAGCTTATCCAGCATGTCGGTGCCTCTCGTCTCTGTTCCCTTGATAGCAGCCGATGCGCTCTTATAGATTTTGAACTGCACATAGCCGAAGGCGGTCTGCTGCAATTCATCATCGTCATCGGAGCAACCGGCGAATACCATTGTCATAGCCAGCAGGAAGATGAACAACGGAGCGAAACATGTTTTAAAGAATGAAATATATTTGTTCATTTATCTTTTGTTTTTATTGTTTTACGGACGAACCAACAGTACGGTAACTTTCTGCCATAAAGTATCTCTGATGACTACAGTCAGCTCACTTTCAATGTCTTGGCAACCCCACAGATCAATAGCAGTGGTAGTACCATCTTCTGTAGCAGAACAATACTGTTCTGTAACGTCTTCCTTGTCTAATTCTGCTATAAATGACCTCACTTCAAAAGGAACGTTTATTCTTACAGAATTACATTCGCTGGCTTTGATGGTGAATACTTTGGCAGCCTGCCATTCACTTTTGTAGAAGTCAGCTTCATCACCTGTAATTTCTGTACATTCTACTGTTTTGCCATAATTTTCATAATATTGGCTGATGATTTCTATAGCTTTCTCTTCTTCGTCACCGCCAGATGATTTTTGCTTTTTCTGAACAAAATTCATCAGCAAGTTGCTTTCTGTATATTCATATCTCAATTCTTTCAGAGCGGGCATACCTTCGCCACTATCTGTGCTTACAAACAAACCATAGTCCTTGTTTTCAGGATCGGCTGCGATTTTGTCGTACAATGCTTTCGGGAATACGAATACATAACCTGTACGTTCGTCCATACCACTTTCTTCCGTGTCTAAGGGAGTTACCGTTACTCTAGCCTTACCGGATTTAGCATCCTTCACTTCCAGTTTCATCCAAGCAGATTTGTCATCGGCCAGCATCACTTCGTAGCCGGGGTTACCCTGGAAATCGGTGTATTCTTCTACATAGATCGGATAGAACTGGTCGTTCAGTGCAGTGATAGTAAATTCCACAAACTTGTTGTAGCTACTGGATTCACTGCTGCCTGAGATACCTTGATTGGTCTGAATGAAGCTCTTGCCATCCAAAGAAACTTCCCAGTTCCATGGTTTCGGTCCATCATAGTTCATGGCTTCAGCGTTCATACCCTTGTAATTAACTGTATAGGTAAATACACTCTTGCCTTCCTCATCCTGGAAGTTGAGGTCGCCTTTCTGTGCATATTTGCTGAAGTCAGGGCGGTTTTCAATCACCTTGATGCCGAATAGTACAGCCTGGTTGGCAGCACCTACCACTGAACCGCTTTCGATAGTCATCCATTCCGGACGGTTGGTAGCGGCAAAGCGGAAGTTTGCTTCTGCTTTATATTGGATGTAGTTGTCGTATCCGGCTTCGATACCTTCTTCTGCCGATACTTCCACCCATTCATCGCCTGCACCTTTTTTATAGAGTTTGAACGTACGTCCGGCTGCATTACGGGTTACTTCAGCCAACACAGCTTCCTGTCCGTTCATACTGATAGTGATGGAAGCAACGGTCGTATTATCATAGTCCTGACCTTCGTCAGAGATACCGATGGTTACGGTTTGTTTACCAGCCTTGCCCGAGATGGAATATTCCTTCACACCCTCTGTAGCTTTGGCAGCCGGAGTTCCTTCCGTAATAAAATAACACCATGTGCTGGAGGAAGTCAGCGTCCAGTCGGCTACAGCATCAAATGTCAAGCTTTTAGTCTCACTGGCTGCACCGCCAATTGTTTGCTTTTCAGGGAAGGTTACAGTTGCTACGTTGTCATCCTCGTCGTCGCAAGCTGTTACGGCAAAAGCCATCAGCAGACTGATGAAAAACCATCCCAACGTAAATTTGTTCTTTTTCATCTTATTCTATGTTTTTTTGTTTCTAGTAAATTATTTCTTTTCAAAATCTGTTTTCACCGTTTCAGATACCAGCATGCTGCCTTCCAGATACAGCCTCTTGGCTTCATCGTTGCTTATCCATTCAATGGCGCTGGCAAAAGTTCCTACTACATTGTTGCCAGCCATGCCCGGTACATACAGTGTGAAGTACTGGAAGATGAACTGTTCGCAGGTACTGTAGTAAGATACACCGCTGCTAGATTGATAGAGGTGGAGATAACCATCGCCGTAGTTGGTGCCGAAAGCCTCGGCTGTAGAGGCAAAGGTCTGTTCATCCATTTCAATCAGCGGATTCAGGATGTCGTTTGTCGTGAAACGGATTTTCACATTATAGCCGTCGTAGAAGAAGTCCTTCATGATAATGGTGTTTTCTTCTTCGGGGTCGATGATTGCCTTGATCAGACGGTTATCTACGTTGGGCATAAATTCCTGCATATAGGTAGAAGTCAGCACAGCATATCCGTTGAAGAGGTTGATGTCGAACGGACAGCATTTCTGCAGGATAACCTTGGCTTCATAGCTCTTTTCATACAAATCCCATTGGTCGGCTTGCTGCGTGAGCAAACGCAGGGTGAGCCCCAGCGAATCGGTGGCTGCGATGGCATCGTAATTACCGCGGATGCGTACGTTGGCAGCCCGTTCACCGGCCTTGATGGTGATGGTGTTTGATTCAATGGTATAGTGTTTTCCCTCAATGGCGTTGCTCTTTTTGTCTATAACCTCTACGGCTACCGTGCGGTCATAGCTGCAGGCTTCTGTAGCGGCTACAGGAATATCGAAGACTTCTTCGTTGTTCTGTACGGCCAGTACAGTGAGCGTATCCGAGAACAGGATATAGTTTGGACCTTCGTAGCTGGGGCGCTCTGCATCGCCGCAACTGGTGATGGCGCACATCAGCAGTGTCAGCATGCTCATCAGTCCGTAGTTTATCTTTCTCATTGTTATACTTATGCTTTATAAATGATGAATCTATTCTTATTTATTGCTCTCGTTGGGCTGAATCTGGCTACCCGGTGATTCCAGTTCATGTTTCGGAATGGGCCATACAAAGCGCACGTCATCCGCTTCAATCTTCAGCGAACTACCGTTGGTCAGTGATTGTTCCTGCGGTTTGCGTTCGAAGCCTTTGTGCCAGCGTTTCAGGTCTTGCAGGCGGAAGCCTTCCATATACAATTCGCGTACACGTTCTTCTTCGATAATTTCCAGCCAGTTTTGTGCGCTGACCGAGATACTTCCGTTACCGCCTTGAAAGCGGGCACGACGTAAATCGCTGAGGTCTTTGCTGGCACCGCTGTAATTCTTCTGATTGGCACGTGCTTCTGCACGAATCAGGTATTGCTCTGACAGACGGAACACTTTCGGCATACATACATGCAGCATGTTCTGAGCCATGAGGGATTCATTTCCGAAGTATTTGGCTACTAATGGCCATTGCAGTCCATGCGGATAGCCGGTAGGCTGTGTCACGAAGTTGGCTGCAAAACGTAGGTCTTGTTCTGAATAGAGGTTCAGCACCCAAGTTGCCGGTACATAGTCGGGCTTGAAGCTTTGGAAGTCATAGTTGAAGAAGATCTGACCTAAAGCGCCGCCGTAGCTGCTGATTGTCATACCCACTTTCCAGATAATCTCGGTACTTTCATCGTTCGACCACATATACTGATAAGCGTTCTGTGAGCTGGTTATCATATCGTTCACATTGGACAGTTTATAGTATTTGCTGTCAATCACCTTGGAAGCGTATTTCTCAGCGTCTTTCCAGTTCTGCATGTAGAGAGCCACACGTGCACGAAGTGCATAGATGGTGTATTCACAGAAGTAAGGTGTGCTGTAAAGAACTCCATCGAAATCATCTTCCAGCTTCAAGTACTCGGCTGCTCTTTCCAAATCATCCAGAACAAACTGATAAGAGGCTTCCAGTGATGAACGGATGGTAGGTTCGTCACCGTCGTAGTGCGACTTCAGTACCACGCCCAGTTCGTTGGCTGCTGTAGCCGGGTCGTAAGCCTTGCAGAAGAGTTTAATCAATTCTGAATAAGCCAGTGCGCGGGCAAAGTATGCTTCTCCGCAGTATTGGTCCAGACGGTCCAAGTCATCGTCGTTGGTAGTATTCTGACGTACTCGGTCTACGTTGTCCAGCATAAAGTTACAGCGGGTAATAACGTTGTAGAGTCCGGCATATACCGATTCATATTCGGGTTCCGTAGCCAGAATATTCCAGCGCCATGTATTACCAAACTGGTTGGAGTAGCCGTTCACGGCATAAGCCAAATCCGCCTGGATATCCGGCAGTAGGGTCAGATAGCCACTGTATAACGCTCCGTTCAGCCAGGAAGCGTAGATACCAATTATGGCCTGGTCTACTTCATCCACAGTGGTGATGGCCTTGTCGGCAGGCACCATATCATCCGGATACTTGTCCAAACAAGCAGTGGTGCTGAATACCAGAGTGGCCATGAGCAGATATATTTTTATATTTTTCATTTTTCGTTGATTCGTTAATTAAAAATATTAGAAAGAGAGTTCCAAACCGAACGAGTATTGGCGCGACATGGGATATTGTGCCTGATACATGTTAGTAAATGCTTCCGGGTCAAGTCCGCTGAATTTGGTAAATGTAAGCAGGTTCTGACCTTGTGCATAGATACGTGCGTTAGTGAAAAAATTCGTTTTTTTCATCCATTCTTGCGGGAATGTATAGCTGATCATTAAATTCTTCAAACGCAGGAAAGAGGCATCTTCCAGGAAGCGCGAGTCCATCTGCGGAGTGACTCCCCAACGGGGAATGTCTGTCACGTCGCCCGGTTTCTTCCAGCGGTCATAGAGCAGGCGCTTGGACTGGTTGAATCCGGTGTACAGACCATTACTCTCTTCGAAGAAGCGGTCGTTGTTGAACATCCAGCGGTCAGCTACCCAACTGAACTGGGCATTCACTGAGATACCTTTCCATGTAAGGGTAGTACCGAAACCGCCTTGCCAGGGAGCCAGGTAGTTCTTACCCACCATCACCTTGTCCGATTCTCTGAATTCGGTGGTAAGGTTACCCTCTTTGTCATACCACAGAGGATCACCGTTTGCAGGGTTCACACCGGCATAGCGGTTGATGTAGAATTCTCCCAGCGGACGACCAACCACCCATTTGGTGGAAGTGTTGGGCAATTCGTATTCCTGTACACCGTTATACAGTTCCTTGATTTCATTCTTGTTATAGGATACATTGGCACTGAGATTCCAAACAAAATCTCTCAGACGTAATACGTCTGCATTGATGGCCAGTTCCACACCCATGTTGGTCATCACACCGATGTTGTCCCAACGGAAACCGTTGTTTCCTTCAGAATAAGACTGTGGCACTTCCATCAGCATGTCACTGGTACGCTTGTGGTAGAGTTCCAAATCTACATTGAAACGCTCGAAGAATCCCAAATGAAATCCTAAGTTCGTGGTCCAGGTTGTCTCCCAGCTTAATTTTTCATTTCCTTTCTGTTGTGGAGCGATACCGGCCGCATCCATGTAAATCCAGCCACCGCTGGCCAGTGCCAGATGGTCGAAGTTTGGAATTTCAGAATTACCTGACGTACCTGTACTGAACGATACTTGTGCATTGTGCAGCCAGTCGTATTTTTGCAAGAAACGCTCTTTCTTGGCATTCCACATCAGACCTACTGACCAAAACTTACCCCAACGGTGATCCTTACCGAAACGTGAAGAGGCATCAGTACGTAGACCAAGCTCCACATAATAACGGTCATCGTAATTATATTCCGCACGACCGAAGAAAGACAGGAATGAATAAGCTGTTGTATTATCCTGCCAGCTTGAGGCACGTGTACCTGAAGTTACGTTGGTCAGGAAGTCGTTATTCTGACCACGTGTTGTCACGTTGAAACCTTCAGCCTGGTAGTCCACCCCTTCCTGGCCCACCATTACATTGAAATGATGGTCGTGTCTTACATCGAAACGGTAGTTCAGCGTATTGGTCACTGTCAGGTTAAGAATATCGTTCGACTGACGACCGGCTACTCCCAGACCGTTGTTCAACTGATAGCTCGGGAATGATTGCATGAATCCGGTAGAGTGCGTATAGTCTGCACCGAACTGTACACGGTAAGTCATGTTCTCTATCGGCGTTACTTCAGCAAAAAGCACGCTCAATACCTTATACTTCTTGTTTGTCACCGGATTATTGTCCATCCATTCAATCGGATTAACCGTCGTACCGGTCCATCCACCGTTGGCATTGGTTGCCAGTGAACCGTCGGGATTATACGGATTCCAGTAAGGAAGCATGAAGCGGCAGGCAGAGATGGGCGATGACAAACTGTAGCTACCTTGATCGGCCTGCTCCACTTCTTCATAGGTAACCATGGAATTGGTACCCACTTTCAACCAGTTGCTGGCTTTTACCTCTGCGTTGGCATGCATGGAGTAACGGCGAAACGTAGAGCCTTGAGCAATACCATCCTGATCGTAGAAACTTCCTGAAACGAAATAGTTCAAGCGTTCGGTAGCGCGGTTGATAGAAAGGTCGTAGTTTTGTAGCATGGCATTGTCGTTGAACACCATATCCCGCCAATTTACGTCGGTCTGGCTCAACAAGTCATAGTCTTGACCGGCATCCAGACCGACTTCCTTTTCAAACTGAATACGTTCAGCCGTGTTCATCAGATTCCATTCACCTTTGGCTAACTGTGAGATACCCCACTGTGTACGTAAGGTAATGTGTGCTTTGTCCATGGACCGTCCGCGTTTGGTAGTGATTACTACTACACCATTAGCAGCACGGGCACCATAAATAGAGGTAGAAGACGCATCCTTCAGTACGGAAATATTTTCAATGTCACTCGGACTGATAGTGTTGAAGTCACTGCTGGAAATGGGTACACCGTCCAAAATACGCTTTCCATTTTCTCTGCCTTTATTGTGGAAACGGAACCGGTTACCGTTCCTTTTTTACGAACTCCGTAGGCTACTACCACTACTTCGTCCACCAACTGTGCATCACTCTTCAACGTGATATCCAGCTTTTGTGTCTGTGGAGTCACTACGTGCTGTTGCTGCTGCATACCAATGTACGAGTACACCAAAGTAGCCTGCGCAACGCCTTTGATCTCAATGGAATAATTACCGTCTATGTCGGTAATCACACCATTATTAGTACCCTCTTGCATGATGGCTACTCCAATCAACGGCTCATTGCCTTCCTCGGCAATGACTTTACCTTTCACCGTAAAACTTTGGGCGAAAAGTAATTGGAACGCCATCACAGCAAGAGAGACGAACAAAAGAATTACTCTTTTCATCTCTGATTTTTAAGTTAATGATATAAATGAATTGTTTTTAAATGTATATAATTCTTTTATGCATCCGAGAAATGGATGAACACACTTGTACATCTTGTCTCTTCGTTCAACATTTCTCCAAACAGTCAACATGACATCAAAAAATATATTATTAGAATATTCAATAAAACGGCTCATGATTGCATTTTAATTCACATTAAAAAAGATATGCAAAATTACAGTATTATTTTGATTGTTAACTATATAAAATAAAAACATGAAAAATGTTTTAAACTTCCCAAATTATAATACTTTCTTTTTGTCAACTAAAAAGAAAGTATTTAACGGTATGAGCCGCATAATTGCTTACTCCAAATCACATTTCATGTTAAAAATTTGTATTTTAGTAGAATGGTTAATAATAGAAATCATAATATAAAAAATACAAACATGTGGTAATAAGAACTACTTTTTCAGTTTTGTAGATGTTTCCAGATTTACAGTCAATCATCAGATGAAAAATCTCACCAAGTTACTCCTAATGTCTTATGCTGATTGCTCCCTTTTGCTTTTATCCCTTACGTTTTCCTATAAGCTTTTGATTATTCCTTGTATTCAGATCTTTCATTATGATTTGTTACACATAAATGATTTCTTATAAATATAGCTGTAAAAGGGAACGTCTGTGAAAGATATCCCCTTTAAATGTTTTTCAATAAGAGACACTCACAGCCATCCCTGCTTCCCTCACCAATGCTGCAATACGGTCCAATTCCTCATGAGTAGCCTTTTGCAGGTCATGGTCGGGAGTTTCCCGGTCAATAGTATAAATCATTACCTGGCGGGGAGAAATTTCCTTGACGGCCTCTAACCAGGGCAAAACATACTTATCGGAAGTATTATCCATATCCTTATCTCCAAAACCGCCTTTCAAGAACATGGTTTGGATAATACAGTTACCCTTAAAAGCCTTCATTCCCCCGATTATCTCGCGGACGGAATAATGTCCTGCCGGACGGTCGAGCTCACGGATATAAGCTTCGTCTGCCGTATCCAGTTTCAGAATATTGTTATCCACTTTGTTCAAAGCCTCGAATACGGCAGGACGATGAATGAAAGTAGAATTGCTCAATACACTTACCTTGGCTTTCGGAAAGTATTTGTCGCGCAAAGCAAGCGTGTCTTCTATGATTTCAGGAAAATGCGGATGTGCGGTCGGCTCTCCGTTTCCTGCAAAAGTCAGTACATCAGGGACGGGTCCGTTTTTCTGCATATCCTGCAGACGGGCTTCCAATGCGGCACGCACTTCCTCTCGTGTGGGGAGCGGCTTCTTGGGACGATGGTCGGAATTAAACCCGCACTCGCAATAAATGCAGTCGAAAGTGCACACCTTACCGTCTTCCGGCAACAGATTGATTCCCAAAGATACTCCCAAACGGCGGGAATGAACGGGACCGAATATGGGAGACGGATAAATGACAGTCATTTGATTTACTATTTACAAATTATGATTTAACAGCGGTGATTGGCGGTTTTCCGATATTTCAAAGACAAACCGCGTAATCAGCACAGCAAAGATAAGAAATAAACATCCAGATATTTCCAAAAATACGGCAGTTATTCTTCAAAACTTAATACGAAACTGCATCTGCATGTCTGTTTTTGTATTTCCTTCTATCAAATCGTTACCCGAACCGATAGTTTCACGGTCCCGGTAAGCGGTTTGCCCGAACTTAACGAGAAACATAAAAGTTTTGTTCAAATCACAACGTATATGAGCAGAATAGCGAAAACCACTGCCGTAGAAAGAAGGAGTATAAAACGTATAAACCAATCCTTTTTCGGAAGCATAAATCCGCGAATCGTAATCGTCCGTATGGAAATAAGTACCTTGTACGGATACGGCCAAAGGGAATCCGGAAAAAGTATAAGCGCAGGACTGGGTACATTGCCAGCCTTGTTTTCCTTCAAACTCATGCCCTTTCCCACTCTGCTGGCGAAAACAGTTGTAATCGACCGTGGTGCGGCATGAAAAAGCTCCCGGCGTATAAGCAAGTCTGCAACGGAGCTTGTGATGAAAGACCGGTAACGTCACTTTCCCGCCTGTTCCCGACACATCCCTCTCCTTGCGCTTATACCGGTAATTGAGATATAGCAATAAGT
>ENA-ORKV01002484-ORKV01002484.1-human-gut-metagenome-genome-assembly--contig:-NODE-2484-length-10926-cov-6.474975_pt1 | contig 10926 bp, 17 predicted proteins | sample MGYA00243058_ERZ508805 | MGnify/ENA primary metagenome ERZ508805 (study PRJEB26277, sample SAMN04329770) | human gut metagenome | biome: human-associated habitat | host: Homo sapiens | place: USA... | reverse complement strand
AAAGCAACATGAGTAATCCTCGAACCGCAGCTTGGGGATCTTTTATTTAGGGGCGGTATGTTATTAGGCGGGTACTTTCTAAGTATGATGATGAAGAAATTGTTGCGATAAATAAGATTTTGGATAAAGACGCTGTTGCAGCTTTGATAAGAGACTGTGGTGATGATGGCGTTAGAATTGCTGCTAAAGGTGAGAATAGAATAAAGGCACTTTCTCAGAATGAATTTAGCGTTTATATTGATGGTGAAGAATATAGTTTTTTATCTAGTGAGTTAAAAGATGTCAGGAGTTACGTATTTAGAATAAATGCAGATACACCTGAATTGAGAATAGCCGTTGAGGATTGTCTGGAACAACTTAGAATTCTTTATCCAGATTATAATTTTTCAGCTGTCTATGGAGGTTGATAGTAGTGTCTGTTGGTTTATATCGATATAGTGGAGATATTAATGATAAAAACACTGAACTTATTTTCAGTGAAAATATATCATCTGAGGTTTTCTATCAACGTTATTGGGTTAAGGCAATATGTGAATCCAAAGTAAAACTGTTTAAAGATGGATGCGATTTTGATGTGGGCGATTTAAATATTATTATGTCAGAATTAAATGCATTAGGGGATTGGGCTACTGAGAATTTATCGGGAATAGATCTTAAATATATGAGTGAAAGAATAGAAAATTTAAAATCAGTTTTACCTCAAGCTTGTAAAAGTAAAGGCGGAAAATTTTATATTTTTTAAATACAATAGAGAAATCTTATTCGGATGACGATAACACCTAAATACTTATCGCTTTGCTTCGGGGTATGTTTCTTCTTATCTTGAAAGCTTGTTGCTGGAGGAGTATACGGGGGTTCAAGCGGGTAAAACAATTCGTTTTTCACATGACCCAACCGATATAAATTTCAAAGGAAAATCATTGTGGAATGAATGGGAGTATTTAAAAAATAAATACGGATATATTGATTTACTACCAGTAGGAGATTTTTGGTATGGAATTAGATGAAAAATTTAATTTACTTAGAACATTAACTCAAAAAATACGTAGTTATGACAAGCATTTAATAGATACTGTTACTTTTTGTAATAATAAAATGTCTTCAATCGTTTATGATTATTATCCATTTGAGGTTGAAATTAGAGATAACAACTTATATTTTTTTATCATAACAAATCGCAGTGAAAAGAAAATGCTATTTTCGTCATCGCTTAATACCGACTTTGATAAGCTTTGTGACAGTTTGATAAAATGTATAACGACAGATGTAAAAAAGCAAATTCCCAAGAAATTTTTAAAAGCAAAGGGGTTTTTATAATGAATGAAAATCAAGCAGAAATAAAAGCCCAAGCTGTTGAAACTGAAATGAAAAAATATTTTGGTAGTTTAGTTTCGGATTTTAATTTGATAGACGCTTTTTACGGCAATGGACATGAAGAATTTAGTCTGGGATTCAAGTATTGTGACTATTTTGATATGCGCTTTAATTATGGTCAAGGTGCTTGCGGATGCTGCATATGTTATGATTGGGGTGATAATAATGAGGCTATACTTATTAAAACCTCAATTGATGGTTGGTGGGAAAAAATTTCAATTCAATGGAAAAAATATTTTCATGAACTTAAAAAAGAACTGGATTTGCGTATTCCCGATGATTATTTAAAAGAATTTTATATAAATCTTAATACCGAAACAAATGTAGTGTGAACTAATGCGAATGCTACGGAACATATGGGGAAGTATGTTGGTCGATTTGGTGAAACAAGTTTTTCAATTGATTTAAGAAGTCAATTGATGTTAGAAAGTTATGTATCTGCTTTAGATCAAGCAATGGGAGAACTTGCAAGCAAACCTTTAGGCAGATATGAAGATCTTAACTTTGGCGGTTGGGTGTTCGGAATTGACACTAAAGAAGTAGTAGTTTTCCATGCATTTTATGAAGGATAGGTGATCATATGAAAATTAAATATATTTCAGATGATTATGAATTATATCTTATACAACAACGATATAGTTTTCAATATGATTTGATTATTGACTGTATAAGTAAAAAAGATAATTTCACAATGTATAAAGTTCAGAAAACATGTCGAAGTGATCCTAGTGATATTATTTATCATGCCTTTTACTATGATCATCAAAGAAAGCATACACCATTAGATATAGCAGTAAACAGTAAAACTAATATTATTGAATATATATCATTTTTTGTTTCTGATTCAATGAAGATAAACAGTAATCAGTTTGATTCATTATTTATTGATAAAAATGAATACTGCTTATTTAGTATGATTGAATGCAATTATACTCATAGGTATTTTAAAATTGAAAATGAAAAGGATAATTTTGTTTATTTTTATGAAAATAATTCTATTTTCTACCTAAACAATAGACATCCTTGTAGCCTGAATATGTATTGCATTTGTGATTTTTGTTGGCTGTTGATCGGTGAAGATGATGAAATTTATGGAGTTAAAGTGAAACTGTAAATTTTTGCTCTCACAACTTCGATAATTTATCATGCTGTTGATTTTTGGCTGGATAGTTTAAAGTTATACAGATTAGTGATGAACGGCAACACTGCTGCGGCAGAACAACTTGCTGCACGAACTAAAATGGACTGCATAACGCATACAATTTTTCTTGCTGACGGAGCATTTTTAGAGCCGATAGCTAACGTATTCATGCGAATTATACCAGAAATATCTCTTAAAGCAATACGCTAAAGAAGAGGTTGCAAAGGTATGCGGATATGAGGTTTCCAAAAAGATATCTCCTGAGTTGCTTGACTCAATATTCAAATCCGGTCAAGCTACTGATATTGTTGCTATTCTTTCTAAGTATGATGATGAAGAAATTGTTGCGATAAATAAGATTTTGGATAAAGATGCCGTTGCAACTTTGATAAGAGTCTATGGTGATGATGGCGTTAAAGTTGCTGTTAAGGGCGGCGATTATCTTGTCAAGGCAATTAATAACCTTGATGGCGACGCAGCGGAATTGTTTGTAAAAACTGCTTCTAAACAAGGAGATAGTTTTTATGATTATTTAAAATCTTTAGATGAAAGTTATTTAAACGAGCTTGTTGCAAGTTCTAAGGCTGACATAGATAAAATCAGCAAATGGGATTATCAGCCTGATTACGAATTGTATGTAAGACATAAATCTGTTTATGATAATCCGAAATATTTTGAACAAGAAAAAGGTATTACTATTTATCCGGGAACAAACGGAGATACAAATATTAATGGCTTTGTTGATGGAATATTTGAAACGAAAACATTAGAGCCTGGTATGATTATAGACAGATATGGCAGCAATGGAACTGGTAAATACTTTTCACCGTTGGGAACACCATATAGTGAAAGAGCATTGCCTCCATATATGAAAAATGAACCATATACAAAGTATAAGGTTTTAGTATCTTTTGAAGTGAAATCTGGAGAAATAGTGCCATAGTTTGACGAAGTTGGTGGAGGAACACAATATCTATCAACTTATTCAGTTGATGAACTTAAAAAGTTTGGCTATATCGTTGAAGTTGAATAGAGAATAGGATTAAATGATGAATATTAATGAAGTTAGAAAGCTTATTTATAAACACGGAGAGAAGATTGGTTTGCCCTATGATTCCAAATTGTATCCGATTTTCTCTTCGACGGGGAATGTTTTTAGCGATGGGGGGACAATATATATTTCAAATAATGAATATCATTATGTTATAATGGAGAGGGGCAAAGAAAATAAACATTATCGAAGCTTGGATATTAATGATATATTATATCCATTATTTGAAGGTATAACATTTTCATTAGCGTCGAAATATGAATTAAAGAACAGAAACGAAAAGGAAGATCCTAGAAAATTGCTGTGGAGTAAGCAGCTTGAGTTATTAGGAAAAATTGATCCGCTTTTTAAAGAAAGGTGTCAAAAAGAAATCGACAGCATTTTGAAAATTGCACCTTATAAAAAGTGTAATTGACAAAAAATAGATCTATACAGGGGTAATTGTCAATATAATTCAAATCCTATATTATTATCAGAAAGCGGAAATATGCTACTTGTAAGTTGTGGTGATGTTAAGCCTTTGGGCAGAACAGTTATGGAAGGATTCAATGCAATCTTAGGAGACGTATAGTGTTCAATCACCATACTGGGTGAGCTTTTTTCGCTCTGTATTCTTGGATTTGCGTATATAGTAGCGACGCAATCTATTATATGCTTAGAAATTCGAGGTGCGTAAACAAATATCCAAAAAAGTACTGAAATGTATTTAAAAGCTAGATAAAGAATTGCAATATGCAGTAATAGACGGTCTTGAAAAGGGCGGCGATGATCTTGCAAGGGCGGTTAAGAATCTTGACGATGATGTAGCTGAATCGTTCATAAAAACTGCTTCTAAACAGGATGATGATTTTTTTGTTTTGATGTCAAAATATGATGATATTCCTTCTTGGGCATGCTCTGATGTAATTGATTTTAATTCAGCTGAAAACGTAAATGAAATTTTAAAACAAAATGGATATACAAATCCCTCTTATAAGCCGGGAACTAATGTAACAACTATCGAATTAACTGAAAATACCACGTTTGTTAGAGTGTATACTGAAAACATAACAAGTGCAAAGGGCCAGTGGGTAATGAACTATGAAGAGATTCAAGGGTTGTCTTCAAAGCAAATTAAAGATAAGTTTGCATTACCATATGAGCCAACACATATTTGTGATGTAGAACTACCGGCTGGTACAGAGGTACGTTTTGGTATAGCAAATGAAGTTCCAGAATGGGGTTTGGGAGGGGGATTACAATTTGATTTAATGGGTCAATATTTTAATTCAATTGGTAATTTCAGACCACTATAAAAGGAGAAGATTTTATGTTACCGATAGTTGAAACGAATGGAAAAACTCTTTACATTAATTCTAATAAAGTAACTTTTCCGTACAAAATTGAACAAGTTTTAATTTTAAAATCTCAAATATTAATCTTACTGGATAGTTGCATAAAAAATGAATATGATAACGTCTATTCGGTAAACTTTGACGGAACAATAGGTTGGCGTGTTCAAAGCAGAAAATACTTATCAAGGGAATATGAAAATAAAAAATTAACCTCATATGTTGGTATGTATGTCAGGAAAGAAACTAATCTGCTTCAGTTAAATGATTGGTGGAGCGGAAGATACATTTTTGATCTTAATGGCGGGCATATAGTGGGAAGAGATGAAAGTGGGCGTGATTGGTAATAGTTCCAATAAGAATAGAGGAGTTTTACAATGAAAGATTGTTATCATAATGAGAAATATAGTATGGTATTAAGAATGATAATATCTGAATCATTGAAAAGTTGGAGGGATATAGTGAGGAAATTGGTTATGCTATTGTGCTTGCAACGCTGGATGATGAAGGAAAAGCCAAAAGCGAAAAAGTGTCGAAGTTGCGTGTAAGACAAAAACTATAACTATTGATGATGTTGATTATGTATATGATAAATACGCATATAACAATATCAAACATATTAATGAGGAGATTTTGTAGGGGAAAATATGAAAGCTATTAAAACAATTTATAATAATTGCGGTTGGTTTTTGTTAGTGCTGATATTCGGAAATATATTATTGAATTTTTTTGCTCCGAACTCATTGATTGGTCAAGAAAATATAAATTTAGTTTGTTTATTTTTGAAAATTAAAGCAATCTCAGCAATTGTACTAGCCTTTTTTATGATCATGTTTATGATAAAATCGGCTGTAACATTCTTTAATGAAAAAGGTTACGGTTTAGGTCATAAAATTGTTGGAGTCGTATTTTCGTGTTTTGTTTCAATATTGTGGATGAATTTTATATCTGTTCAGTCTCAGTATAGTACATACGGCATAAAAAATCTAATTGAAGAAATTTCTGTTGTGCAAAAAATAAGCAACGGAAGTGCTTTTAAGAAAACTATTAATTTAACCAAGCAAGATGATAATATTTCGGTTTATACAAAAAAATCGAAAAAATCTTCTTATCCATCACGATTTCAAGGTGTTCAGGCTACTCAATTGTATAATTTTTATGGAGTTTATGCGGATTCAGACAAATTAAAAGTATATAATGAAAGCATAAATACTCAACTAAGATTAAGTCTTAGTAAATCAGAGTTTGACTATTATAATGACTTGATAAAATCAGCTAATAACAATGATGAGTTTCAAATTGAGTTTTATACTGATAAAGATGGAAAGAATTTGGGATACATAGAATCAATTCAGTTGGTTGAGAAAAAAAATCCGCCGTCATATTCAGAAAATATATCTGTGAAAGAAAATTCTGATTTATATACTGTTACAAAGAGCGATAATTCAGAATTAGAAAATATATGTTGGCTTATAGTCAAGGACGGTGAAATTCAAAAAATTGTCGATGCAAGTGAAATAAACGAATTCAAATTGCGAAAGGATGTGCCGGAAGGAGTATATACAGTATTATTGTGTACTGATTATGATTCTACCACACATTCATATACACAAGTAAGCAACGCTATTGAAATTATAATTTGATAACAGGAGAAAGACATGACCAAATTTACAAAATCATTTCTATGGAGATTCATATTAGACATTATCTTATTGGGGATATTTGTTAGGTTCTTTCAAAATATTATTTTGACAATTACGTCAAGATTCATATCAACCTATTCGACCCCGTTTCTAGTTATTGAAGCGATTGTTGTATCAGCAATCAGTATGTTGTTTATCTGCTTTATCACATACTGGAATATCGGCGTTATTTCAAAGAAAGATTGTTATCATAATGAGGAATATAGTATGGTATTAAGAATGATAATATCTGAAAAATGGATTCATATAAATAGTTATGATGTTTGTTTTGATTATAATGTTAAGTCTGTAATAATTTTAAAACAAAAGATAATTGTACAGCTAGAAATCGGAGATTTATATGCTGTTGATATGGCAGGTAACATTATTGAAAAAAATAATAAGCCTTTTCAAAGATCAGACTTAGATAAAGATTTTATAGTAGAAATTAATCAGAATAATCTATATTTTAATAACTCTGCCATTTATTTCGAACATAACATTTATTCTTTTGTTTTATTTGATGATAGGATAATTGTACAATTAAATGAACTGGATGCGTCTGCAAAATCTGATGAAATCGACAACGTATATGCTGTTGATATGGAAGGAAATATTATCTGGCGAATTCAGAATAAAGAAAGGGTATGTCCGGAATATAAGTTCATTTCGCCGTATGTAATGATTAATTATATTGATGGTGAATTAATTGTAAATGATTTCAACGGATTCAGATTTGTGTTTTCACCTGACGACGGAACTTTTGTTAAACGAATTCAAAGTTTAAGACCTTGGTAATCAATTTGTAATTCAGATCTTTAGGGCGACACCGCACAACTACCGCCTAAAGGCTTTGTGTACGTCTAGCTTGCCAATTTTTCGTTATCTTGCACAGAAACTCCTTGAAGGACGCAAGTATTCCTGCGTCGTTTCTATACAATCGAGCTAAAAGGCATTTGGGATAGTAATTCTAAATCTATTATTCCGAAAAAATTCAAATACGGAAGATATTCTGTATCTCAGCACGGGCATAATAATACGGATAGTATAAGGCTTGTTTACAAAAGCGGAGGCCTTTTCAGCGAGTACATTTTTCTTTACATTCCCGAATTCGGGTCAAAGACAAGCATTCATATTTCTCGGGAAGATGATGATTCGTTGGCGACTGTTTATGATAGGCTTGGGAGTTTGAAAAGTGTTCATGTCACTAAGGGCGGCAAAGAATATCTTATGTACATAAATTTTAAGACCGAAGCGGAAATAAAGAAAAGAATATGCGATTTTGCCGAGAATGAATCAATTAGGGTGACCGCTGAGATAAATAAGATCAGTGAACCGATTTCCGCAATTGTTATAAGACATTATTATGACGGACTTTCGGTCGGCTATTCTTTCATGATAAAAACGACAGATGCAAACAGCAAAAATATTATGGAAGAATACATAGACGGCGAGGATCATGATTTTAATGTGCTTTTAACCTGCGTAAGCGAAAATAAGAGAGATAGATATTTTTCAATGGGTGATACCGAATTTACGGATAAAATGAAAAGGCTTATGTCGGAACACGTGAATAAGTTCTGGTTCGAGTTACTGGTCGAAGAGATTGATTAAAGAATAGTTTTTTAAGAAAATTTTATAGGCCAAATAAAGTTGGAATGAATTTTTTAGTATAGTAAGTAATTGTACAAAGCCATGAATAAGAAAAAATGGATAAAAACAGACGATATATACAACAAAAACTAGAAAATGTGAATGTTAACCGCAGCTTCGTTGCTTCGGATTTGGAGGTGCACTATGCAGATAAGTAAAACAGTGCGAGATATTCGCGTGAATTGGGCGATCGGCGACCGCGAACGCGATAAGGGGCTTGCAACGCCCGATGAGATTCGCCGCTTTGACGATATTTCTTACGGTCCTCACGGTCAGGCTAATTTGCTTGACGTGTACGTTCGCAATGACGCCGAGGGGCTTCAGCCGACGATCGTTAATGTTCACGGCGGCGGTTGGGTCTACGGAAATAAGGAGATCTATCAGCATTATTGTATGCGGCTCGCGCTGCGTGGTTTTGCTGTCGTGAATATCAACTACCGCCTTGCGCCTGAAAACCGCTTTCCCGCGGCGGTCGAGGACATAAACGCCGCCATGCAGTTTGTCGCGAATCACGGCGCGGAATATCTGATCGACAAGGATAGGCTGGTCATGGTCGGCGATTCGGCGGGCGGGCAGCTTGTCAGCCACTACGCCGCACTGTTGACCGACCCGACTTTCGCAGCGCTTTTTGATTTTGATGTTCCCGATGTTCATGTTCGTGCTCTTGGTCTGAATTGCGGCGCTTACGACGGCAATAAGCTCGCGCTGGAACGAAAAGATGAAGTCTTTTTGGAATATCTGGGCATTATAGACAGCGAACCGTCTGAAAAACTGCTGCAAATGGTCGATACGGTAAGACATATCACGCCGAACTACCCGCCATCTTTTGTCATGTCGAGCTATGCTGATTTCCTGCTGCCGGCCGCCAAGCCGATGTATGATCTGCTCAAAAGCCGCGGCGTGCCTGCCGAAATGAAGATCTACGGCAGTCCCGAGCGGCAGGAGATCGGTCACGTTTTCCACGTCAACTGCCGCCTTGACGAAGCGAAGATCTGCAACGACGACGAGTGCGCGTTTTTCAAAAGGTATGTTTCAGACTAAACTGCTGCAAAAATGCGCCGAAATTTGTACAAAATCATGAAAATCATCTGCTCCCTCTTGACAGGGGAGCTTTTTCATTGTATAATATAACAGTGCTATATAACAGCGTTATAAAGGGTGTTAGAAATGAACGATGGTGAAATGACCACGCTGGAGCTTATCCACAGCGCGGCGAAAGCGGAGTTTCTCAGCAAAGGCTTCAAGTCGGCGTCGCTGAGAAATATTGTAAAGACTGCGGGCGTTACCACGGGTGCATTTTATGGATATTATTCCAGTAGAGCGGAGCTGTTTGAAGCGCTCGTCAGCGAAGCGTACAATTTTGTGATAGATTCGTACAAGGCGGCGCTGCGCGAATTTGCCGATCTGCCGATGGAAAAACAGCCCGAGGTGATGGGTTCGATCTCGCAGAAGTGCCTTGACCAGGTGCTCGACTACATGGCGACCCACCGCGAGGAATTTTTGCTGCTTCTGCAATGTTCGGAGGGTACGCGGTTCGCTTCGATGACCGATGAGCTTGTCGAGCTGGAGGTTCAGGCAACACACGATTATTACCTTGTGCTCCAAAAACTAGGCTACGGCGCGCCGGACGTTGACCCGACGCTTGAGCACATTTTGGTGACGGGCATGATGAACGCTTATTTTGAAATGGCGATCCATGAAATGCCGCTTGAAAAATCGAAGCGCTATCTGAAAGAGCTGCACAATTTTTACACAGCGGGCTGGCGCGAATTGATGGGTACGTAATAGGGGCGAGCGCCCCTTTGATTTTGGTCTATGGTTAGCCAACGCTAACATTATAAAGGAGGTCTTTTGTTTGAAAAAACGATCAAATCTGCAAAGGCTGCTCAGCTATGCAGGCAACCGCAAGCCGCTGACCTACATTTCGTGGGTGCTTTCGGCGGCCAGCGCGCTGATTTCGCTGCTGCCTTTCTGGTACATATGGAAGATACTAGACGAAGTTATCAGCGTAGCGCCCGACTTCGATAAGGCAAAAAACATCACTCATTACGGCTGGCTCGCGGTGCTTTTCGCGGTGCTGACGATCTTTGTGTACATTTGCGGACTGATGTGTTCACACCTTTCGGCGTTTCGCATCGCTACGAATATCCGAATCGCGCTGACTAAGCATATCACCACGCTGCCGCTCGGCAAGATCGAGGAATTCGGCAGCGGTAAACTGCGACGCACTATCAGCGAGACCTCGGGCGCGGCAGAGGGTTACCTCGCGCACCAACTGCCCGACAAAGCGAAAGCGATCGCGAGCATAATCGGCCTGCTGGCGATGGATTTCATTTTCGACTGGCGGCTCGGACTCCTCAGTCTTGTGCCCGTTTTGATCGGCTTCATCATCATGATGAGCTCGATGGCCGGCCCCAGCCTGCAAAAAAGCATGACCGAGTACCAAAACGCCCTTGCTGAAATGTCGAATGAAGCGGTCGAGTACGTTCGCGGGATCCCCGTTGTCAAGACGTTCGGCCAGTCGGTTTTCTCCTTCAAAAAATTCAAGAGCACGATCGACAACTACGAAAAATGGACGACTGACTACACGCTCAATATGCGCATCCCGATGACACTCTAATCCTGTATAATAAAACTTGACACATACAAAACAATCGAAGTATAATAAAAACAAAGGAGTGTGTCATCAATGGG
>ENA-ORKV01002479-ORKV01002479.1-human-gut-metagenome-genome-assembly--contig:-NODE-2479-length-10940-cov-9.589064_pt1 | contig 10940 bp, 9 predicted proteins | sample MGYA00243058_ERZ508805 | MGnify/ENA primary metagenome ERZ508805 (study PRJEB26277, sample SAMN04329770) | human gut metagenome | biome: human-associated habitat | host: Homo sapiens | place: USA... | reverse complement strand
TGTTCTTGTTGACTATCGTCAAGTGCTATCCATCTCCCACTTTAGAAGATGGGAGAATTTCGCACATTAAGGTTAAATTTGTATGCTGACAGCATACCATTTATCCCTGTTTATTTAATATTATATTTTTATAATACAAAAAGGGGATGAAAATTATGGATAAGAAACCTTTATGGAAAAGATGGTGGTTTTGGCTTATTTTAATTATTGTTCTAGGTGGTATAGGTAATGCTATAGATAGTACACCTTCTAAAGTTAATAATACAAACAATACTCAATCAAGTTCTAAAGATGACTCTAACAACATAGAAGAACAAATCTTTGCTTTAGGGGATGAAGTTAAATTAAAAAATAATATTTTAGTTGTAAATAGCATTGAAAAAAATGCTGGTTCAGACTTTGATAAACCTAAAGATGGATATGAATTTGTTATTGTTAATGTAACTATAAAAAATGGTGGTTCCTCTGAAATATCTTACAATCCTTATGATTTTGAATTGCAAAACAGTAATGGTGAAATAACTCATATTACATTTACAACCGTAAATAGTAGCACTGCTCTTCATGATGGTTCATTAGCTTCAGGTGGACAAACATCTGGAAGTGTAGCCTTTGAAGCACCTATTGATGATTCTGGATTAATCTTAAAATATAAATCTAACATATTTGATAATAATGAGATTAAAGTAAAATTAAATTGATGAAATAAAAAGAACTTGATAAACTAAAATATCAAGTTCTTTTATATGTATCCAAGTTGTTTGTTTATAAATATCCAGAAAAACATTGTTATTATAGAAAATAATGAAGTAAATACTACTATTTGACCTGCTAAATCTCCATCTGCTCCCATTTGTTCTGCCATAGTAAAGGATGATACTGCACCAGGTGCTGCAAGCATTGTAATTAAAGTTCCTAATTCTATTCCTCTAAATCCTAAAGCTACTGCAATAGGTAAAAATATTGCAGGTGCTAGTATAAGCTTTCCAAAGACAGTAAATATAAGTTGCTTAGCATGTGCTGATATAGATTTAAATTCAAAGCTTCCACCTAATATAGCAAGAGCTAAAGGGGTTGCAACTTTAGATAAATCACTAGCTGTCTTATCTAATATATAAGGAAGTTTTATGTCTAAAACTATCATTAATATTCCTGCAAGGGATGAAATTATAAGAGGATTTGTTATTATTCCTTTTATAATTTTTTTAATATTTATTTTTCCTCCCCTAAATATTTCTAGTGTTATTACTGCTAAAAAATTATATGTAGGAACTATTGTTGCTATTAAAATTGATGGAATTCCTATGTTTTCTTCTCCAAATAAGGAAATTGCTATAGGAAGTCCAAAAAGTACAAAATTACTTCTAAAAATTCCTTGAATTATAACTCCTCTTCTTTTATTTTCTTTTTCAAATAAAGGAACCAGTAAACATAACAATAAAAACATAATAAAAACACAAGAGGATGCAAATATCATAAGTTTAGGATTTAACCCTGATTTTAAATCTGTATTATATACATTGTAAAATAACAATATTGGTAAAAAGGATTTAAATACTGCTTTATTCATTACTTTTAATGTATGTTCATCCCATAGCTTTATAATCTTTAATATATAGCCTAGTAAAATATTCAAAAATAATGGCACAACCACATTAAATGATATTATCATATTTTCCATCTATAAAACCTCTTTTAAATTTAATCTATTTCATTATATCACAAAAATAATTGCATAATTTTCTAAAAAAATTGTAATACATTTTAATTTATCATATTAGATTTTAAGAGTATAATTATGTGTTGTACAAGTTTTAAACATCATACTTAGGAGGAAAACATTATGAAAATAGCAATAATTTCAGATATACATGGAAATATATATGCATTAAGAAATATAATTGATAAAATAGATGATGAAAAAGTAGATTTTATAATTTGTCTTGGAGATTTAGTTGGATATGGACCTCATCCTAATGAAGTTGTATCTTTTATAAAAAGAAAAAATATTCTTTGTATAAAAGGTAATTATGATGCTTCTGTTGTTGATGGAAGTTATACATACATAAGAGAAACTGAAACAAATTCTTTTTCTTTACCTTGGGCTGTAAAAGAATTAAGAGCAGAAAATAAATATTTTTTAGATAATCTTCCTTTATCAATAACTATGGAATTTAATAACAAAAAAATTAAATTTGTTCATGGAAGTCCTAATAAAATCAATGAATATCTATTTGAAAATGAAGAAAATACAAAAAATATAATGATGAATTTAGAAGAGGACATTTTAGTTTGTGCTCATACCCATATACCATCAGTTAAAAGCTTTAATGATAAATTATTTATAAACTGTGGAAGTGTTGGAAAACCCAAGATAGGAGTTCCTGACTCTACATATTGCCTTTTAGAAATAAATAAAAATGGAGTGGCAAAAGCAGAAATTAAATATGCTTCCTATGAAGTTCATAAAATTATAAAAGATATGGAAATGCTTAAATTTCCTTCCCATTTAATTCAAAGTTTTAAAGATGGAATGGAATAAATTTAAAGTTTTTTGTGTTCAAGTTGCATTTATAAATAAAGTATTGTAAAATTTAAGTGTTATCTTTTACACATTCATTCTTTGTGATTTTTTAGAATGAATGTTTTTTATTTCTATAACAAATCCAAAATACTCATTATAAAATTTAATTAGGAGGAGATTTTTTTGAATAAATCAATATTAGTTAAATCACTTTATAGAAAAACTAATGAATATGTATCTAAAGATGTTACAATCTCTGGATGGATTAGAACTTTAAGAGCTTCAAATGCTTTTGGTTTCATTGAAGTAAATGATGGTTCTTTCTTTAAAAATGTTCAAGTAGTTTTTGATAACAAATTAAATAACTTTAAAGAAATTTCAAAGCTTCCAATAAGTTCATCAATTACTGTAATTGGTACTCTTGTTGAAACTCCAGAAGCAAAACAACCTTTTGAAATTCAAGCTAAAGAAGTTATCGTTGAAGGAATGTCTCATTCAGACTATCCTCTACAAAAGAAAAGACATACTTTTGAATATTTAAGAACTATTGCTCACTTAAGACCAAGAAGTAATGCTTTTTCAGCAGTTTTTAGAGTACGTTCTGTAGCAGCATATGCAATTCACAAGTTCTTCCAAGACCAAGGTTTTGTATATACAAACACTCCTATTTTAACAGGAAGTGATTGTGAAGGTGCAGGAGAAATGTTTAAAGTTACAACTTTAGATTTAGAAAACCTACCTAAAACTGAAGATGGAAAGATTGATTATAAAAAGGACTTCTTTGGAAAAGAAACTAATTTAACTGTTTCAGGACAACTTAATGGTGAATCTTTTGCTTTAGCTTTTAGAAATATTTATACATTTGGTCCTACATTTAGAGCAGAGAACTCAAATACAACAAGACATGCTGCTGAATTCTGGATGGTAGAACCTGAAATAGCTTTTGCAGACCTTGCTGATGATATGGAACTTGCAGAAAATATGCTTAAGTATGTTATAAACTATGTTATGACTGAGTGTCCAGAAGAAATAGCATTCTTTAATCAATTTGTAGATAAGGGACTACTAGATAGATTAAATCATGTTGTGTCTTCAGATTTTGGAAAAGTAACATATACAGAAGCAGTTGAAATATTAAAGAACTGTGGAAGAACTTTTGATTATCCTGTTGAATGGGGTATAGACCTTCAAACAGAACATGAAAGATACTTAACAGAAGAACACTTCAAAAAGCCAGTCTTTGTTACAGATTATCCAAAGGAAATTAAAGCTTTCTATATGAGATTAAATGATGATAATAAAACTGTTGCTGCAGCAGATTGCTTAGTTCCTGGAATTGGTGAAATTATTGGTGGAAGCCAAAGAGAAGAAAGACTTGATGTATTAAAGAAAAGAATGGCAGAATTAAATCTTAAAGAAGAAGATTATTGGTGGTATCTAGAACTTAGAAAGTATGGAGAAACTAAACATGCTGGATTTGGTTTAGGTTTTGAAAGACTTATTATGTATATTACAGGTATGGGTAACATAAGAGACGTTATACCATTCCCTAGAACAACAGGTCAAGCTGATTTTTAATATAGATAAAATATTAGGTTATGGCACAATAATAAATTTTATGCCATAACCTTTTTATTTTTTCTTTAACACAAAACTACCAATACCTATACTGCATATTGTAAATATTGAAACTACTCCTATACTTAATGACTTTTTTGCATTTTGAGTATTAATATAAATATCTACATTTTTAGGTTCTGTGGTAATATATTTCTTATTTATAGAAACAAAGTTTTTATTTTTAGCTAATGAAATATTCATATTAATTGCAATTAATAATACTAATGTTATGCATAAAAGAATTTTTCCTGTCTTTTTAATCATAATTATCACTCCAATTAACTATTTATTAATTTTAGTTTATCCCTTTTTCTTTAAAATTATATTAAATTAATGTTTAATTTTATTATTTGTTAGCTAATATTTTTCTCATAGTATTATCCAATTTTTAACTTTATTATTTCAAAAGCATTATACCTTATTTATATTTTTTTAATAAATAAAATTTTATTTAATTTTTTTCAAAAAACTATTGCATTATTCTAACTTTCTGCTATAATAAAATCATAAATTCTAATTTCATATTTTTAATCCTTATACACAATTAAATTACTTACATAAAAAACAAACTATCAACATTTCCTCATGTTCATAGCTTGTTTTTTTTTTATTAAAATTTTTTAATTAGATTGTTTCATTGACAATTTCTTATTTTTAATTTCTTCTTCTTCACTTTTTTTCTTTAAAACTTCTTTAATATTATTTCCACTAAGAACTAAAGTATCCCCCTCTTCTATTACTGTTGAACCTTTAGGAACTAAAACTTCATCTTTTCTTTTTATCATAACTATTAAAATTTCTTCTGGTATATTAGCATCCATTATAGATTTTCCTTCTAACCTATCACCTTTAGGTATAGTCATTTCAATTAATTGAGTGCTCTTTTCCTCTTTATAGTCATTAAAGGTTCTTAATACAGATACATTGTTATCTACTAAATCTAATTTTTTAGCTACAAATGGAATAAGAGTTCCTTGTAATGATACTGAAATTAATGCAATTAAAAAAATAATATGATATATATCATTTTCAAAAGTTATTCCTTGAGTAACTGCAAAAATTGCAAAAACTATTGAAGCTGCCCCTCTAAGACCTACCCAAGATATAAATAAAATTTCTTTTAAAGATGCCTTAAAAAATTTCATTATCATAAATGTTGCTATAGGTCTTGCTACAAGAATCATAAAAATAGAAATAGATACTCCATAGAACATTACTGATGGTAATTTAGAAGGAAATGATAATAATCCTAATATAAAGAAAAGCATTATTTGCATAAGCCATGATATTCCATCTAGATATTGAACCAAACTCTTTTTATGAGGTATTCTGCTATTTCCAAGAATTATTCCTGCAATATAAACACTTAAATATCCATTACCACCTACAAATTCACTTAATGAATAAGATAGTACTGCTACTGCTGTAATGCATATTGGATAAAATCCTTCTATTTCAAAATTCATATATCTTAAAAATAATACCATTAATTTTGCTAAAATAACTCCTACTACTATTCCCAAAATTACTTGCATTATAAGAAATAAAGCAATATTTATATTGTTATTTTTATTCATAAAAGTTATTACTGTAAGGGTTAACATATATGCAAAGGGGTCATTACTACCACTTTCAATTTCTAATAAAGAAGCTAATCCTCCTTTTAAATTTAACTTTTGAGCTCTTAAAATATTAAACACTGAAGCTGCATCAGTTGAAGAAACAACTGAACCTATAAGAAAAGATTCTAAAATATGCAATCCAAGAACAAAGTGACAAAATAAACCTGTAAGACCTGCTGTAGCAACTACACCTACAGTTGACATTAAAATTGCTTGTGGCGCTACTGGTTTAGCCATTTTCCAGTTTGTACTAAAGCCACCATAGAACATAATAAAGATAAGTCCAAAAGAACATAATTCCTTTGTTAGCTCATAATTGTCGAAATAAATTCCTCCAATACCATCAGAACCAAACAACATACCAAATAATATAAATATTAAAAGTATAGGAATTCCTACCTTATATAACAACTTACTTGTTGCTACACACATTATTAAAATTACTCCAACTAAAATTAACAAATTTATCATCCCATAATTTATACCTCCTTATTAAATTTTATGAAAAAATTAGGGCTACATTTTTATTCATAAATAAAAACATAACCCCATTGTCAATTTCACACAAACTTATTAGCACCATAATACAATATTTTCACTAAAATTTCAATACAAATATGATTCCATCTATAAATCTTAACAAAATATTTATGAATTAACTATTCATCCCATAGTACTATTTTATTCTTTTTTAAGCTATTAGTTACATCAATTATTCTCTGATTAGAAGAACCTTTAAATTTTAAACCTTCTTCTTTTTTATCTTCTTCAAACTTTCCATCAACTAATACATCTAAATACTTTATTAATTCACTCCATCCTTTATGTTCATCTTTATGTTCTAAAATATATTCATAAGTATATCCAGTATAGCTCCAAACATTTAATCCATTTTCTTTAAATTTTTTTGCCATATATGCAAACTTATCTGCTTGCTCAAAGGGGTCTCCTCCACTAAAGGTTACACCTTTTAAAAAAGGTTCTTCTAAAACATCTTTTATTAACTCATCCATATTTTTTTCTTCTCCACCATTAAAATCATGGGTTTCTGGATTAAAACATCCCTTACAATTGTGTTTGCATCCTTGAGAAAAAAATACTCTTCTCATGCCTGGTCCATTAACTAAGCTTTCATATGCAATGCCAGAAAGTCTTATGTTTTTATTCATAACTTTTCACTCCTAAACTTAATAGCTTTTTTAAACATAATAAAATGGAGCTACAGCAAAAAAATATTATTTAACTTGCTAGCTCCATTATCTTTAAACTTTGAATTTATTACATTTAGTTAAAAATTATTTTTGAGATTTTAAAGTTGCTTCTAACCAGTTAATAAATTGTTTAGCTGATCTTGGAGAACGTCCATTATGCCACTTTTCCCATTTTAAAGCTTCACTATGTAAATATTCTTTATCAACTTCTAAGCCTTTACCTTCAACAATTCCATCTACAATCTTTAAGAATTCATTTTGATTTGGAGTAAAGAAACTTATTGTTATACCAAATCTATCTGCTAATGATAATTGTTCTTCTCTTGTATCCTTTGAGTGAATTTCATCTTCATTAGAGAATTTTTCTTGAATTAAATGTCTTCTATTAGTTGTAGCATATATTAATATATTATCTGGTCTATTTTCTACTCTTCCTTCTAATATTGTTTTTAATGCTGAATAACTTGCTTCGTTTTCTTGGAATACTAAATCATCAACAAATATTATAAACTTTTGTTTTTTATGTCTTAAAAGTCTTATAATTCTTGTAAAGTCACTTAATTGTTCCTTATCAACTTCTATAAGTCTTAATCCTTGTTCATAATATTCATTTAAAATAGCTTTTACTGTAGATGACTTACCAGTTCCTCTTGCTCCATATAATAAAAGATTGTTTGCTGGTAGTCCTTGTAAAAAGTGCTTTGTATTATCTAATATTTCTTCCTTTTGCATTTCATATCCAATTAAATCTGAAAGTCTTATTGGGTCAGGGTTTTTTACTTCTCTTAAATGACCTTCATCATCATTTTCAAATCTTTCCCATACAAAAGCACTGTAAGCAGGTGCTCTTCCTGTTCCATTATTTTTATGATAATCTATTAAGTTTTCTGCACATAATGACCAATCATTACTATTCATTAAAGATTCTTTAGTCTTTTCAAAAGGCATTGTTGTTTTTGCTAAATATTTCTTTTCATCTACTGCCCAATCAATTAAAGAATTTATTCTATTTTTTACATCTTCACTTTCTTTATAATTATCAACTAAAATCTTCTTTATATCCTTACTATTTAATGATACAATTTGGCCTAAAGCTTTTAATTCATTCTTTATTCCTAATATAGTAAAGTCAGGGACTTCACCATTTACTTCAAGTCCAACACTAAAAGGATTATGTGCTAGTAATATTTCTTCAACAATTGCTTCTTTAAAAGAAAGATTTTTGCTTTTAGAGAATAATTCATATGTAAATTCGTTATATGCTTTTATACATTCACCTATTGATTTATTCTTTGATATCTTTTTTATAAGAGTTGAAAATTTTCCTCCAACACCTTCTTCAAATATCCCTTTATATAAACATAGGGAATCTAAATTTAACTTTATCTCTTCCTGTCTTTTCATTCTAAAAGCCCCCATTTATAATAAATTGTTATGTTTCTATTATACTACAATATAATTAAAATTTTTAATTAGTTTGAAAAATACATCTACTTTTATTTTTACTTAAAAACTTTTATGCTTTCTTAAATACATAAAAAGAAAGAGACTATTAAATAATTAGCCTCTTCCCTTTATTTTATAATTTATTAACCTTTATAGTAATTAATTAAGCAACCCTTTAATATGATTTCTCTTTCATCATCAGTAAGTTCACCTAATTTTAATTCAAATTCTTTCATGTCTTTATTTACAACGTAAGCTTTTATTGTATCAACTTTGTTTGCAACTGCTTCTGCAATGTTTGGTATGAATAAATAATCTCCATTATCAAAGCATATATCTTCTTTATATAAGAATGGAAGCATACCCCAGTTTATAAGGTTTGAACGATATCTCTTTGTAGCATATTCTTTTGCTATATTTGCCCAACCACCTAAAACTTTTTGACATGAAGCTGCTTGTTCACGAGCAGAACCATCTCCTGGCTTAACTGCATATATTGTGCTACCAAAACCTGTATTTTCTTTATTAACATCTGCAAAAGTTTCTTTTACCTTTTCTAATATTGGCTTTAATTCTTCAACCGCTTCACAAGGACATTCTCCTGCTATTCTAGCTTTTTCAGCCTTTTGAATTTCTTTTGCACGTCCAACATATGCTGGGTCTTTACGTGATAGAGTAAATTCTGCAAGTCCTAATGGATTTGAACGATATGATGAAGTTTCTCCTGATGGTATTAATTCATCTGTAGTAGTTACTGGGTCATGAATAACTGAAACTACTTTTAAAACTAAGTTGTCAGTTAATGGTGACATTTTTGGCCAGTCAACTATGTTTGGTCCAAATTTTATATCTACTGAAGGGTCTGCCTTTCCTATTCCATTATAAACACGCTTTTCATAAATTGCTTTATCAAAGAAATATTTTGGCTTAGTAAAGTCAACATCTATATCTGTTGCTGCTGTTAAGTAACCTTGGTTTGCTGCTGTAGCTGCAATTGAACGTGCATCCATTAAAGCAACTGATGCAATTTGTCCATTTGTTACCTTAGAACCTTCTCTATTTGGGAAGTTTCTTGTAGAGTGACGAATACTTAATCCATTATTTGCTGGAACATCTCCTGCACCAAAGCATGGTCCACAGAATGCTGTACGAATTGTAGCTCCAGTTTCCATAAGGTCTGCAATTCTACCATTTTTAACAAGTTCCATAAATATTGGTTGAGATGCTGGATAAATGCTTAATGAGAATTCATCTGCACCAATTGATTTTCCTCTTAATATATCTGTTGCATCACAAATATTTTCAAATCCACCACCAGCACATCCTGCAATTACACCTTGTTCAACATATAATCTTCCATTATGTACTTTATCTTTTAATGTGAACTTAACCTTGTTATTATCAAGACTTACTAATGCTTTCTTTTCAACATCATCTAATATATCTAAAAGATTTGCATTTAATTCTTCTATTGTATAAACATTACTTGGATGGAATGGCATAGCTATCATTGGTTTAACTTTAGATAAATCAACATAAATCATTCCATTATAGTATGCTACATTTCCTGGATTTAATTCTTTATATTCTTCTACCCTTCCATGAATATCAAAGAAGTCTTTTATTGTATTATCAGTTCTCCAAATTGAAGATAAACAAGTAGTTTCTGTTGTCATAACATCTATTCCAATTCTGAAATCTGCACTTAAATTAGAAACACCATCTCCAACGAATTCCATTACTTTATTGTTAACATATCCATTAGCAAAAACAGCTCCTATTATTGCTAAAGCAACGTCTTGAGGTCCAACACCCTTTTGAGGTTTTCCAGTTAAATAAACCCCAACTACTTCTGGCATGTTTATATCATATGTTTTATTTAATAATTGCTTAACTATTTCTGGACCACCTTCACCAATTGCCATAGTACCTAAAGCACCATAACGAGTATGGCTATCAGAACCTAATATCATTTTTCCACAACCTGCAAGCATTTCTCTTGCAAATTGGTGAATAACTGCTTGATGAGGAGGAACATAAATTCCACCATATTTTTTTGCACAAGAAAGTCCAAACATATGGTCATCTTCATTAATTGTACCACCAACAGCACAAAGACTATTATGACAGTTTGTTAATACATAAGGAACTGGGAATTTTTCTAATCCTGAAGCTCTTGCTGTTTGTATAATTCCTACAAATGTTATATCATGTGAAGTTAATTTATCAAATTTAATTTTTAATTTTTCCATATTATCAGAAGTGTTATGTGCACTTAAAATACTATAAGCCATAGTATTTTTAGCTGCCTCTTCCTTACTTGGATACTTATCACCTAATTTACTTGCTAATATAGCAGATTGTTCATTTCCATCTTCTACTATTTCAGTACCATTTAAAAGATAAGCACCATTTTTATATAATTTAACCATATATTCATCCTGCTACTTAAAATGTAATCAAATATAAACATTTTAAGAATTTTACTGTTTCAACGTATCTGTTTTGGCAATGAAT
>ENA-ORKV01002476-ORKV01002476.1-human-gut-metagenome-genome-assembly--contig:-NODE-2476-length-10954-cov-2.191321_pt1 | contig 10954 bp, 7 predicted proteins | sample MGYA00243058_ERZ508805 | MGnify/ENA primary metagenome ERZ508805 (study PRJEB26277, sample SAMN04329770) | human gut metagenome | biome: human-associated habitat | host: Homo sapiens | place: USA... | reverse complement strand
ACATCTCTTTTGAAGAAGCTGTTCCTCTCTCTTTGCTGAATATGTCAAAATATTCAAATGCAGGGGTCTGAATGTCATCAAAACCATAAGATTTCATAACATCATGGACTTTTCCCGCCACATTTAATTTATTTTCACACTCTACACCGTAAGTATCTCTCACTCCGCCCGGTGTATGGAGTAACTCGCTCCCTATATAACCTGTTGTATTTTTAAACTGACTCATCCTAAACCTCCACTTCTTAATTTATTTTTTCATTTGAAAAAACACACTTACACTTTTACAGTAACAGTTCAGCCTTTCATTTCTTACATTCATAAACCTGCCAGCGAGCTGTCAGTCGCTGCTTTGCAGCTTTTGTTTATTTTGTTGATATAGTCGTTCCTGTGCAGTCAGACAGATTTTCATGGCACTCTCTGCTGCCTGCTCATTGCATTATTCATATAATCCTGTCGGGCTTTCCTCTTTCGGATCATATCCATGTTTTTTCAATGCTTCGATAATCTCTTTCTTATGCTCATGTCCAAATGCCTCAAGCGTTATCCTGAGCTCAACGGCGGCATTTCTGTTTATACTTACAAACTGGTTGTGCTCAAGTCTGATTACATTTCCCTTAAGTTTTGCAATAACATTTGCCACATTTACAAGTTCACCCGGTCTGTCAGGAAGCTGCACCGATACCGTAAATACTCGTCCTCTCTCGATAAGACCATGCTGTACAACTGATGAAAGCGTTATTACATCCATGTTTCCACCGCTTAAGATAGAAACTATCTTTTTACCCTTGCAGTCAAGATGCTTAAGTGCAGCAACAGTAAGCAGACCTGAGTTTTCAACGAGCATCTTATGATTTTCCATCATGTCGAGGAAGTTTACGATAAGTTCCTGATCTTCTACTGCTATTATCTCATCAATGTTTTTCTGTATATACGGAAATACAATGTCTCCCGGTGTCTTTACTGCCGTACCGTCTGCTATGGTATTCACATCAGGAAGAGTAATTACCTTTCCTGCATCTAATGATGCTTTCATACAGCTTGCTCCTGCCGGCTCAACACCTATTACTTTTATATTAGGATTTAAAAGTTTTGCAAGTGTTGAAACTCCTGCTGCAAGTCCACCCCCTCCGATAGGTACAAGGATTATGTCAACAGTCGGAAGTTCCTTAAATATCTCCATTGCAATCGTACCCTGTCCCGTTGCTACGACTTCATCATTGAAAGGATGAACAAATGTTGCCCCCTCTTTTTTTGCAAGTTCAAGTGCGTACTGGCAGGCTTCATCATATACAGAACCGTGAAGAACTACTTTTGCTCCATAACCCTTTGTTCTGTTTACCTTGATAAGCGGAGTAGTTGTAGGCATGACTACCGTTGCAGGCACACCGTAAAGTTTTGCCGCATAGGCAACTCCCTGTGCATGATTTCCTGCTGATGCAGTTACAAGACCTTTCTCTCTTTCTTCCTCTGAGAGAGTGCTTATCTTATAATAAGCGCCTCTTACTTTGTAAGCTCCGGTGTACTGCATATTTTCAGGTTTAAAATAAACCTTATTTCCCGTCTGCTCTGAAAAATACTCACTATAGATAAGGTTTGTAGGCAGCACAACCTCCTTCACCTTTTCTGATGCTTCTTCAAATTTCTCTAATGTCAACATTTTTATATGCTCCTTTCAAGTTACTCTTAATTTAAGTATTTGCGAAACTATCATAAATCTTGATTAAATTGTGCACAGGTTTCTTTGGCATAATGTGAAATATGATATATTTCACACTACTCAGCTTTTGTCTCAAACAATGCATCTACAAACGCATCTGCATCAAATTTCTGCAAATCCTCGATATGCTCACCGATACCTATATATTTAACCGGAATGTTCATTTCCGACTGAATAGCTATGGCAATGCCACCTTTAGCTGTTCCGTCAAGTTTTGTGAGGATTATTCCCGTAATATCAGCAACCTGACTGAACTGTTTTGCCTGTGCGAGTGCATTCTGACCTGTCGTTCCGTCAAGTACGACAAATGTTTCTCTGTATGCGTCAGGATATTCTCTCTCAACTATCCTGTTTATCTTTTTTAACTCCTCCATAAGATTTTTCTTATTGTGGAGTCGTCCTGCCGTGTCACATATAAGTATATCAGCATTTCTTGCCTTTGCCGCATTAACTGCATCAAATACGACTGCCGCCGGGTCTCCGCCCTCCTGACCTGCGATAAGCTCAACTCCTGCTCTGTTCGACCATTCGGTAAGCTGTTCAATAGCTGCTGCTCTAAAGGTATCTGCTGCCGCAAGAATAACTTTCTTGCCGTCCGCCTTAAACTGTGACGCAAGTTTTCCAACAGAAGTTGTCTTTCCGACACCGTTTACTCCTATAAGCATAACAACCGATTTTTTATTTTCAAAATCATATGCATCATCATGCACACGCATCTGTTCCTTTATTGAATCAATAAGAAGCTGTCTGCAAACTGCAACCTCTTTAATCTTATTTTCCTTAACCTTAGCCTGAAGATTTTCAATTATCTTCTCAGTTGTGGCAACACCTATATCCGCCATAATAAGGACTTCCTCAAGTTCCTCGTAAAAATCGTCATCAATCTCAGAAAATCCACTAAAAACATTTTCAAGACCGGAAACAAAACTGTCCCTTGTCTTAGTCAGACCATCGATAAGCTTTCCAAAAAATCCTTTTTTCTTAGGCTTTTTGGCAGACTCCACCGCCTTATCTTCCTCCTCTGAAATAACTACACAAAACAGCTCAGACTCCTCTGCCGTCTTGATTTCGCCATCATCAACTTTCTGCGAATTATCCGCTGCTTCATTTGAAACATTTTCATTATCTAAACCGTTGCTTTCATTTGATGCTTTTGCAACCTCATCATGTGACAAATTTTTTGTTTCTGGATGAATATCATTCTCAATCTTTAAAGACTCTGTTTCTAAATGAACGGCTTCATCATCCGAACTGCTTCCTTCACTCGATGCTTCTACAGCCACATCCTGTGATTTATCCTTATCCTGTGTAACTTCGCCACTCTGTAAAGACTCAGTTTCGGAATGGATGTTTTTCTCGCTCTGTAAACTACTCTCCATATCAGAATTGGCATTTGTCTCCCCACTCTGTAAAAAGGCTTCAGCTTCAGAATTTGTTGCTTCCTCATTCTGTAAGTTTTCCGATTCAATTTTCTGTTCTTCCTCAATATGTTTATTTCATCTAAACTTATACTTAATACTTTCCCACATAATTCCTCCAAATTCTTTAACTTTACTCTACCATATCATACAAAATCATATAACATAATAAATGAATTTCAAATTCCTAATTTACATAATATCTTATCTTTATTAAATATATCAATACAGCTTAAATCAAATCTCTTTAATTCGCAATCTCTTTCTCATCCAGCAGATTGACCGATACAAGCGTCGAAACACCTTTTTCCTGCATCGTTATTCCGTAGAGAATATCCGCAGCATTCATTGTTCCACGCCTATGAGTGATGACAATAAACTGTGTATCTTTCGTCAGTTTATGCAGATACTCCGCATACCTGTCTACATTTGAGTCATCAAGTGCCGCCTCAATCTCATCGAGAAGACAGAACGGTGACGGCTTCAAGCTCTGTATTGCAAACAGTAATGCAATAGCTGTAAGTGCCTTTTCTCCACCTGAAAGCTGCATCATATTCTGCAGTTTCTTTCCCGGCGGCTGTGCGATTATCTTTATCCCTGCCGTAAGAATATCCTCATCTTCCATAAGTTCGAGCGTTCCACGACCACCGCCAAACAATTCCTTAAACACTTTGTCAAAACGGCTTCTTATCTCTGCAAACTGCTCCTCAAACTGTTTTCGCATATCATTGTCAAGATTTTCTATTATCTCCTCCAAAACCTTTGCAGCCTCAATAAGATCATCATGCTGTGTCGTTAGGAGTTCGTATCTCTCTGATACTTCCTTATACTGCTCTATAGCATTTACATTTACCGAGCCTAACGATTTTATCTGTTTCTTTATCTCTGCTATCTTGGCTTTCATTCCTGAAACGGTAAGCTCTGTCTGCGTTTTAAGTGCCAGTGCACTGTGATATGTAAGTTCATACTGTTCCCACATATAATTTGTATAATTGTCAATACTCTCCGTCAGCTTTTCTTTTCTTCCGGCAAGTCTGAAACTTTCCATTTCAAGTTCATTTATATTTTTTGACAATTCCTCTCTCTTGTCAAGGAAAGTCTTGTTTTTTTCAGAAAGTTCCTCTTTTTCCAGATTTTGCTTTTTAATCTCAAGCTCTGAATTTTCTATTTCTTCTTTTGTTGTTTTGATGATATTTCTGGTTTTTATTATCTCATCCTGTTTTTGTTTAATCTGACCACCAATATTTCTACTGTCCTCGATAGTCTGTGCAAGCTGCTTGGATACGGTATCTTTACCCTCACTTGCACGGAGCATATTTTCATTTATAAAGCCCTCGCTTTGTGCAAGTGATGTTATCTTAAGCGTAAACTCAGAATCTTTTTGCTCCAACAAATTAAGTTCTTCTCTTACTTTGTCAAGTTTTTCCTGATACCTGCTTATCTTTTCATCAAAATCCTTTGTCTCGTCTTCGCTCTCCGAAATCCTACGGCCAATGCCGTCCATAACACCCTTTAACTTGTCCTTATCCTCCTCTATCCTCATTCCTTCGATTCTGATAAGCTCAAGCTGCTCCTCGCTCTTCTTAAGATCTGAAACCGCACGCTCATAACCAATTTTTTCCGTATTCTGTTTAACTATAAGCTCCTGTCTTAGTCTGTTGTTGGCACCGATTTTTTCACGCAGCTCTTTTATCTCTTTTTCTCCCTGTTCTATCTGTGCCGCATACTCTGTTAATTTGGTTTTGAATTTTTCAACATCTTCCTCAAGCTGTTTTATCTGTCTTCGTCTGCCTAAAAGATTATTGTTGTTTTTAAATGCACCACCTGACATCGAACCGCCCGGATTTAAAAGTTCTCCCTCGGTCGTTACTATCCTGAGTGTGTGATGATATTTTGCCGCAAGTGCAATGGCATTGTCTATATTATCGACAACGACAAACCTTCCAAGAAGATAATTCACGAGGTCATTATACTTTTCATCTGCCGACACAAGCTCTGATGCCATCCCGATTACACCTTTTTCAGCCATAACATTGCGGGCATTATTTGCCGCTTTTTTATGAATATTTGTAAGAGGTAAAAATGTAGCTCGTCCATATCTGTTTTTTTTCAGATATTCTATCATCTTTTTTGCCGTCTGCTCATTGTCGGTTACAATATTTTGTATGCTTCCGCCAAGTGCCGTCTCAACCGCTATCTCATATTCTTTTTTAACTCTTATGATATCGGCAACTACACCTATGATTCCCGGTGTATCCTCTTTTCTCTCCATGACACGCTTTATACTCTGACCGAATCCCTCATACCTCTCAGTCATGTTTTTAAGAGAATTAAGCCTTGAATTTTCCATATGGAATTTCTGCTGTGTATCACTGTGCTCTCTTCGTCTGTTCTGATTTTCTTCGTTTATACCATTAAACTTTTCCTGCATTACTGCATTTGAATCATCTATCGCTTTTATCTTTTCAGTTATCTCATCATAAACTTTTTTATGTGACGAGATTGTCTCTGTAAGAACAGATGCCTCAGACTTATTTGCAAGCACTCTTTTGTTTAACTCGGCTCTCTTAATATTGTTCTGCTCACGCAAAGTCTTATATTTTAACTCTTCACTTTTTATATCAGCCGCCGCATTTATTCCGGCAAGCTTCATATCCTGAACGGACTTTATGTCATTTTCTATTTCAAAAGCTGTCTCTTTTTTATTTGCAATAAGTTTTTCATTCTCTTTTGCTAAAAACTTTATCTCTTCTGTCTTTTTGCTGTTTTCTTCTTTTTGGACGGCATACTGTTTATGTTCATCCTCAAAATTTTTAATACGCTCTTTATAGCTCTCTATAGCTTCCCTATAATGATTTTCACTCTGTCTGATACCGTTTATCTGCTCGTTTAAAAGTCTTATATCACCCTCACAGTTGTTTAACATGACACGCGACTGATTCAGTCTGTCTTTTTTTAATTCTATGCTCTTTATCTTTTCATCAAGCTCTGACTGTACTCTCTCATACTCACGCTTGCTTTTTTCATATTCCTGATTGGCATTTTTAAGATCATTATCAGCGATTGCCTGTTTTCCCTCAAACTCCTTTATTTCCTCATGAATACGGTCATATTCAATAAGGAACATATTTACATCTTGAACCCTCAGCTCATCACGAAACGCAAGATACTGTTTTGCCTTTGCTGCCTGCTTTTCAAGAGGCTCTACCTGTTTTTCTATCTCGGAGAGAATATCTTCAATTCTTTCAAGATTATGCTTTTCCTCTTCAAGATTTTTTTGTGCAGCAGCTTTTCTTCTCTTATATTTAACGATTCCTGCCGCCTCATCAAAAAGTTCTCGTCTCTCCTCAGGTTTTCCGCTAAGTATCTTATCTATCTGTCCCTGTCCGATAATCGAATATCCCTCTTTACCGATACCGGTATCAAACAAAAGTTCCTGAACATCCTTAAGCCTGCAAGCCGTGCCATTTAATAGATATTCACTCTCTCCTGACCTGTAAACTCTTCTTGCTATCTTTACTTCCTCATAGGGAACATTTAATTTATGATCTTCATTGCTTATGGTAATGGCTACATATGCAAATCCAAGCGGCTTTCTCATCTGAGTTCCTGCAAAAATAACATCCTCCATTTTTGCACCGCGAAGCTGCTTTGCACTCTGCTCTCCAAGCACCCACCTTACAGCATCGGCAACATTGCTCTTACCGCTGCCGTTTGGCCCTACGATAGCCGTTATGCCGTCGTGAAATTCAAATATCAATTTATTGGCAAATGATTTAAAACCATGTACCTCTAAGCTTTTTAAATACATCTGATGTTTCTCCTACTTATGATTTATGAAGTTTAAGTATAGCCTGATAAGCTGCTGACTGTTCTGCTTTTTTCTTTGTTCTTCCTGTTGCAGTCGTAAGTCTCTCTCCATTTATGTTTACGGCAACCGTAAATGATTTGTTATGGTCAGGTCCTTCTTCTTTAAGCAGCTCATATTCCATCTCAAGATGCTCTCCCTGAACAATTTCCTGTAAAATAGTCTTGCTGTCGTAAAACAGCTTTTTATTTTCTATATCTTTTAATATATGTCTGTCAATATATTCTTTCGCCTTTTCAAATCCACCATCAAGGTAGACTGCACCTATAGTCGCCTCAAGTGTATCAGACAAAATAGAGTCTCTCTCTCTACCGCCTGTAAGATCTTCACCTCTTCCAAGCATCACATACTCACCGAGATCTATATCTCTTGCACATAGTGCAAGCGTCGGCTCACATACCCAGCTCGCTCTCATTCTTGTCATGTCACCCTCAGGCTTTGTAGGATTATCCTTATATATCTGTTCACTTGAAACAAGCTCAAGTACGGCATCTCCCAAAAATTCAAGACGCTCATTACACATATATTTTTTTAATCTGTTTTCATTTGAATATGAACTGTGCGTAAGTGCTGTTATAAGCAGTTCTACATTTTTAAACTCATATCCTGTTTTTTTCTGAAACTCTAATAATTTTTCCTGTTTCATCAGGCACACTCCTAACCTTTTAAGCCCTATATGCCAACGGTTTTGTCAAGCTGATATTCATAGGTCTGCTCTACTATCTGCTCATACTATCTGCCGCTAAAGCAGCCTGCCTATATGTCATATTTAACATATAAGCTCCAGCAAATCTCCAACCGTGTCAACATCTTTCAGACTTTCTTCGTCTATTGATATATCGAATTCCTGTTCAACTCCCATAAGAATCTGAAAAAGTTCCAACGAATCAGCACCGAGGTCATCCACAAAACTCATTTCTTGAAATATTTCCATATCTCCAATACCTAAAACTTCTGCAATAATCTTTTGAAGCTTTTTAAATTCCATACGAGCACCACCTATTCAATAATAAGATTTTCTTTTATTTTTTCATTTATCTTTTCTTCATTGAACTGTATACACTGTCTTATAGCCTGAGTTATCTCAACACTTGTTGAACTTCCGTGGGCTTTCACTACAAGCCCGTTTAAACCGAGCAAAGGTGCTCCTCCCTGGTCTGATGTATCAAACTGCTTAAGTGTTGATTTAAGTGCAGGTTTGATAAGAAGTGCTCCTATTTTACTTCTGAGGCTTGACATAAGTCCCTCTTTTACTTTTCCAAGAAGTGTTGCTGCAAGACCTTCATATAATTTAAGGATTACATTTCCAACAAATGCCTCACATACTATAACATCTGCATCTCCCTTTGGTATATCCCTTGCCTCTATACTTCCAACAAAATTTATATCTTTACATTCTTTGAGTAATGGATATGTCTCTTTTACGAGCATATTTCCTTTTTCTTCCTCAGCACCAATGTTTACAATGGCAACACGGGGATTTTTTATGCCGACTATCCTCTCCATATATATTGAGCCCATCTTTGCAAACTGAACAAGATGAGATGCTCTGGCATCCACATTTGCTCCACAGTCAATAAGAAGTGCTGGACCTTTTGCTGTAGGAATAAGCGGTGCGAGAGGCGAACGCTCTACGCCTTTGATTCTACCCACAACAAACTGACCACCAACAAGTATTGCACCTGTACTTCCGGCTGATACGAAAGCATCCGCTTCGCCATGTTTTACAAGGTTCATACCGACAACAATAGATGACTGTTTCTTTTTTCTTATAGCCATTACCGGTGGTTCATCAAATCCTATAATATCCTCTGCATGAACTATAGTTATACGCTCTTTATCATAAGTATATTTAGCAAGCTCTGATTTAATGTCATCAGTTCTTCCCACCAGTACAACATTTATCTTTTCATTTTCATTAACAGCATCAACGGCACCTTTTATCGGTGCTTCAGGTGCATTGTCACCACCCATGGCATCAACTACTACTTTAATAATATCACTCATATTTCACCTCATACTGTATTTTTTTATAATCAGTTTTTTATACACAATTTTCATTTTACTAAAAAACTTAAAATAGTGCAAGTTAAAACAGCAAAACCGACAAAAAGCCTGTTAACTATCTTCACTGTCCACATACAAAAACAAACATAACAAAAAGCAGCCTGCTACCTGGCTGCCTTTTTATAGAAAAATGATTTATATGTAGAAAAGCCTGAATCTCCAGGTGATATTATCTGTTCTGTACTTCCAACAAACAATATGCCGTCACTTTTTAGAGACGCATTAAACTTTTTATATATTTCCGCCTTAGCTTCCTCCGTAAAATAAATCATCACATTTCTGCAGATTATCATATTGCAATCTGAAGGATATGTATCCTTTAAAAGGTTGTGTTGTTTAAATTCTACGCATTTCTTTATATCATCCGAAATCTGATAACTTTTTGTACCGACTTTAGTAAAATATTTCGTGATATATTCTTTTGGAAGTCCCTTAAGACTCTTTTCATCATACAATCCAATATGAGCTTTTTCAAGAACAACCCTGTCAAGATCGGTTGCTATGACCTTTATTTTATTTAAAGGTATAAATTTTGAGAGAAGCATTACAAGCGTATATGGTTCATCTCCCGTTGAACACGCCGCACTCCATATCTTGAGATTATTTCCAAAACGCTCGAAAAGGTATGGAAGTATCTCGTTTTCAAGAAGTTTCCACTGCTCAGGATTACGATAAAACTCTGATACATTTATCGTAAGATAGGTAACAAAATCATCGAGCATTTTTTTATCTGATTTGATAGCTTCTATATATTCATCATAACTTTTTATATTATTTTTTGTTATCAACGAATCAATACGCCTTTTCATCTGTCTTTCTTTGTAACTACTAAGATCAATCTTCGTAAGCTGATATACTTTTTCTTTAAACTTTTCATAATCGCCCATTCTCTCGTCCCTCCTTAATCAAAAACGCCAATCCGAACAAACGGACTGGCGCTTCCAAGAACATCCTGTGTTCTGATTACTCAGTTACTTCCTCTTCTTCCTGATCATTGTCATTTAAAAGAGCTTTTATACTTAAGCTGATCTTATGGTCTTCTGAATTAAAGTCAACAACCTTTGCTTCTACTTCCTGACCAACCTTTAATACATCTGAAGGCTTATCTACATGCTCTCTTGAAATCTGTGAAACATGGAGTAATGCATCAACTCCCGGCTCAAGCTCAACAAAAGCACCGAAATCAGCCATTCTTGCAACTTTGCCTTTCACAACAGAACCTACGCTGTACTTATCAGCAGCGTTTAACCAAGGGTTCTGATCCTCAAACTTAAGGCTGAGTGCAATCTTATCATCCTTGATGTCTTTGATAAGAACTTTTGTCTTGTCTCCGACATTAAATACTTTTCTAGGATTCTCAACACGACCCCATGACATTTCTGAGATATGGAGAAGTCCGTCTGCTCCGCCTAAATCAATAAATGCACCAAAGTCTGTAAGATTCTTAACTGTTCCTTCTACAACATCTCCAACATGGATTCTTGCGAATAATTCTTCCTGAAGTTTCTTCTTTTCTGCAACTAAAAGCTGCTTTCTGTCACCGATGATTCTTCTCTTCTTAGGATTGAACTCACTGATAACAAACTCTATTTCCTGTCCTGCATACTTTGAAAGATCTTTCTCGTATGTGTCTGATACAAGACTTGCAGGGATAAATACCTTTGTCTCTTCAACAACAACACTTAATCCACCTGTTAATACATCTGTTACAGTTGCCTTTAATACAGTGTGATTCTCGAAAGCTTCTCTGATGTGCTCATTACTCTGCTCCATAGCTAAACGCTTGTATGTGAGAAGAACCTGTCCCTCACCGTCGTTTACTTTAAGAACCTTAACCTCCATGGTATCGCCAGCCTTGATGACCTTGGTCAGATCCACATTCGG
>ENA-ORKV01002471-ORKV01002471.1-human-gut-metagenome-genome-assembly--contig:-NODE-2471-length-10970-cov-2.906637_pt1 | contig 10970 bp, 8 predicted proteins | sample MGYA00243058_ERZ508805 | MGnify/ENA primary metagenome ERZ508805 (study PRJEB26277, sample SAMN04329770) | human gut metagenome | biome: human-associated habitat | host: Homo sapiens | place: USA... | reverse complement strand
TTTCCTGCTCCTGATGCCTGGAAAACTTTGGATCAAGGCGGATCAGGGATTCAAAAGAACACCAGTGTATCGTAAACCATTTACTTACAAAGTAGACAGTACCGGAATCACCACGATCCAGAACGCGCAGACCGGACATCTGAAATGGGCTCAGGTGGAAAAGGTGATTGACAGTCAGTTATGTCTGTATGTCTATATCAACAAGGCAGATGCATATGTATGGCCCAAGGCAGCAGTCGGTAAAAATTATCCGAAGCTGATGGAACTGCAGAATGCACTTGACGCAGAGGAAAAGAACCAGGAGAGTCTGTTAGAGCGGATGCTTGAGACGGAGACCGAACTTGCGGAATTTGAGGAGGAGTGAGTATGAAATAATTGGACCAAAAGTTCTTGGATGAACTTTTGGTCCTTGTTTATATCTATATCCGTTCAAACACTGGAATATGTTCGATCGGTGCGTCTGTTATGTTTACCCATTTTCCTGCAGGAAGATATACATCGCGTTTATTTATATCTGCGGAGAGAACCGGTGCTACAATGCTCATGTGCGGTAAAGTAACACACAGAGCTTGACAGACAGCAGCCCCCTATTCTGAGTGTCAGATACAGCTATTTTTGATAACTGTATCTGGCAATTTTATTTTGAGGGTTGACTATGAGTTTATAGATGCTATAATGTAACTGTACATTAAGTACAATCAAAAAAACGAAGGCGGTGAGTTATGGAAATCATTATCAGTAATAACGCCAACAAGCCGATATATGAGCAAATCACATCGCAGATAAAAGCAATGATAATGAGTGGAGAACTGCAAGCCGGAGACGCTATTCCCTCAATGCGTTCACTGGCAAAATCTATTCATGTTAGTGTGATTACCGTCCAAAAAGCATATGAGGATCTGCAAAGGGACGGTTTTATTGAAACAACTGTCGGCAGGGGGAGTTTTGTATCGGCACAAAACAAAGAATTTTATCAAGAAGAACAACAACGTATTGCAGAGGAACATTTACAAGCCGCCGCAGAGATTGGACGGACAAGTAATATTTCCCTTGAAAAATTGACGGAGTTGTTGGCTTTATTCTATCAGGAGGACGAATGAGCATGGAAAATATTTTAGAATTACAACAGGTTTCCAAAACATTTTCTAAGTCAAATTTTGCGTTAGAAAATGTGACTTTTTCTCTGCCGTATGGTTCTATTTTGGGTTTTGTCGGGGAAAACGGAGCCGGAAAAACTACAACGATTGGCTGTATTCTAAATACAATCGCCAAAGACAGCGGAATGGTAAAGTTGTTTGGAAAAGAAATGACAGACGCAGATACAAATATGCGGGAAAGAATAGGTGTTGTTTATGACGGAGATAATTTTCCAGCTTATTGGACAGCAGCACAATTAGCGAAAGTTATGTCGGGATTTTATAAGCAATGGGACAATATTTTGTTTCAGAAATTTTTAAAAGAATACAAATTACCTGCAAATCAAAAAATTAAGCAATATTCCAGAGGGATGACAATGAAATTAGCGATTGCGGTTGCTTTATCGCACCATCCACAACTGTTAATTCTGGATGAAGCTACTGGCGGACTTGACCCTGTTGTACGCGACGAGATGTTAGATACATTCCTTGATTTCGTACAGGAAGAAGACCACTCTATTTTACTTTCTTCCCATATTACAAGTGATTTAGAAAAAGTGGCAGACTATATTACATTCATTCATAACGGAAAACTGATTATGACCGTATCGAAAAATGATTTGGTTTATAATTATGCGGTTATGCGCTGCAAGGAAAATCAATTCCTTGCATTAGATCCGGCAGATATTATTGTTTATCGGAAACGTGATTTTCAAATTGATGTTCTGGTTTCAGATTGTAAAGCAATGCAGAGAAAGTACAAAGAAATCGTGATAGACCACGTTTCTGTTGATGAAATTTTTTTGCTTTTAGTAAGGGGGGATCATGTATGAAAGGTCTTTTTAAAAGCAATTTTCTTGCTGTATGGACAAATGCAAAAATTTTTTTGCTTTTTATGTTTGCAATGGGGATTGCCGTTATCATTATTCCAGACCAGACATGGCAAATGTATTTCATAATTATTGGAATTGTCGGATTAGCAGTAAATGCAGCTACCGTTATTGGAAATGAATTTTCCTCAAAATGGGGAAAATATAAACTTACTTTGCCAGTAAAGCGGATTGATATTGTAAAAAGTTTATATATAAATCAATTATTATGGATTATGATAGGAGTGCTTTTCGTTGGCATTATAATAGCCCTATCCTATCTGTTACATGGAATTACTTTTGAACAATTTGAGGGTATCTCAGGTGTACTTGTAATAGGAATTAGTATAAGTCTTACAATGGGAGCAATATTTATTCCTATGGTTTATTTAGCGGGGGAAGATAAAACCATTGTGTTTCTTATCATATCTTTGATTTGTGCATTGGGTATTGCCACAATGCTTTTTAATATACCGTTGTTCGGGCCGTTTATTTTAATTGGTTGTTCTATATTGTTATTTATCGTGTCCTTTCCTTTGACTGTAGGTATTTTCAAGAAAAAGGAATATTAGGTGATAAAGCAAAACCAGACGAGCCAGTCAACGGTCATGATGCTAGAATTTTTCAGTGCTGATTGAAATGCTGTATGAATGATAAGATTTACAGCATGTATAGCTAGTATTTAATAGGGGTGAGAATACAGACATGAATCAATTAAAAAAGAACACAGCATACTACCATCTTCCAGGCCTGTTTGAGTTTTATGAATTGTACCATGTGTTTCTGCCATTATTCCGGGAACACAGAGAATACTTTTACGACTGGTGTGAGATAGGCTCTGTCTATGGTGCCCCGTCAGATTGTATCTGGGGTGGAGGCCGTACTTCGTTCGGGGATCACGACCCACAGGAGGTTTTTGCGTTGATGCAGGAATACGGAATCTCAGCGCGGCTTACATTCAGCAATTCCCTGCTTGGGCAGGAACATCTTTGGGATAAGAAATGCAATCATCTCTGCACTTTATTTGAGAAAAGTGAGGGTGTCAGAAATGGTGTCATTATCTATTCGGATCTGTTGCTGGAATATCTGAGAAAAAATTATCCGGGATTTTATTTTGTTTCATCCACCACCAAGGTTCTGACGGATTTTGAGCAGTTCGTAAGGGAAGTAAACAGGGAAGAGTTTCTTTATGTCGTACCTGATTTCCGGTTGAATAAGGTTTTTGATAAATTAAGTACATTGACAGGGGCACAGAAAGACAAAGTGGAATTCTTATGTAATGAATGCTGCTGGTTTGGCTGCGGGGACAGGAAAATCTGTTATGAAGCTGTCAGCCGCAAAAACCTTGGAGAAAATGGTCCGGATCACCGCTGTGCAGCTCCGGATGCAGGGAATGGCTATCGTTTTTCGAAGGCAATGGAAAATCCCGGGTTTATTGGAGTGGATGATATGAAAAACAGCTATCTGCCGATGGGATTTTCCAATTTTAAAATCGAAGGCAGGGGACTTGGCAGCGCCCTGATTCTGGAGTTTCTGCTCTATTATATGACAAAACCTGAGTATCAGCTGCAGGTCAGAGAGGAGATATATCTGGATAATATGCTGGATCTTTTTTAAATAAGTCCCTTTAACACTTTCTTGTTATGGTACATCATCTCATCTGCACGTTCACGCACTTTTTCTATGTCGGCATCATCCGGTGTGGCTAACGCATATCCGCATGCGATTCCAACTTCGGTTGGAATGATATTTTTATTATTGAGTATCGCAATATCCTGCTGCATCTTTTGGATAAAACGTTCTATCTGGAATTCTGCCGCATCCGGGATGAGGCAGCAGAATTCGTCGCCTCCGATACGGTAACATTTGCCAAACCGATCAAAAGTGGTTTCTATGATATGTGCAGAATGAATGATATAGGCATCCCCCGAACTGTGACCGTAGTTGTCGTTGCACATCTTGAGATTGTTAAGATCAAACGTTACCACCATATAATTTTTAATATTCTTTTCATTATATATAAAGTAGTCATAGGCATTTCTGTTGTAAAATCCTGTCATGGAATCATTCAGTGCAAATTGTTCGAGTTCCTCTATCCTGCGCCCTTTTTTCAAGCTGGCGACAGCCTGTCTTGCGGACTCTAAACCGAGGATTATAATAAATACAAGGAAAGATAATCTTCCCCAAATTCCGGAATTATTTCTTGTTTTGTAATAACTGGCAATATCCACAATAGTTGCAATGACGACGAAGGCAAGAGCTGCCATGCAGACTTTCAGTCTCTGGTCAGCCTGTTTTTTTATAATTTTATATATGATAACTGTGATCAGATAAATCAGCACTATACAAATGGAAAGGTGAGTGCTCCAGACGCTTCTTCGAAACTCATAGAATCCGGTAAAGTGCAGCAAGCTGCAGACAACTGTCTGAAGCATACACAGATTGCAGAGGATCTTCCAGATTTTATCATCATTGATCTCAAGGAAGCTCTTTACAAACATCAAAAATGGGATAGGCATTATCATCAGAAACATAAAAGCTGCAAAAGCAGAAGATCTTCTGTTTAGGAGCATCAGAGAACAAACATCTGTCTCATTGGTGGCCCAGAGTCCAAGCAATATGGAGAATATCCCCAGATAAAAAAGAGTTCCGTCTATATGGCTGCTGTTGTGAATAAACACCCAGTAACACGTGATAAAAAAACCGGCTAACAGAATAAATACACTCGCTATAAAAGTGGGCATAGACTGACGCAATATGCCTGTATAGATTTCATTTCCGGTTCCTATATAATATTGTTCAATTTGACCGGCTGTTTCCGGATAACAGGGTTTCAGCCTGACTATGACTGTTTCTGCATATGCCGGCAGTTTTACAAAATTCCAGACATTTCCTGTTGTATGCCCCCATATTCCACCGGAATCATCCAAATTGTATATTACGTTGTTTTTAGTAAAAACGGTCACATGCTGATGTGAGGTAAAAAATACAAGTGAGCCTCTGCTGTTTTCATTGCGGTTAATGTTAAAACTAAGCAGTACCATTCCATCATCCAGGTATTGTATTTTGTCAGGCTGACGTGCTTTGAGTTTGCTTACAGAGGCTGCATCCTGATTTGTAAATATGGTACAAAGCAGGAGCATGATAAATAATGTCAAAATTACGCCTGTCAACATTTGCTGTGCGTTTTTTTCTTTATTTTGTCTTAAGTTCATCTATGATCAGATCTCCACAAATAATACTTTTACTTTATTTTACCATGTTATGGGATAATATTCTATAATATTGCGTGGATTTTTGATGGCGTTCAAGATATAATAAGACTGCCGAGCGAAGCTCGTGTAGATCATGATCATGAAGCATTGCTTCAAGATATAATAAGACTGCCGGGCGAAGCGAGTCAAGATACTTGTATAAGTGGCAAACGGCGAATTGGATAAATAAAGGAGCAAAAAATGTACACACTATTATTACTGTTAATTTACATGGCATTTATAAGTCTTGGCTTACCGGACTCTCTGCTTGGTTCGGCATGGCCGATCATGCATGAGGCATTTTCGGTGCCGCTGTCCTATGCGGGACTGGTCACAATGATCATCTCTGCAGGGACGATCTGTTCAAGTTTAATGTCGGAACGCCTGACAAAGAAATTTGGAACACAGATCGTTACGGTATGCAGTGTCCTGTTAACGGCAGCTGCCTTGTTTGGTTTTTCGACGTCGAGCGCATTTTACATGTTGTGCCTGTGGGCGATTCCGTATGGACTTGGCGCAGGAGCTATCGATGTGGCACTCAATAACTATGTTGCATTGCATTATTCATCAAAACATATGAGCTGGCTGCATTGTTTCTGGGGCGTGGGAACAATCATCAGCCCGTACATAATGAGCTATGCACTGACCACCTCATCCTGGCAGAACGGTTACCGCATGGTATCTTTTCTTCAGATGGGGATCACAATGATTCTGTTTGTGACACTTCCGGTCTGGAAAGTCAACAAAACGGCAGAACAGCAGGAAGAGCAGCACGAGGTGATTGGAATACGCGGTGCAGTGAAGATCAAAGGTGTACCACAGCTCTTGCTTGGATTTTTCTCTTACTGTGCATTGGAATCTACACTGATCCTCTGGTCAAGCAGTTATCTGGTCGGTGCAAAAGGTATCTCTGCGGAGCGTGCGGCGGCATATGCGGCATTGTTCTGCAGCGGTATCACGCTCGGAAGATTTTTGGCAGGATTTGTGACGGAAAAATTAGGTGATCATAAGATGATCAGGCTTGGCACAACTATTTTACTGGCTGGCTGTGCTGCAGTACTTCTGCCGATTCCGTCTGACACGGCAGCTCTGGCAGGACTTGTCGTGATGGGGATTGGATGTGCACCGGTCTACCCATCGATCATTCACGCAACACCGGCAAATTTTGGAGAGAAAAATTCCCAGGCAATCATCGGTATCCAGATGGCGAGTGCTTATGTCGGCTCTACATTTATGCCGCCGGTTTTTGGACTGATCGCAAATCATATTTCCATCACACTGCTGCCGGTCTATGTGCTGATTTTCATTGTGTTAATGTTTTTCATGGTGGAAAAGACATTCCGGCTGGTGCGGTAATAGAGAAGAAAACAAAAAATGAAGGGAGACTGTTTCACAAACCGTGAACAAAAAGATATGAGCAATTTACACACACACGACAACAAAAGAAGTTCTTTTTCCGGGAAACTGGGTTATGTACTGTCCGCCGCAGGTGCGTCCGTAGGACTTGGAAATATCTGGAGATTTCCATATCTGGCGGCAAAATACGGTGGAGGGATTTTTCTTCTGATCTATATTTTACTGGCACTGACGTTTGGATATACGATGATCATGGCTGAGTCGGCACTTGGACGCATGACAAGGAAAAGTCCGGTGGGAGCGTTTCAGGCATTTGGAAAAGCCGGATGGCTGTCAGCCGGTGGATGGATCAATGCGATCATCCCGGTATTGATCGTGCCGTATTATTCCGTGATCGGCGGCTGGGTGATCAAATACCTGATCGAGTATATCAGGGGAAATGGAAAAATGCTGGCGGCAGACGGATATTTTTCGGAGTTTATCTCAGATGGAGTATCCACGGAACTCTGTTTTATCCTGTTCTGTCTGTTCACTCTGACGATCATTTACGCAGGGGTGCGAAACGGAATCGAACGTGTATCGAAATTTATGATGCCGATACTGATCGTGTTATCCGTCCTGATTGCGGTGTATTCCGTGACAAGATCGGGCGCCATGGAGGGAGTAAAATATTTTCTTGTGCCAAATGTGAAAAACTTTTCCTGGATGACGGTGGTAGCGGCGATGGGACAGATGTTTTATTCGCTGTCGATTGCAATGGGAATCCTCATTACCTTTGGATCCTATATGAAAAAAGAAACATCACTGGAAGATTCCACAAGAAATGTGGAAGTGTTTGACACGGCGATTGCTATTATGGCGGGACTGATGATCATTCCGGCGGTGTTCTCATTTTCGGGCGGCGACCCGGATACTCTGCAGGCGGGACCGGCATTGATGTTTATTACGATTCCAAAAGTGTTTGAGAATATGGGATTTGGGACAGTAGTTGGAATCTTATTTTTCCTGCTAGTACTGTTTGCAGCAGTAACAAGTTCTATCGCATTGACTGAGAGCGCGGTTTCTACCTTTGAGGATGAGCTGGGATGGAGCAGAAGAAGAGCAACGGTTTTAGTCGGAGTGATCATGATCGCGCTTGGAAGTTTATCTTCACTGGGATATGGACCATTAGCTGGCATTAAGATCATAGGCATGCAGTTTTTGGATTTCTTTGATTTTCTGACGAACTCTGTGATGATGCCGATTGCGGCAATGCTCACAAGCCTGTTTGTATCGAGAATCGTCGGAATGAAGCGGATGGAAGAGGAGATCATGCACGGAGAGAGCACATTCCGCAGGAAAAAGATTTTTATTGTGATGATCAAATATCTGTGCCCGGTCTTTGCACTGATCATACTGATCAGTTCCGTGGCAAATGCATTTGGCTGGATAGCAATGTAAAAAGGAGAAACAAATTTTGAATTTATATCAGACACTCAAACACTATTTTGGATACGACACCCTCCGGCCTGGTCAGCAGGACTTGATGGAAGGCATCTTAAATGGCAGCGACGTCCTCGGCATCATGCCGACCGGCGCCGGAAAATCACTCTGTTATCAGGTTCCGGCACTGATGCTGCCCGGTATCACGATCGTGATCTCACCGCTCATCTCCTTGATGTCTGACCAGGTCAAGGCACTGAACCAGGCAGGCGTACATGCGGCATACATCAACAGCTCACTGACGGAAAATCAGATCCGGGCGGCGCTTTTGTATGCGGCACAGGGACAGTACAAGATCATCTACGTCGCGCCGGAGCGGTTAAATACCATGCGTTTTTTAGATTTTGCATGCCGGGCAGACATTTCGATGGTGACAGTGGATGAGGCACACTGTATTTCCCAGTGGGGACAGGATTTCAGGCCAAGCTATTTAGAGATTGCAGATTTTCTTGCAAGACTGCCGAGACGCCCTGTGGTCAGCGCATTTACGGCGACAGCGACCGAGCGCGTCAAACAGGATATCACGGGAAGTCTGCACCTGCAGAATCCGGTGACTGTCGTGACCGGGTTTGACCGGCCGAATCTTTTCTTCCGTGTCGTAAAGCGAAAAGGTGGAAAAGAGACGGACAACAGTATTTTAAATTATGTCAAAAGGCATGAGGATGAGAGCGGGATCATCTACTGTGCGACAAAAAAGAATGTGGACAGTGTCTGTGAACTTTTATTGCAGCACGGCATTCTGGCAGGGCGGTACCATGCGGGGCTTTCTTTGGAAGAACGGAAAGAGAGTCAGGATGATTTTACCTATGACAGGATCCGTGTGATGGTTGCAACCAACGCATTTGGAATGGGGATCGACAAATCCAATGTGCGTTATGTTCTCCATTATAATATGCCGCAAAGCCTTGAATATTATTACCAGGAGGCGGGAAGAGCCGGGCGCGACGGGGAGGAAGCGGAGTGTGTGCTTTTCTTTTCCAAACAGGATATCATGATCAACAAACGGCTGCTTGACTATAAGGCGACAGAGGGCGGTTATACGGCAGGAGATCCGGCAGTCCGGGCAAATGAACAGCGGAAGCTGAATCAGATGATTCACTACTGTGAGACAGATGAGTGTCTGCGCCAGTATATCCTGAACTATTTTGGGGATCACAGTCCGTGCATCTGTGAAAAATGCAGTAACTGTGTTGTGACAGAGGACGAGGCGGAGGAAAATTATATCGAGACCGGACGTGCAAAGAAAAAGACAGCAGAACTTGCAGATTTAACGGAAGAAGGGCAGGAGCTGTTTGAGAAACTGCGCAAATGCCGGTCAGAACTTGCTGCAAAACAGGGTGTGCCGCCGTTTATCATCTGTTCTGATAAGACGTTGAAAGATATGTGTGCCAGATGTCCGGCAGATAAAACACAGATGGCGGATGTATACGGAATGGGTGCACAGAAGATTGCAAGCTACGGGGAGAGTTTTGCAGAGATCATCCGGATGTTTTTGCAGACACATGAATCCGGAAATATGACGACAGGAAAGACAGAAGGAGCTGCGGTAGTAGAAATTGTGTCGAAGCCCCCGGCGGGAAAAAAGAAACAGCCGTTTTATATTGCACCGGAAAAATTAGATCAGGTAACGTTTTCTGACGCCTGCATGGTATCGGAACTGACCGACCGGATCAATGCGCTCTGTGAGGAAAAAGACCGCAAAAAGCTGACGGCTGCTTTTGTCAATGATCTGCTCGTACAAAAAGGCTATTTGAAGGAAGAGGAACAGGACGAAACCCGCATCAGACGTGTGACCGAAAAAGGCATTGCAGCGGGAATATGCGAAGAGGAAAGACGGTCAAAATTTGGCGGCGGACATTATTATGCCCTGATCCACACGAGGGAGAGCCAGGAGATGATCGTGGCGGAGCTGAAAGCATATTTTACTGATTTCCCATCCGGTTCAGCTCCGGCAGATCGGAAAGCGTCATTTCCCGAATCCGCAGACGTGCTGTTTCCGCGATGGTGACCGGAAGCCCCAGGGCTCTCGTATGTACTTGCTCCAGAAATTCTCGATCAATTTCCTCAAAGCCCTCCAGCAGGATCCGGCAGCCGGACAGCTTCTGGCCGGGCAGATCCGGATTCAGATAACCGATACAGAAGAAGCCCTGCTCCAGCGCGGCTTTTTCCTCTGCGTCTGTCTCCACCAGACACAGCAACTCTTTGGGCTCCCCAAGGCTTCCGGAGGCCTTGGAAATCGCTTTCCCGCTGCCACCCGGAACCTTCCTCCAGGGAAGCCCGGAGGCTGTCAGAGCGGCCTCCAGCGCCTCTGTGTGGGACGCCTGTATAATCAGTCCTTTCAGCATTTTCGAAAAACTCCTTTACGTTCTCCCTGTTTTCGGCTAAAATAATAGATAAATACGGATATTAACAAAATGGAGGAATACATTATGGCACAGAATCCGGTAGTTACCATTGAAATGGAAAATGGCGATATCATCAAAGCAGAGCTTTATCCGGAAATCGCACCCAACACAGTCAACAATTTCATCAGCCTCGTGAAGAAGGGTTTCTATAACGGACTGAATTTCCACCGCGTTATCAACGGCTTCATGATTCAGGGCGGCTGCCCCCAGGGCACCGGAACCGGCGGACCGGGCTACTCCATCAAGGGCGAGTTCTCCCAGAACGGCGTCCAGAACGATCTGGCTCACACACCAGGCGTCCTGTCCATGGCCAGAGCCATGCATCCGGACTCCGCAGGCTCCCAGTTCTTCATCATGCATAAGGCAGCACCGCATCTGGATGGCGCGTATGCTGCATTCGGCATAGTCATCGAGGGCATGGATATCGTAAATAAGATCGCAGATGTCCCGACGGATTTCCGTGACCGC
>ENA-ORKV01002470-ORKV01002470.1-human-gut-metagenome-genome-assembly--contig:-NODE-2470-length-10977-cov-3.101743_pt1 | contig 10977 bp, 9 predicted proteins | sample MGYA00243058_ERZ508805 | MGnify/ENA primary metagenome ERZ508805 (study PRJEB26277, sample SAMN04329770) | human gut metagenome | biome: human-associated habitat | host: Homo sapiens | place: USA... | reverse complement strand
CTTTATAATTATAACTCTAACATCTTCACTCATACCAACAATAATTTTTTTATAATAATCAATTAAATATTCGTTTTCAGTTGAAAAATTAATTCTACTAAGTCTTGTAACTCCTGTAACAAGCCTTGTAATATTAATTCCAAATTTATCCTCCATTTCAGAAACTGAACAATCACAGTCCTCCAATACATCATGCATTAAAGCAGCAGAAATTGTTTCATAATCAGCTCCAATCTTACAAAGAATTAAAGCAACATTTAAAGGATGGATAATATAAGGCTCACCAGACTTACGAAGCTGGGAAGCATGTTTTAAAGTAGCAAATTCATAAGCCTTTTTTATTGTTGCTAGTTGTTCCTCATCTTCAATATATGCACTAACTGCATCCAATACTTCATCAAATGTAATTTTATCATGTTTTATTGACGTAGGAACCAACTCCTCTCTAACAATTTATTCCTTTTATCTTCTTTTCATCAAATTCATCTGTATAAATACGTTTAACTTTTTTAGGTTTACCTAAATTTTTCTTTTCAAATACCATAAATAACGCTGTTGCTATAAAGATTGAAGAATATGTACCAGCAACAAGACCAAATAACATTGCTAAATTGAATGTTAATATTTCTCTAGAACCTAGTATTATTAAGACAACAACTGGAATCAAAGTCGTAATAGAAGTATATATTGTACGACTAAACGTCTCCTGAATGCTTGTATTACATAATTCATAGAATTTATCTTCTGTTAATTTAGATTCATCAGTCTTACTAAGTTTTTCCCTAATTCTATCAAAAGTAACAATTGTATCATTAATAGAATATCCAATAATAGTTAGAATAGCAGCTATAAAGACAGAATCAATTTGAAGTTTAAATACACCAAAGAATATAATAGTAATTAAAGCATCATGCATTAAAGCAACAATACCACTAATAGCATAATTAAATCTAAATCTAAATGATACATAAATAATAATTCCAATTAAAGCCAGTATTACAGAAAGAAAAGCATTCTTAACAAGCTCTTTTTGTACAACATTAGAAACAACTCCAATATTAACCTTTGCCTCATATTTATTTTCAAAATACTTATTTACTTCTTTAACCTTATCACCATCTAGTGCATCATCAATTCTAATGACAGTCTCCTCATCACCAATTGTAATATCAGAACTTTTTAATTTTAATGAACTTAAATCATTCTTTAATTGTTTCTTTGTTAACTTATCTTCTGTTGCAATAGTAACATCAGTACCAGATCTATAATCAATACCCAAATTCATACCACAGAAAGAAATAGTAATAATTCCAATAACTATAATAATGATTGATATACCAGCAAACAATTTTCTATTTTTTAAGAAATCAATATTACCAAATGGTTTTTTCTTAATCTTTTCATTTTTAGAAAGATTTGGAATATCCTCATTCTTAACTGCAATAAATAACTTTGTTTTATCATTAAAATAATTTGTCTTAACAAATAAATTTAATAATACTCTAGTTAAAAATACCATTGTAAACATTGTAACTACAATTGTAATAATTAGCATAGTTGCAAAACCTTTAATGCTAGACTCACCAAATACAAACATAATAATTGCTACAATTAAGGTTGTTAAGTTTGAATCAAGTATAGCACTAAAACTACACTTAACACCTTCTTTAAATGCTAAAGGCAAGCTTTTCCCCTTATATAATTCTTCCCTAATACGAGCAAAAGTAATAACATTAGAATCAACTGACATACCAATTCCTAATACTAAGGCTGCAATTCCAGGAAGTGTTAAAACTCCACCTACAAGCCAGAAAATTAAGAATACTAAGAATGTATACAATAACATTGAAATAGTCGAAACAATACCAGCAAAATGATATACAGCAATTAATAATACCCCAATAAGTATAACACCAACAATACCAGCAACTAATGTTTTTTGAAGTGTATCATCACCAAATGAAGCCCCAACTGTTTTTGAAGATATTTCAGTTAATTTACTAGGTAATGACCCAGAATTAATTAAATCAACTAAGTTATTAACTTCATCTTCTGTAAAATCACCTTGAATAATAACATCACTAGCAAATCCTTGTGAAACTCTAGCAGCGCTTAAACAATTAGATTCAGATGTTCCACATAAATTACCTTCTTTAGCATAACTATCAGTCATACCATTATAATCTAACCAAATAACAATCATATTTTGATCATAATCTTTAACTTTATTAGTAACTTCGTAAAATTTATCTTTATCCTTTACTGTTAATAATACAGCTGGATTTCCTGAAGAATCTTGACTAACCTTAGCTCCACCAGCTTTTAAAACCTCACTAGTCATTAATAAATTATCATTAGTATCTCTGAAAGATAAAGTAGCTACTGTAGATAATTGGGTACGAGCTTGTTCTGGATTAGTAACACCAGCTAATTTAACCCTAATCTTATTATTACCTTCCAAAATAATTTCTGGTTCACTAACACCTAAACTATCAATACGCTTACTTAAAGTCTTATAAGTAGCTGTTAATTTACTATTATTCATCTTAGAACCATCAATAGATTCTACTTTGTATAATATTTCAAAACCACCTTGTAAGTCCAATCCAAATTTTAAATTGTTAAAAAGTGGAATAAATAGTAAAGAAACAACTACTGCTAAAACAAATAAACAAACAGCTGTTACAATAACTTTTTTCTTTCCATTGCCCTTTTTTTTCATGCATCCTCACCTCATAAAATTTCTAAATTTTTATCAAAATATTGTGTCCTATCAGTACTAAGTTTATCTTTCAAGTATTCATCTATTTTTTTATTATCAGTTTTCAAAATATCATTAACAATATCTGAAAGCATCAAATCACGAGATTTACTCCACTTAATTTCAATTAGATAATTCCATATATCAATTTCCCTAATATAGGAATAACCAACTCGTTTTAATTCCATAGTCTTAGCCTTAAGTGCTGGCTTAACCCTCTGATAAAGTTCTTCTTTACTTGAAAACTCTATATCCATAAAGACACCACATCCTTCATCGACAACATTATTATAACTAAAATAAAATAAAAATTAAAGTAAAAACACTAAATTTATCTAATAAAGACTAGAATTTAAAACTCTAGTCCTTATTTTTATCATTCTTTATAGCTCTTGGAAAGCTATTATAATAAACTTCTTTTAACCTATCTGTTGTTACATGAGTATAAATCTGTGTAGCACTAATACTCTCATGCCCCAATAATTTTTGTACAGTCAGTAAATCACACCCTTCATTAAGTAAATGTGTAGCAAAACTATGACGCAAAACATGAGGTGAAATAGATTTATTTAAACTAGTATTTTTAATAATTTGATCAAGAACATATCTAACTCCTCTTTCAGTAATAACTTCACCTCTATTATTTAAAAATAGATATAAAGTATTCTTAATATTAAGTTTTTGATAACCATCATTAAGATATAATTTCAAAATTTCATCGCAATACTCTCCATATGTAACTCTTCTTTCTTTATTACCCTTTCCAAGAATAAGTATTGTTCTACTACCTAAATCAATATCAGAAACTTTAATAGCTACAAGTTCACCAACCCTAACACCAGTTCCATATAACATTTCTAAAATTAAACGGTCCCTTTGCCCTAATGGAGTTTTTAAATCAGATACATTAAATAATTCCTCTAACTCATTATATTCAAAATATCTAGGTAACTTTTTCTCTTTTTTTAAGCCAGACATTAATGAAAAAACATTATTTTGAATAACACCTTCATTAGCTAAAAATTTATAAAAACCTCTTAAAGCACTAAGTTTTCTATCAATAGAAGAATTATTTTCACATTTTTCATCCTTTAAATACATCAAATAAAATCTTAAATCACTATATTCTACTCTTTTAAAATCAATATTTTCGGCTTTTATATAATCCAAGAACTGTTCTATATCACTGCAATAATTTTCAACTGTATATAATGAATAATTTTTTTGATACTCCAAATAATCTTTATATTTTTCTAACTCTTTAATCATTTTTTCTTCACCATAATGCTAAGAGTTTCTGGCGGAAAACCAGCAGATTTTCTTGACTCACCTGCTTTAAAAAAGCCAATTCTCTGTAAGTCACCAAAATTACTATTTTTATAAACATCATCAGCACTCATTATACTCCAAACTAAATCCCAATCTATGTCTCCATCACCATCACGAGTATCATAAATTTGCAAAACTGTATCAGAAACCAACGGTTCTTTAGTAAGCCTTTCCTCATCACTAATTGTTTTAAATACCTCATCTTTTAATGCCCTAGTTTGAGCACTTTTAAGTCCAGTCAAAGATTTTTTTTCTCTTTTTAAGGCTAAATAATCTTGTTCCCAAACAATAAGTTTACGTAAATTACTATATTTTAAACATCCCGTATAAATAGCTGCAAAATTCTTTTTATCATCCCTATCCTTATGACGTTCACAACTTTTTGCATATCCAGAAATACCCTGTACTAATTTAGGCGATAAACCTAGTTTTGAAAGTTCACCCACTGCTCCTTCAAATTTTATATACCTAGTTATTTTTCTTACAAATTGTAACAATTCATCACTTCTGTCAAGCCAAATTTCACCGTTAGAATAACCACAACGCTTCTTTTTCTTCACTTCACCTGCATACTTTTGTAATAATGAACTATTATAAACAACACCATCTTTCTTTAAACCATCATAAACATGTGTAATAAAAGCATACTGTGGTAAACCATCAATCATAGGTACATTAAACATTGAAATAAAATCATCACCATTTTTCAATCCGGCTGTAACATAGTCAATATCTTCAAGAGCCAAATCAAATTTACCATCTATACATATTGGAACTGTACTAGAAATATTTTCTCCTAAAAACATATTAAGTTGTCCAAACAAACAAGAATTATCACTATTTAATAAATCTCTAAAATTTCCAAACCATAACCGATATCCCATAAAAACCTCCCACAAAGCATATCCTTCTAAAAAAAGTATATCAAATAATAAAAAAAAAGTCACTCTTCATGAGCAACTTAATTATTTTTGATAATTACATTCACTGCATTTAACATTACCATTTTTTTCAACTAGTAACTTACCACATTCTGGACAAACTGCACCCGACGGTTTATCCCAACAGGCAGTCTTACATTTTGGATAATTACTACATCCATAAAAGATTTTCCCTTTACGTGTTTTCTTTTCTACTATTTTTCCGTCTTTACAGAAAGGACAATCCATAATTTCAACTACTTCTTTTTCCTCTTTTTTTACATATTTACATTCTGGATAATTACTACAAGCAACAAACTCACCATAACGTCCTTTTCTTTTAACTAACGGGCTTCCACATTCTGGACAAACTTCTCCAGTTTCTTCTGGAGCCTTCTTTTCCATATCAGAAAAAGCATCTTTCACTCTAGGTTCAAATAAATCATAAAATTTCTTTAACACTTCATTCCAAACTAAACTGCCCTCAGCTATATCGTCAAGTTCTTCCTCCATATCCCTAGTATATTCAACATTAATTAAATCGCTAAAGAACTCTTGTAATTTATCAGTAGTCTCAATTCCAATTTCTGTAGGTTTAAACTTTTTATCTTCCATTTCTACATAATTGCGCTCTTTAATAGTATCAATTGTTTTAGCATAAGTAGAAGGTCTACCTATTCCTAAATCTTCCATTTCTTTAATTAACTTAGCCTCAGTATATCTAGCTGGTGGTTTTGTAAAATGTTGGAGAGAAGAAACGTCAGTACTAATACATTTTTCTTCCTTACCAAGTTCTGGTAATATCTTATCCTCACTAGATTCATAATCTTTATAGACCTTTAAGTAACCATCAAATATCAATATTTGACCAGATGTTTTAAATTTATAATTATTATTATCAAATACAATAGTAGTTTGATTAACTTTAGCATCACTCATTAAAGAAGCCAAAGTTCTCTTATATATCAAACTATATAATTTAAACTCATCATTACTTAAATACTGTTTAACTAATACAGGTTCTCTTAAAATACTAGTCGGTCTAATAGCTTCATGTGCATCTTGAACATTTTCCGTCTTAGTAGATTTCTTTATATGTCCAACATACTCCTTACCAAACTTTTCTTCAATATATTTCATAGCTGGTTTAGTAAATTCATCAGATAAACGAATTGAATCAGTTCTCATATAAGAAATAAGACCAACAGTTTCACTTCCCAAATCAATTCCTTCATATAGCTTTTGAGCAATACTCATTGTCTTTTTAGCTGGAAAACCTAATTTAGTAGAAGCCTCTTGTTGTAAAGTTGAAGTAATAAAAGGAGCCTTACTCTTTCTAGCCTTCTCTTTCTTTTCAATTGACTCAACTGTATAAGTATCACAAAGCTCACCAAGTACTTTATCTGCTTCATCTTTAGTTTTTAACTCAATATCATCATTTTTATATTTAAATAAATCAGCTTCATAATCATTAAATTTAGCTGTAATTGTCCAATATTCTTCCGGTACAAATGCTTCTATTTCTCTTTCTCTATCAACAATTAATTTTAAAGCAACACTTTGTACTCTACCAGCACTTTTAGCACCTATTTTGCTTTGTAACAATTTAGAAAGTCTAAACCCAATAATACGATCAAGTATTCTTCTTGTCTCTTGACTCTTAACTAAATCATCATTAATAACTGTAGGATTTTTAATTGCCTCAACTACTTTATCATGAGTAATTTCATTAAATAAAACTCTTTTATAATTCTTATCTTTTATACCAAGAGCGTCTTTTAAATGCCAAGCAATAGCTTCCCCTTCACGGTCTGGATCGCTTGCTAGATACACCATATCAGCATCTTTTACATCTTTTTTTAGCTCTTTAATAATGCCACTTTTACCCTTAATAGGTACATAACTAGGTTTAAATCCATTATCAACATCAACTCCAAGTCCATACTTACCAGATGTTGCTAAATCACGAATATGTCCCTTAGATGATACTACTTTATAATCATTTCCTAAATACTTTTCAATTGTCTTACTTTTACTAGGACTTTCCACTATAACTAAATTTCTAGGCATAAAATCACTCCCTTATTAACTTATAACGATTAAATAATAATTTGTCAATCACTTCTATATTTATTATACGAATAATTTTAAAGATATTCTAAAAAAATTATAAATTATGTTCTTTTACATAATCTGCTACTGGTCCATAGCTTCTTCTATGTTCATTTAATATCCCATACTTTGAAATTGCTTCTAAATGTTTTTTAGTAGGATATCCTTTATTATGTTTAAAGTCATACATTGGATATTTTAAGTCTAATTCATATAACATTCTGTCTCTTGTAACTTTAGCAATAACAGAAGCAGCACTAATTGTAATACTTTTCAAATCACCCTTAATAATAGAAGTAGTTGGAATATCTATCTCTAATGGCATAGCATCTATTAATACATGTTCAATTTTAATTTTCCTATTACACTCATCAATTGCCTTCTTCATAGCAAGTTTTGTAGCCTCGTATATATTAACTTCATCTATTTTTTTCTCATCGATTATTCCAATACCAATACCAAGTGCCTGCTTTTTTATCTCTCCAAAAAAGAAATCACGTTTTTTTTCAGATAACTTTTTAGAGTCAGTCAATCCATCCAAATTAAACTCTTCAGGTAAAACAACACAAGCTGCAACAACAGGTCCAACTAAAGGACCTCTCCCTACTTCGTCAACTCCAGCTATAAATTTAATGCCCTTTTCTCTTAATTCTCTTTCATACATATAATTATTATTCATATACTTCACCAAAAAACATTTTAACATACTAACATTTTATTAAGAAAGAAAAAAAGTAGTTTTTCTACTTCTTTACATCCAACCTATCAAAAGTAATATTACCAAAATATCCATTTTTTAAATCTCTAATAATAATATTAGATACTTTATCATAATCAGCAACACCACCTCTAGATAAAGCCCCTCTCTTTTTAGCTATCATATCATACGTTTCTATCAAGTCATCATCCAATTCAGAAATACCATACCTATCTTCTAATCTTTCTGGATATAATTCATAAAGCTTTTTTAAAATAAATGCCGCTATTGCATCTGTATCTAATATTTCTTCTTTTATAGAAGATAAACATGCAAGTACATGGGCAGCTTCTTGATCTTCCAGCTTAGGCCATAAAATTCCAGGTGAATCCAACAATTCCACATCTTTATTAATTCTAATCCAACTAAGGCTTTTAGTAAATCCTGGAGTATTACCAACACCAGCCGACTTCTTGCCAACTAATCTATTTATTAGAGTACTCTTACCAGCATTAGGAACACCAACTATTAAAGCTCGAGCTGCCCTAGGTTTCATCCCTTTACTCTCACGTTTCTTATTTTCTATATCCATGATTTCTTTAGTATAATCTAGAATTCTTTTAACATTCAAGCCGCTCATTAAATCAACTGGTACAACTTTATATCCCATATTTTCATAATATTTAATAATTTTATCAGTTTCAACTTTATCACATAAATCATACTTAGTCATAACTAATATTCTTGGTTTATCCTTGATTAAATCATCTATATCGACTATTTTAGAAGACAATGGCATTCTAGCATCAATAACCTCATAAACAATATCTATTAAATTAAGTTTTTCTATAATTTCACGTTTAGTCTTAGCCATATGACCTGGATACCAGTTAATTCCGACTTTAGTTAACTTTTCTTCTTGATTGCTATTTTTCTTTTCAGCTCTAATTCTTCTTTTTTGATACATATCCATTTTTTCACTTCCTTATTCATTATCACTATTTTCATTTAAATATTTATTGTAAAATTCATCCATCGAAGAAATATATTTTTGATCTTGTATAACCCTAAATTTTTCATATTCTTTTTCTGCTTTTTCTACTGCTTCTTTATGAGATATACTGTCACTATTATTTAATATTTCTTTTCTTCTAAATTTTAATAAATCATCAGTGGCAGTTATCCAATCCTTCATTGTCATAACATGCCTTTGTTTTGCTTCATCTTCAGCAAATACTAAAAACATATTTGTTAAATCTTTTAAATTATTCATTTCTTCTTCGTTTAAATAATTTTTTGCAATAATCACATCATATTTATATATTAAACCATCAGGAGAATATTTTCAATTGGTTAGTCCAATATGCTCTTTTTTCGAATTTACTCTGTATCCTACTGCAATTATAGCATCAAGACTATAAACTTCAGTATTATAATTTTTTCCGTCAGGTGCAGTTATTTCCATTTTGGAAACAACTGAATTTTTATCTAATTCGTTTTCTTCAAATATATTTTTTAAATGTTTTGATATTGCTGGTACTCCAACATCGAAAACTTTTGACATACCTTTTTGTGATAGCCATAAAGTTTCATCTTTGTAAATAGCATCTACTATAATATTACCTTCACTATTTTTATATATAATTAACTTATTGTCTTCCATCAATACTCTCCCTTCCTTTAGTTTTTGATAAGTTATACACTTATCAATCTAAATTAAAATTTATTAAAAAATGTCCCAAAATGTAAAAAGCATTTAGTAAAAATTCCTTTTATTTTCAAGGGTTTAATAGTGTTTTTTCATAACTCCCCACTTACCAATTTAGACGGACCTTACTTTTATCATTATCATTATTTTTCTTTTCAGCTCTAACTTTTCTTTTTTGATACATATCCATTTTAATCACTTTCTAACTTTACTTCTAACTAAATGATATTATATCATAGTTTCGCTTGTTTTATAAAGTTTAGTATCACGACTTCAGTTTCAACTTTCAGCAAGTACAATGCCTTCTGTTAATCATCAATTAATATTTTTTCTATAAAATAATACTGGAGTCTTTATAACCTCCAGTATTTGTTGTAAACTTTGTTATATTTTTTATTAATCTGCCATCTTTATATACGTTGCATTTTAATAGCATTTCTATTTATTATTTATATTTAATATTGTATTGATCAAGTCTTTAAAACTATTGTATGACTTGTAGATAGTAAGTGTTGCATTATTTTTCACTTTTCCTTTATTTATAATCTGATAATCACATCTTACTTTTATTACATGAGAATTTTCAACATAATTATAAACTTTTAAAATCTTATAAACATCTACACCATAAGTTTCAGTTGAATTTTCTACTATCTTTGCAATCACTTCAGGACACTGCATTATTTTTGCTGCATTAGTCAATGTATTTGCAGCAGCCACTGTTCCAGCAATTTGTGCCATATTTCCTAACATATTATTTCCCAAAATGTCTCTTGCTAATACTCCACCTACTCCTATGTTTCCATTAGGATTAAGATTTTTTACATAATATACATTATTTTCATTATCTGTAGCAAAGCTTGATAATCTAGCAAAATATTTTTTTCTCCAACTAAAACCATAAATTAACATTAATGCAATCATCGCTATTATGAGAAGAAATCCAGCTCCCTCCTCAAAAGAAAAACCAATTTCAACACTTGCAAATATAACAATAAGCATTACAGCCATCATACCAAAAAGTACCAAAAAAAGTCTCCCTAGTGTAGTATAATTTCCATTTTTTTGTGCCTCTTCGTCTGAATAAATAAATACTCTATTTATCATAATTACATCCTTCCATTTTATATTTTATCCTCTATATTATATCATACAATATATTAAAAAAAAGTAAATCCTTATAAACTAAAAAGACGGATTTAAAATCCATCAGTAATTTAATATATTATTTATGAATTCTTATTCACATATATTTTTTAACATTTCCAAAGCCTTCTTTACACTTATATCACTGTAATCAAGAGGCAAATTATATTTTTTAATTGTATTTACTAATTCTTCAATAGTATCTCCATTAGTATTTTTTAATAGTAAATTCTTCTGTTCCATTTCAATATATGTTCCTAATCCCTCAACATCTTGAATATATATTTCATTAACTCCATTAGTT
>ENA-ORKV01002466-ORKV01002466.1-human-gut-metagenome-genome-assembly--contig:-NODE-2466-length-11016-cov-2.218393_pt1 | contig 11016 bp, 8 predicted proteins | sample MGYA00243058_ERZ508805 | MGnify/ENA primary metagenome ERZ508805 (study PRJEB26277, sample SAMN04329770) | human gut metagenome | biome: human-associated habitat | host: Homo sapiens | place: USA... | reverse complement strand
CGAAAAGAAAGAAAACGGACAATGGAAAAGAATCGATGATACGGTAAAGATCAAGCCAGCATCTTATGATGATGATTTTGTTCATGGATTGACTAAAGGTGAATATCGCCTGGCGATCAAAGCACCGACAACACAGTTAAATGCAGTCTCATATACAAGCAGTTCTAAAAGTAAAAAGGTAGCATATAAGAAATCAAAAGCAAAGAAGATCAAACTGGATGGACAAACATCGAATATATATACAACAGGAGAGAAAACTTCAAGATGGTATAAAATAAGTATTACAGCTACAAAGAAGAAAAGAATTCTGAATCTTGGAAAGAACACGGTTTCTGGAGGATACAAGTTTACAATTTATAAAAAGGGAAAGAAAAAAGCAATTAAAACAATTAAGGTAACAGGAAATGCAAATGCGAAGATAGCGAAAATGCCAAAGAAAAAAGGAACATATTATATCAGAATCTCAAAGCTTACAAAGAAAACAAATGGAACGTATGAAATAGGGTATTATTAATCCAAATCAAAATATAAGGAGGAATTTTTATGGCAAGAAGGGGAATCAAGAAAATGGGAGCAGTTCTGATAGCAGCAGGTTTAAGCATTGCAATGTGTAGCCCATCAGTATCTGCAAATGTAAGGACAAATATTAATACAGACAAGATAACACAGAAAAAGACAGCCAGATATGTTGAACCAGAAGAATGGAACAAAGAGGAATTGACTGCATATCAGTTTGATTCAGAAGTAGATATGATGAAATATCTGGTGAGCGGTGGAATGCATTTATATAATAAGAATTATAAAGGCAGTGACCGCTGGGTAAAGATTAAAGTTGCAGATCCAGGGCTGTTTATGGTTGGTGTCGTAAGTAACGATGAGACAAAAATACCAGTATATGATGCGTCAAAGAAAAGAATTATAGTAAATAATTTAAATGATGGCGGGGACAAAGAATATGTAGGTATCGTGAAAACAGGAGATGAATTTTATGTAAAACTGCCAGAGAAGATAGACAAAGTGATCATTTTAACTGGTGTGATCAAAACCGAATTTACTTCCATGGCGAATCAGAAAAGTTATTATGAACTTGGAAAAGGGACAACAACCTATCATCCATTTTCCGTAGCGAAACGCTCAAAAGTACAATTTGATATTACATCCATCGGAAAGAAACATGAAAAAGTTGGAGTATACATTGAGAAAAATGTAAATGGGACATGGAAAAAAGTCGGATATGGCACAACGGTAAAACCAGATAAATATGACAGTGCATTGCTCTATGGATTAGAGGCAGGAAAATATCGTCTGGCATTAAAAACACCAAAAGATCAGATCATTAATATAGAATATACAAGGGACAAATCAAAGAAAAAGGCAGCCTATAAGAAATCAAAAGCGATCAATCTAAAATCAGATATTGACAGTATATATACTTCCACAGAAAAAGCAGCGCGTTGGTATAAGGCTTCTGTTTCATCTACCAAAAAAAGAAAAGCAGTTACGTTGTCCAAAGATTCTGTAGGCGGAGGTTTTAAATTCTGTGTTTATCAAAAGGGAAAACGATTAAAAACAGTAAAAGTCACAAAGAATGATAAAGTTAAGACAGTAAAACTTCCAAAGAAAAAAGGAGCATATTATGTGAAAGTTACGAAACTTACAAGCAAAACAACGGGGGCATATTATTTGGGAACGTATACATATTAAGAATCACAAGGAGGGAAACTGGATGAAAAAAATGAAAAGTAGGTCATTTCGTATTCTTATGGCAGCAGTCATATCAGCAGCGATGCTGTGTCCGCAGGTTAAAATATCAGCAGCGGATGGCTTAGTATCAAAAGCAGTTACATCATATTTTCCGAGTAAAACAGTAATGAAGAAAACAGCAAGAAAAACAGAGCCGGAAGAATGGAATCAAAAAGAAATTAAAGCATACAAATTTGGAACTCTTGAAGATGCCTTATATTATGCGCTAACTGGCGGGATCAAATATTATGATCAGAATTATTTTAAAAATCCAGATCTGATCAAGCTCACTCCAGTAGAATCAGGAGCTTTAGGACTGGCAGTTGTTGGGGATAATAAACAGGAAGCAATTCTATATGATTCCAATAAAAAAATGATCAAGAAATTGCCACTGTCCTATGTAAAGGCGCAGGTAAATGCAGGAGAAACTTATTATATAGAGTTTCCAAAGAACTGTAAAGAAGGATTGATCACAGCTTACGTATTACAAAATGAATGTGGTGGGTTAGCAAAAAACGACCTCAATATGCAAAAAGGTGAAGAAAAAGAAACTTATCACACATTTAAAATGACAAAAAGAGGATTTGCAGGTTTTGTTGTTGCATCCATGGTAGAAGATGGTGGAAATACAAGCTATAAAGTTCAGAAAAATGAAAAAGGAAAATGGATCACAATCGGAAGAACAAAGTCATTTAAACCAACAAACGAAGACGAAACACAGATTGCAGTAGGTTATGGACTTAGTAAAGGAAATTACCGTCTAGTATTGAAGGCTCCAAAAGAGCAGCTCAATACAATGTTGTATACGACAAAAAATTATGCCAAAAAGAAAGTTGCCTATAAGAAATCCAAAGCAAAGAATCTAAATGCAACAGAGATGTATACAATGAATGAAAAAGCAGCCCGTTGGTATAAAGTATCTGTAAAATCTAGCAAAAAGCAAAGCAAATTGAAGATTTTAACAGTTGCAGATCAAGGTGGATTTAAGTTTACGATCTATGAGAGAGGTAAGAAAAAACCAGTTAAGACAGTAAAAACATCTGCAAAACACTTAGAAAAGACAGTAAAACTTCCAAAGAAAAAAGGAATGTATTATGTCAAAGTAAGCAAGCGTACTAAGAAGACAAATGGATACTATGAGATTAAGAAATAACGGTTAGAATAGAACGTCAAAAAAGGAATTGTCAGAAAAGACAGTTCCTTTTTTTCTTAATGAAAAAAAAACTCACTTACTATTCTTGAAACGAAATTAAAAAAATTATAAACTATAGGTTAGGAAATACTAACCTAGAAGGATGAAATAAATGAAACTAAAAAAGTTAATAAGCATAGTGATGGTCAGTGTTTTAGGGGTACTATCATTCGCCGGATGTGCCAAGAAACAGGACGCAAAGAAGACAGAGACAAGCAGTGAAGCAAGTACACAGGAAGCAAGTGCGCAAATTTTTGCCATGGACACCTATATGAATCTGAAAGCATATGGAAAGAATGCACAAAAAGCAGTGGATGATGCTAAGAGTGAGATTGAGCGATTAGATCAGCTATGGTCAGCGGTAGATAAAAACAGTGAGATCTATCAGCTGAATCAGAAGAAAAAAATGAAAGTATCTGATGAGACATTAGAATTGATCGAATTTGCAAAGAAAAAATCAAAAGAATCAAACGATGCTTTTGATATTTCTATCTATCCGATCGTGGAATTATGGGGATTTCCGACACAGAAATATCGTGTGCCATCGGACAGAGAAATTCAGAAACTTCTGAAAAACGTAAATAGTCAGAAAATCAAAATTAATAAGAAAACAAATGTTGTGACATTAGAGAAAAATATGAAGATTGATCTTGGAGGAATTGCTAAAGGATACACATCACAAAGAATTGCAAAAATCTATAAAAAGGATGGTGTGAAAAGCGGTGTGATCAGTCTTGGTGGTAACGTACAGGCAATCGGAACAAAAACAGATGGAAGCCGATGGAAAGTCGGAGTGCAGTCACCAGATGATACAGAAAGTATGATCGGTGCATATGAAGCTGCTGATGAAGCAGTCATTACATCTGGAGCATATGAAAGATACTTTGAGAAAGATGGGAAAACATATCATCATATCATTGATCCAGCAACTGGAAAACCATCCAAAAAAGATCTGAAATCAGTAACGATCATCAGTAAAAATGGTACATTATCTGATACATTGTCAACAACATTGTTTGTTATGGGGAAGGATAAAGCTATTTCTTACTGGAAGGAACACAGCAAAGAATTCAATATGATCCTTGTTGATGAAAATAATAAGGTATATATTTCACAGGGAATCAAAGATCATTTTAGTTCAGATAGTGATTTTACAGTAATAAAAAAATAAAACGTTAACAGATAGAAAGAGAGAAGGAAAAACAAAAATGAAGATCATTGATCAGTTAAAGAAAGTCAATCTGATTCAGTTTGTGCCTGCGATTTTTGTGATCAGTCTAGTTGGAAACAGTGTTTTTGGATATACGGCACCAAAGTCAGAAAAATCAAAAAATAATTCTGAAAATCAGGTAGAAGCTGCAACGACACAAGCGAAAAAGAAAACAAAGAAAGCAAATGCTGGGGATATTGATCTAAGCAAGATCAAGGATGGAACTTATGAAGGACAGGCAAACGGATATCGTGGTTTGGTAAAGGTTTCAGTTACTGTAAAAGATCATAAGATCACAGCGATCAAAGTATTAAGTAATTCCGATGATGCCGCATTTTTCAATCGTGCATCAGCAGGTGTGATCAAAAATATTCTGGCAAAGCAGTCATTAAAAGTTGATGTTGTCAGTGGAGCAACTTACAGTTCAAATGGAATCATTAAGGCAGTAAAAAATGCGTTAACAGGGGAAGAAGATAAATCATCCGCAAAAGCAGGCGGATCTTCTGCGAAATCTGCAGGAAGTGTTGGTACAGCGGATGAATCAGGAACATACAAAGATGGTACATTTATTGGAACAGCATCTGGATATCATGGCACTGTAAAAGTTTCTGTGACGATCAAAAAGAATAAGATCAAATCAATTAAAATTTTGGAAAATCATGATGATGCAGCGTATTTTAACCGTGCAAAAGGTATTTTACTTCCATTGATGGTTAAGAAACAGAGTACAAATGTAGATGCAGTCAGCGGGGCTACATTTAGTTCCAATGGAATTATCAAAGCGGTACGAAATGCATTAAGCAAAGCAGCGGTTAATAAATCGTCTAGTGACAGCAGTTCTACATCTACGACAAAGGATACAACGAAGAAAGATACAACAGAGAAAGTATCAGGTACATACAAAGATGGTGTTTACGAAGGAACTGGAACAGGATTCAGAGGAAAGATCACTGTCAGTGTCCGCATTAAGAAGAGCAAGATCGTAGAGATTAAACTTGTTAAAAATGAAAAAGATGATGCGGCATATTTTGAACGTGCATGGTCCGAAGTTCCATTTAGTATTATTGCAATGCAGAGTGCAGATACAGATAAAGTTGATGCAGTTAGTGGTGCTACATATAGTTCAAAAGGTATCATGGCAGCAGTCAGAGATGCGTTAAAGAAAGCATTGGCGAAAAAAGATACGGAAACTACAGTAGAAACAAATAATACGAACAATAGTACAAATGATAATAATACGAATACTGATAATTCATCTGAGGATAATACAACAACTGTACCAACAACACCGACAGATCAAACGTATACAGGAAGTGCAGTATGTGAGCCAGATGAAGATGGAGATTTTGACGCATATGATCTTACTTTAGAAGTTGTAGTTTCATCTGATGGAAAAGTAAAAGGAATCCAAAATATAAAATGGTCAGATAAAAGCATGCAATCATGGTATAAGGATGCGGAAAAAAAGATAGTTCCTCAATTGATCGCAAATGGTTTGGATACTTCAAAAAATTATGACGTGGTAACAGGAGCAACATGTTCAAGCAATGCCTTGATCAATGCATACAAGAACGCAATTTCAAAGATAAACCAATAGGTAGAGGAACAAAAAAGAGATATGAAACAATTAAAAAAATACAAGCATTTCTTAATGAGACTTCTAAACCTTGTGCTGATCGTTGGAGTGTGTTTTGCATATCATAATATTGCAACGATCCGGGCAGAAAAAGAAGCGAAGATCGCAGCTGAGAACAGTGGTTCGGGTTTATGGAAAGATGGAACCTATGAAGGCAGCGGTCAGGGATTCGGTGGTCAGATTGTTGTGAGTGTAACCATAAAAAATGGTTCTATCGATGACATTCAGATTAAAGAAGCGAAAAATGAAGACAGTGCATATTTTAATAATGCAAAAAAAATCATAGATACAATGAAACAAAAGCAGACAGCCGATGTTGATGTAGCAAGTGGAGCGACATACAGTTCAAAAGGTATTATTGCAGCGGTACGAAATGCTTTGAAGGAGGCGTCATAATGAACCTTAGACAAAAGAGAGATATAAGACGTCTCGCCCGGCAGATCATTCAGATCATCTTTTTCCTATGGATGCCGGCATTATACACATCAGCATTTTCTGGTGTGAGATATGTGATCGAACAGATTAGGGCAGGCAAGCCGATCGAGCAGAATGCATTTCTTGTAATGCTGATCGCATTATGCGGATTCACTATTTTGTTTGGCAGATTCTTCTGTGGCTATGCTTGTGCATTTGGAACCTTGGGAGATGGAATGTATGCCCTATCCCAATGGATTCAGAAAAAAGTAAAAAAGAAGCTTCCGTGGGTATCAGAAGAAACAGGACGGAAACTTCAGAAAGTGAAATATATAGTGTTATTAGTCTTAATGCTGATTTATGCATTAGGATTTACAAAAAAGTTCCATGGAACCAGTCCTTGGGAAGTATTTTCCATGTTGTACACAGGTAAGATTCCAGACGCCAGTTATTTAGCCGGATGGGTCATCTTTGTACTTATACTGGTAGGTATGTGCCTTAAAGAAAGATTTTTCTGCCAATATCTATGTCCAATGGGAGCAATCTTTGCATGGTTACCGACATTGCCGTTTTCCGTACTCGACAGAGACCGAAGCAACTGCATTCCAAAGTGCCGTGCATGTGAGATTAAGTGCCCTGTAGATTATCAGATCAAAAGGGACCAGAAGAATGGCGGGGAATGTATCCACTGTATGCAATGTGTGGATGTGTGCCCAAAACAAAACATCCATTTGGGTTCAGGTAAGAAATTAAAAGGTAACGAAATCGTTATCATTCTCCTGAAGCTTGTATTATTTATTGGAGTCTGTATTTTTGCACAAAGTTTGTAAGATAATTGACGAAATAGCAAGGTGTCTGATCACTTATAAAGGCACCTTTCTTAAAAAATGACAGTTAGCTAAAACTAACTAAATGCGAAAAATTCTCAATTAGATTCGGAATATGCAAAAATCAAGATAAATATACAAAGATATTTCAGTACTTATATTTTTGTATGAAGCTATTAACTATTATAACTTGAAGGAGGTTCACATGAGAAAAGGAATGTGGAAAAAAGGTTTAACAGTAGCTATGGCTGCTGCAATGTTGGCAGGACCTGTAAGTGTGCCAGCAGTATTTAATAATGGTATATCTGTTGTTAAGGCAGATGAAACGAATAAGGAACAAGATATATATGTGTTGATGAATATCCCATATGCTGATTTTTATAAGGCAGAATTAAATAAAAATGATGTAAAAGTAGATGCGACAACTTCAGCAACAAAGACAAAAACAAAAAGTACATTAGCCAATGGATCTTATCATGCAGACAATACTGGAGAGCATATTTCAGGAATCACTTATCCTGTAAAGATCAAAGCAGGAACAGATCTATCTAAATTAACAAAAATTACAGACGCTTCTAAAGTTTCAATTACAGTAAATATGAAAGGAAAAGAAACAACAACAGAATATAAAGGCAAAGATGCTTTATTTGAAAGTGCAGATTATTCATATTATGAATTAGGTACAACAGCACCAGCGTACTATAAAGAATTAACTGTAAATGAAAATGGATCTTATTCTTTTGGCAAGACTACAGCAACTGAAAAAACAGTAAAAGGTGCAGCAATTGAGAAGTTTAAGACATCATCTAAGTATGGAGATTATCAATTAAATTTAAACTTTGATAAGGTTGCGGATAGTGATCAGATCAGTGGGAATACGAAAGTTCTTGCAGCAGTGATCACAACAATTGATGGAACACAATATGGATTAAGACATGTAGAAAATATCTGGAAAGGGACAGAATTTGCATGGGGAACAGGATTTACAACACAGTCTCATGGTTGCCCAATTTCTGGAGAACATTATGCATCTATGATGGGAAAAACAATTGATGCAGTAACATATTATACAGAAAATGGTGTAGTGAAATATGATATTGATGATACATATGTACCATATAAGTTTGATACAAGTGCATTTAAAGTTGAAAATGCAGATGTAACTTCCGGAAGTGCAAAAGTAACTGTGCCAACATTACCAGAAGCGTATGATGCAGAATATGCAGTAGAAGGGTTAACAAACGTCAGTGTTGAAAATGGAACATTAAAATATAATGCAACAGGTGTCAAACCAGGACAGTATACATTAAATGTAACAGATAAAAGCTCAAAATATGTACCATTTAGCACAAGTTTTACTTTAACTACAGATAATGTTGTAGCAGCATATAACAATGATGTTAAAGCACCTGCATTAGTGGCAGCAAAAGATGTGCAGGCAGATGATTTTGCAAACTTTGTAAAAAATATTCAGAAAGTTTCTGTGAACGGAAAAGAGTATGCAGCATCAGGAAAAGGAGCTGTAAAATTGATCAATGCAGATGGAACATTGGTGACAACAGCAGATGCATTAAAAGCAGAAGGTACATATAACATTGTTGTAACAGCGACTGGATATAATAAGACATTAGAATTTACATATACAAACAAGTCAGATACAACAGCAACAAAGCCATCAGATGCTACAGAAGCAACAAAGCCTGCAGCTACAACAGAAGCAACAAAGCCAGCTGTAAAACCAGTCAAAAAAGTAACAGTTAAGAAACAGACAGCAAAAGTAAAAGCAGGAAAGAAAAAACTGACAGTTACATGGAAGAAAGATAAAGCTGTATCTGGATATCAGATCAAAGTAGCAACAAAGAAAAACTTCAAAGGTGCAAAGACATACACAGTAAAATCTTACAAGACATATAAGAAAGTCATCAAGAAGTTAAAAGCAAAGAAAAAATATTTTGTAAAAGTACGTGCATACAAGACAGTAGGAAAATCTAAAGTTTACGGTGCATACAGTGCAGTAAGATCTTGCAAAGTGAAATAATGAAAAAATAAATAGTAGCGTATAGTTTTTCTGAAAAATAAAAACACGAGATTGCCATAGAAGGTAGCAGTCTCGTGTTTTGTTGTTATCTAATCATAAAGTTTTTAAATTATCTAAATCCAAATCATATTTATGAGGTATATCAGATCGTAATAGTGTTTTGATGGAATCTTTCTTCAAACGATTATTAATCGTAACATAAGATTTATCAAGCATTTCAGCCATTTCTCTGGCAGACAATGGTTCCAGACCAAATAAAGAATTCTGTAATAGTAAATGAAGAATTCCATAATCCGTTTTATCTTTAAAATTAGATAATAATATTTGCTCGAAATAATGCAAACGTTCTATTTTGTCTTCCAGAGAATCGATTAATGCTTCAATGGATGCAAGAATAATTTCTAGAAAATTTGTAATAAAACCAGTCAGGTCACCACGATTATCAGTATCGTTTGTATAATCAAAACTTTTATAATATTTGGAAATATTTTGTTTTATTGTTTTTGCTAAATGATAGCTAATCAGAGGCTCTAATTCCTTGGATAAAAGATAACTGCTGATAAAACGATTTGTTCTTCCGTTTCCATCATAAAATGGATGGATATATCCAAATAGATAATGAAAGACGGAGATTCGAATCAAAGGAGGAATGGATTTATTATGCAATATAAATAAAGCTTTTTCCATACAGGCAATAATTTCGGTTTCTCCAGATATTCCACGGTGAATTTCTTTCATATGTGGACTGTAAACGGAAACAGATTTTCTTCGAAAAAAAATTCCATCTGGAAGATTCAAAGGATCATTATTTTTAATTTCTTCACTCACTAATTCATTGTAAATATTTCGAATGTCAGAACAATTATGAATTGAAATTTTTTCAGAATTTTTTAGTAAATTATATTTTTGAACTAATCCATAAAGACGCATATTTTTTTTTGTGATCGATTGTGTATTTAATATATCTTGGATCTCACGTCGAGTACTATTTACGCCTTCAATTTCATTTGTAAGTTTTACTTCATCTACAAGACAAGTTTGAGTATATTGCTCCAGAGCAATCTGAGGGAGTTTTGATTTTAAATAGATTAAAGTCTGGGTAAGTTTATAGATTCTTGATGTTAAATTTAAAATTTCGGTAGTTGGGAGTGAAAAGCATGGAAAACCATGAATTTCAAAATCATAATGTAATGCCAGTTCATTTTTATATCGGGAAGAATAGATAGATTCAAATTGATTTCGGTTTGTATATCGATATTTTTTTAAAATGTGATAATCCATAGTTGTCCTCCTTAAAAAATATAAAGTGAATTTTAATAATAATAGAAGTATAACATAAAAAATTAAAAAATATGCTAATTTTTTAATTTTTTATGTTATAATACATGTAAAAATAAAAAACGAGAGAAATTTTTAATTTCTCTCGTTTTTATGAGCAATTGATAAAATTATTGTTTCTTTTTTCGAGAAGCTAATTGATTTGCCAGATTCACGATCGTCTCAATCGGATTTGCAAGCTTACTATGATTCATAGCTTCAATAAATTTATCAAGATCTTCATAAACGCTGTTAACAGCATTCAATAAAGTTTCGCTTGTAACATCCTTCTCCTGAAGCACATAGCTGTATCCCTGATTCTCAAAAGATTCAGCATTTAGGATCTGGTCTCCACGGCTGGCTTCTAATCCAAGAGGAATCAGGATATTTGGCTTTCTAAGTGCAAGAAGCTCACAGATCGCATTCGCTCCAGCACGGGACACAACAACATTTGCACATGCAAAATAATGTTTTAACTCATCTTTGACATATTCAAACTGTTTGTAACCTTCTCTGCCCTCAAGGCTTTCATCTAAGTTATTACGTCCACACAGATGAATGATCTGGTATTTTTCAAGTAACGCATCAATGTTACTGCGGATCGCATTGTTGATCGCAACAGATCCAAGACTTCCACCA
>ENA-ORKV01002459-ORKV01002459.1-human-gut-metagenome-genome-assembly--contig:-NODE-2459-length-11034-cov-2.996897_pt1 | contig 11034 bp, 15 predicted proteins | sample MGYA00243058_ERZ508805 | MGnify/ENA primary metagenome ERZ508805 (study PRJEB26277, sample SAMN04329770) | human gut metagenome | biome: human-associated habitat | host: Homo sapiens | place: USA... | reverse complement strand
GCATGTTGGGACCCGTCACGACGAAGTCCTCGGGCTCCTGCTCCAGGTCCGAAACGGCGGCGCCGATCGAACATTTGATCGCCTCGGCCGTGCGTTCGCCGATGCGGATGTTGTGCTGCTGGCGGACGTAGCTCTGGATGTCGTTGGTGAAGACGTCGCCCGCGGTGTTGATCGACTCCGAGCAGACGATGCCCCCCAGCGAGATGCAGGCGATCTCCGACGTGCCGCCGCCGATGTCGATGACCATGTTGCCTTCGGGGGCCTCCACGTCGAGACCCGCGCCGAGCGCCGCGGCCATCGGTTCGTAGATCATGTAGACTTCGCGCCCTCCGGCGTGTTCGGCCGAGTCGCGCACGGCGCGTATTTCGACGTTGGTCGACCCGGAGGGAATGCAGATCACCATGCGCAGCGAGGGTGCGAAGAGGCTGCCCGAGGTCTTGACCTTCTTGATCATGCCGCGCAGCATCAGCTCCGTGGCGTTGAAGTCGGCGATCACGCCGTCTTTGAGCGGACGGATGGTTTTGATGTTCGGGTTGGTCTTCTCGTGCATCTGGCGGGCCTGCTGGCCGATGGCCACGAGTTTGCCCGTGTGGACGTCCAGCGCCACGATCGAAGGTTCGTCGACGACGACCTTTCCGTTGTAAATTATCAGCGTGTTGGCCGTTCCGAGGTCGATGGCCAACTCCTGTGTCAATGAAAAAATTCCCATATTCCTACACCCAACTGTTCTGTTTCGTGAAATGCTTTATTCTCAATCCGATACGCACCCGCGACGCCGCTTCGGGTTTCGGCGGATGACATATCCCGACAAAGGTAGCAAAAAGCCCCGGAACTTTTTGTATTTTATTCTGATTTTTTTTAATTACATTTGTGCTGGAAAAACTGAATCTCCGCATGGAATACAAAATCGGAACCGACGCCCGCTGTGCGGTCATCGGCTATGGAAGCTGGGCGACGGCCATCGTCGGACTGCTTGCAGCCAACGGCCGGCGCGTAGGGTGGTATGTCCGCAATCCCGAGGTGCTCGAATCGCTGTGCTCGGACGGCCGCAACCCCCGCTATCTGAACGATCTGGAGTTCGACCGCAACAGCATCGCCCCCTCTTCCGACCTTGACGCCGTGGTGCGCGACGCCGACATCGTGATCCTCGCCACGCCTTCGGCCTACCTCAAGGATTTCCTCGCCCCGCTGACCGTTCCGCTCCGTGACAAATTCGTCGTTTCGGCCATCAAGGGCATCGTCCCGGGCGACTACAAGACCATCGTTGAGTATATCCACGACCATTACGGGCTGTCCTACAAACAGATAGGCATATTCACGGGCCCGTCGCACGCCGAGGAGGTTTCGCGCGGAAAGCTCTCCTACCTGACGGTCGTCTGCACCGATCCCGGAAACGCACGGTCGTTAGGCGCAAAATTCGCCACGGACTACATACACCTGAGCTACTCCACCGACCTTTACGGCATCGAATATGCCGCCATCCTGAAGAACATCTACGCCCTGTCGGTCGGCATCGCCGTGGGACTGGGCTACGGAGACAACTTCCTGGCGGTGCTGATCGCCAACAGCGCGGGCGAGATGCGCCGTTTCCTGGAGGAGAGTTACCCCGCGGAACGCGACACGCTCGTATCGGGCTACCTGGGCGACCTGCTGGTGACCTGCTACTCGGTATACAGCCGCAACCGGCGGCTGGGGCTCCTGATCGGCCACGGATGCACAGTCAAAAGTGCCCTCAACGAGATGACGATGGTGGCGGAAGGCTACTTCGCGGCCGACTGCATCCGCTACATCAACGCCCGCCACAAAGTCGACATGCCGATCGCCGACATGGTCTACAAAGTCCTTTACGAAGGCGCATCGGCCCGCAAGTGCATGAAAGAACTGACAACCAAATTAATCTGACGATAACATGGAAACGATTAAATTAGACATCTCCAAAACCGGCATTGCGGTCTCGGCCGAAATGCAGGCCAAAGCACAGGCCGCCAACGCCCTGCTCGAATCGGGCAAAGGCGCGGGCAACGACTTCCTGGGCTGGGTACACCTCCCGTCGTCGATCTCGGCGGCAGAAATCGAAGCCATCGAAAAACAAGCCGCGAAACTCCGCGAAAAGGCCGAGGTCATCATCTGCATCGGCATCGGGGGTTCGTACCTGGGCGCCAAGGCCGTGCTCGAAGCCATGAGCGACCCGTTCAGATTCCTGCACAAGGAGCAGACAGCTCCCGTGGTGCTCTTCGCTGGCCAGAATATTTCGGAAGACTACACCTACGAACTGCTCGAAGCCGTAAAGGAGCACTCGATCGCCACCATCGTGATTTCGAAATCGGGCACGACGACCGAACCGGCCATCGCCTTCCGCCTGATAAAGGCCGAGATCGAAAAGCGCTACGGCAAAAAGGAGGCTGCGGAACGGATCGTGGCGATCACCGACAAGGCGCGCGGCGCTCTGAAAACGCTCGCCACCAACGAGGGGTATCCGACGTTCGTCATCCCGGACGACGTGGGCGGCCGCTTCTCGGTACTCACGCCCGTAGGCCTGCTGCCCCTGGCCGCCGCCGGCGTCGACATCGCGGCACTGGTGCGCGGTGCGCAGGAGATGGAGCGTGCGACGGCCGACGGCACGCCTTTCGGACAGAACCCGGCGGCGGTCTATGCAGCCGTGCGCAACGAACTTTACAACGGCGGCAAGAAGGTCGAAATCCTCGGCTCCTATGAGCCCAAGCTGCAATATATCAACGAGTGGTGGAAACAGCTCTACGGCGAGAGCGAAGGCAAGCAGGGCAAGGGTATCTTCCCGGCCAGCGTCACGCTGACGGCCGACCTGCACTCGATGGGCCAGTATATCCAGGACGGCGAGCGCACCCTGTTCGAGACGATCATTTCGGTGGCCAAACCCGCCGCCGAAGTGCTGATCGAGGCTGACGGGGAGAACCTCGACGGGCTGAACTTCCTGGCCGGGAAGCGCATTTCGGAGGTCAACCGCATGGCCGAGCTGGGCGTGCAGCTGGCACACGTCGACGGCGGGGTGCCCAACATCCGCATCGAAATTCCCGCAATCGACGCACACGCCATCGGTTCGCTGCTCTACTTCTTCGAGAAGGCCTGCGGCATCAGCGGTTACATCCTCGGCGTAAACCCGTTCGACCAGCCCGGCGTGGAGGCGTACAAGAAAAATATGTTCGCCCTGCTGGACAAGCCGGGCTACGAGGAGGCATCGAAAGCCATCAAAGCACGGCTGTAAACAGCCCCGGATTATGGAAATGCGGAACCTCGCACGAATTTCCGGGGATAAAAAACAGAGGTATAAAAAAGTGTAAAGCAAAAGATAATCAAATAATTATACACTTTTCTTCAGTACCTTTGTTTTAGAAAAAAAGTAGAATAAGGTAATGTTAAACGAGGTTTCGGTTTCCAAATCGTTACCTCGTTTCTTTTGCTCTATTATTCATAGAAACGTGATTTTCAGTTTCTTGCATCGTTATTCATCTTGACATACGACTCTGCTGAAATTATTTTTGCAACCCTAAAAAGCAGAGTTTATGCGCAGCACGTTCAAGGTTCTGTTCTACCTTAAAAGGAACAAAGACAAAGATCAGAAAGTCGTCCCTGTCATGGGTCGCATCACGGTCAACGGTAGCATCGCCCAATTCAGCGCGAAGCTCTCCGTTTCGGAAACGCTTTGGGAGGTCAGCGGTGGCCGCGCCAAAGGCCGTAGTCTCGAAGCGGATCGCATCAACCGTCATCTGGACAACATCCGCACCCAGATCGGCAAGCACTATCAGGATATCTGCGACCGGGAGTCATACGTTACGGCCGAAAAGGTCAAGAATGCCTATCTCGGCTTCGGAGAGAAATACCGGCTGCTTCTCGAAGCGTTCGAGAAATTCACCGGCGACCTCAAGAAACGTGTCGGCATCGACCGCTGCCACGGTACATGGAACCGCTACTATAAATCCATCGACCATCTGCGGACTTTCATGCGTAAGGAGTATAACGTGAGCGATATGCCGTTGGCGGAGTTGGAACAGTCGTTCATCGAACAATACCATGTCTACCTGAAATCCGATCTGGGGCTCAAGCCTACGACCGTCAGCGGTTATCTCAAATGCCTGAAATACGTTGTCAAAATCGCGTTCAACAACGGCTGGATGCCACGCAATCCCTTTTCCCTCTATCAATATACGGCTCCGAATCCGGAACGCAGTTTTTTAACGGAAGATGAACTCCACCGTATGATGACTACCGAGCTGCGGTATAAGCGTCAGGACTATAACCGCGATATGTTCCTGTTCTCCTGCTTCACGGGCATCTGCTATGCGGATATGGCCTCGCTGACCTATGACCGGATCGAGCAGGATGCGCAGGGCGAGTGGTGGATCAGCGGGAACCGCCAGAAGACCGAAACCAGATACGTTGTCAAACTTCTGCCGTATGCGTTGTTCATCCTGAACAAGTACCGGGGCCTGACCGGCGACGGACGTGTTTTTGCCATGTCTACACTCGATTCGATCGACGACAGCCTGAAAAACATCGCCCGGGAGTGCGGCATTGACAAACAACTCTCATTCCACCTTGCCCGGCACACGTACGCCACGACGATCTGCCTGTCGAACGGTGTGAGTCTGGAGACGCTTTCGAAGATGCTGGGACATAAAAATATCACCACCACTCAAATCTATGCGAAAGTCACCCCGCCGATGATCGACCGTGAGGTTACCATGCTCCGGGAGAAACTGGCAACGAAATTCTCCGTGTAGACACTTTGCGATAAAGTATATAAATATATTATGTATTTACATACTTGTATAAACTCATCATTCGGTCTATTCTGGAAGTCGACGAAGTATGCGACCTTTTGAAGATGAGCGATCGTCAACTGCGCCGTTATCGCACTTCGGGTCAGCTTGTCGGTTTCCATTTCGGTCGTCGTCTAATGTTTTCGACGGCTGAAATCAACCGCTTCATAGAGCGTGTTGAAATGGAACATAAGCAGAAAAAGTCTTTGAGAAAAGCTATCCATAATCTTTAACACATAATACTATGTCTGAAACAACAGAAAGATCTTATTATCTGGTGGAGTCCATGTATTTCGAGAAACTGCTCCGCACGCATTTCATGCTGACACAATCCACGCTGCTCTTCGAACACCTGTTGAGCCACAGCGACCGCCCGATGTTCCTCTCGGCCCGCAAGGTCTGCGAGGTGCTGGGTCTGGACCGTCACCAGCTCGAACAATGCCGTAAAAAGCGGATGATCCGCGCCCGTGCCGTCAACGGGCAGATGATGTACGATGCCTACGAGCTGATCGCGCTTACGGAACACTTCTACCGCCGGAAGTTGCGGAAGACCCTCTCCCGGATACCGCAGTTCGAGGTGCGCTGATCCGTTCGTGCTGAAAGGGACTGACTGCATCCGCAGCAGTCTCTTTTTGTTTTGAGACAGCGCGAATAATAATTAAAAATCCCTTTGTGAACGCCGGCCTCGGGGCAAGATAGCGCCGGACACGTTCCGGCGTCAAATTTTTGCGGCACGATCTCCACCCTTCGGGTCGTATCGCCCCTCAAAAATTTGCCTTGTCCGTGCCGTCGCTGAATATCCCGCCCCGAAGCCGGCTTCTCACTTTTCATAACGGGTATCTGCCGGCCTTATGTCAAACTAAAATCCATTTCGAATATGAAGAATCAGAAATTCGAGATTGCGGTAGCGGGTTACGACTACCGTTTCAAGACCTACGCCCGGGACGGCGTGGAGGCATCGGTAAAGGTGAAATGTTTCCTCGGACGACCCGATGCCGAGTGTACGATCCTTATTCCGACGTTGAACGACGACCTGCGGGAAACTGAATCCTGCCGCAGGCAGGTTGCTCAGCGATGAGAAAGTGGATCGATCAGTCGACCTTCGACGAGCTGCTGCTCGCCAATGCCGAGGATAACATAGAGCGGGCTATTCAAAGCGCATCGGCCGTATTGGAAACAGTGCAGGAGTTCGTTCCGGAGGCAGCCTTGTTCTATCGTGTTACACACGCCGCAGACAGCCTGAAGAACTATTTCGAGGAAGCAAGCACCGGTTTCCGAAGAAATAGCATCCTGTTTCTCGTCCGCCAATATTTCTATCCAAAACCCTATTACGACCTCCGATTCGATTGGTCATCGTTCCGATATGCGGACAACTACTCCTACGGCAAGGCTTTCGACAAACAAACCGAACCGAACCGTATCGGAGTCTTCACCCGAAAGAAGATCGACGACTGGGTGGAATACCTCACGCAGGGTTTCCGGAATCTCGAACGGATCGATGCGGAGAACGAACGCAAAATAATCGGGTACCGCAACCGGTTGGAGGCTCTGTCCGATGTGGTTTGGGTTCATGACAAAAGTCACGGCCAGATCATTCGTAACGGCCTGACCTATACTTTCGATATCCGGCAGACGGATTACAGCGAAAAGATCTCTTTGGACTATCGGTGCCGCACGCTCGACGATTTCCTTGCACTCTCCGACAATAAATTCACATCTAAACCTTAAACGACTATGGAACGAAACATTATTATCGAAAATATCTGCACTGCGTGCCGCTGCGGCGAACGTCGTGCCGAGGAATATTTGGCCGCGGAACTTCGCAACCTGCGGGAACTGCGGGATGCCGGGGCTCTGTGCTACGGCGATCTTGAAACGGCCTGTTCTGGGCTGGGACTGGACTTCGATTATACGGACTATTTCTGTCGGACCTTGTCACTGAACTAACTCCGATTTACGATGAACAATCTTTGTTTCAACCGTTTCACACTGCGGACGGACGATGCGAAAACCCGCCGTAAAATCCTTCGCTGGCTGGCGCTCAATTACCGCTTGTACGAATACCTCCCCTCGGAGGCAGAGATCCGCGGACGGTTCATCTCGCGCAAACCCTTTCCCGCCGAAGCGCTCCGGCGCCAGATCGGGAAACTGCGCGGCGACAGGACTCTGTTCCTGCGGATTGTCTCTACGGACTTATACTCGCTCTATGTGGAAGGTAATGTCTATCTGCTCGGGGCGTGGTACCGAATCTTTCTTTAATAACCTGCCGCCTGCTCCGCAACGAGCGGGCGGCGTCATTTCCATATCATGGCATACGAATCATCCATTCCTTTCGCGGATATCAGAGATTTCCGCGACGCTGAGATCAACGGCATCCCGGCTCTTTTCACCATATCCCGGCTCGATTCCGAAACCCTTCCCGCAGATTTTCACTCGTGCGAGGTCATGGGCGGTAGGGGCAGCGATTTTCAGTGGCTCGTTCCGCTGGCTTTGGCAAACTTCACCGGAACGTTCGTCTCCCGGCAGCCCCTGCTCCGGGAAGGACAGGCGTACGCTGAAATACGCCGGTACGGCATCTATGACGCGACGACAGTCGACGAATGGTCTGAAAACAACAACGATAACTCTTAAACACTATGCGACGAAAATTCAAACTGAAGGTCAGCTATACCTTCAACGGCTGTTTTACCCTGCGTGCGGCTTCCGGCAAGGAGGCCGCACGTCTTGTTTCCGAACAATGCGGAACGGTTCTGAGTGCGATTCAAACGACTCTCGGCGAAGAATCCGAGGTAGACTGGCATTTCGACAAACATCCCCGGCTTGCAATCCGGGAAGTAATCGCTCTTCCGGAGACCCTTGACGGGGAGAAGCTGCCGCGCGTGGGAGTCTTCCATCCCGGGCAGCGGGTCTTCTGGCGTGATCCCGACTATGAAATGTCCGGTTGTTGTGTCGTCTGTTCGGGTAATGACGATAAGGAGACACCCTCCGACAAGGATCTTATCCTGATCTGCTGCTCAGACTCGGAAACTGAAGTCTATCCATGCGAACTACGTTCCATATCCGATAATCATTAAAGACACCTTCAAATGAACATGCAGGAATCCGATTTCCGGCGTGCGCTGGAAATCATCACCCGAAACAACAGAATCACTGTGTCGTTCAACACACCGATCGCCGACAACTACTCCCAAGTCTATCCGCTTCTTATCCATGAGAGCAACGCTTCGGTACTGAAACAGCTCCATGAGGCGGGCTTCTCGATGAGCATGACGAAAAAAGGACTGGAAGTGTCGAAGTATTAACCTCAAATAATCGCGCAATGAAACGCTATGTATTTTATCGAAATCAAAAAATTACTGTCATAGAATGCCGGTATTTCAGTATTGAAGCCGAGAATCTCGAAACGGCAGTCCAGAAGATCAAGGATCTATGTGCTGACGGTCAACTCGATGAACTGTCAAATGATCCGACCTATCAGGAAGATGCTGCTTATCAGATTCCCGGAACGGAATATCCACTGGATATAGAAAACAATAATGGAGATCCTACGGTTATGATTTACTCGGCCGCAGACGGAAACTGCATCACGGACAACCTTCCGAAGAGAAGTATCAAATGCTTGTCGATGCCTGCGAGGCGTGGTGGAACAGACAATTCGCAGAGGAGCAAATCCGAATCCGGAAAGAGTCTGCCCAATGAATACCCGGAACAAACCCGATCTGCATTGCGGACCCCGACCTGATGTCCGCAGAAATACAATAACTCAAACCAAGAACATTTTAATGAACGAAACCATGAATTTACACGAATATTACCGTAACCATAAGGACGCGATCAACGCGTCGATTATGGATATTGCCTGCGATCTGGCCGTCGGACGACTGCTGAATGCGCACGATGCACCTTTCGAAACATTTGTCGAAGCCGATGACCCCGACGATCCCGACGGCGGAACCCATTACAAGGAGGAATATCAAAAGGAATACGATACGTATTACGATAAGGAGTACGCCCGTGTCGCAAAGCTGATGAAATTCGACTATTGCCAAGACGACGGAGTCGCGGCTTCGCCTGAAGATACGAACACCTAAACCATATACTTATATGATCGATATTCCTTTGTCCCTGCGCGTTCCACCGCAGGGACGCTATAACCGCGGTATTTATACCTGTTATGAATGTGATTTCGAACCGCCGCACTATACGTAGTACCTTGCATGCTGGGCCTTGCCGAGACCTCTGCCGGTACGATGGTCGTCTGGGAATGTCCCCGGTGCGGTCAGAAATGGATGTTTCACTATCGGGCCCAAAATTCCCGTGAAGCTCACGATTACGCCGCCCAGCTCCTCGCTTACCGCACTGGCGATCCCGATTGGCGTATGACGCTGAATCCCGACTGGATTGCGGTGCCGCGGCAGAAAAAAGAGTAACCCTAAAACCTGATCCAATGAAAATCTTTGAAAGAATCACAAAACGCTATGCGCTTCAGAATTACTATCTGCGGCGCAATTTCTATTGGCCGGATACGCTGCCGGAGATTCTCGATTATTGGCAGCAGCACAATGACCTGCCATTCCTCTACGGCGGCGATAACTGGCCGTATGATGCAATGTGCGAGCGGCAGCGCCGCAAGGGCGTCTATGCTTCGCAATACCTGACACCCGACCGCACGGCCTGCCAGATGGCGGCACTGGCCGTGCGATATTTCGACAATGACAGCCGTATCGTGGACGCCTGCTGCGGTACAGGGCAACTTACGCGCGCCCTGCTCCTCGAAGGCGTGCATCCGTCGGCGATACTCGGCTTCGATGCCGATGCGGAACTGGTCGATCTTTACGAACGTCTCTATCCCGAAACTAATGCACTGCGGATGCAGTTCCGAGAGATCGATTTCCGCTGCGAGAACGTCATTGCCAATCCGCCGTTCGAGATTGTGGAGTGTGTCTACTTCCTGCAATGGCTCTCCCGCACGCAACGCTCGGGCGATCGTGCCGTGCTGCTTCTGCCGTACGGCTTTATCGACAAGCAGCGTCCCAAAGCCGTACAGGAGACGATGCGGCACTTTATCATCCACCACCGGACACCCATGCAGGAGCCGTTCGCACGCACTGCCTGCCGTGCGGAGATCGTCGTAGTGGAACGGGCGTAGTGCATTCCGACGCGGGGAGAACCCCGCGTCAATGTTAAAATTTTATGTCATGAAACGAACTGAAGTGGTAAACATTCATTATGCAGCATGCGATGTTTAATCGGCCGTGCCGGCCATGGTGAAGACGGTTATTTCGGGAATCCTTTTCGGCTGCTGCCGGGCATGAGCCGCGGTGCTACTTTGGACCGCTACCGCAGTTATTTTTACGGACGCCTGCGTACCGATCCTGAGTTTGGGCAGCGTATCCATGCTTTGAAAGGCAAACGCTTGGGATGCTTCTGTAAGCCTTATCCCTGTCATGGGGATATTATCAAGGAATATCTCGATACCTTGGACGATGAATAAATCGGTTAGGAAGGTCATATGCCCGGCGGCATTGCTATTCCGGGATTTTTTCCGTAATTTTACTGGGTATTCAGTATCGTCCGTTTTATGAACGAACACCCGGCAACTCTTCTGCGCTGTGTCGTGGAACGTATCACCTATCAGAATCCCGAGAACGGATACTCGGTGCTGAAGGTCAAGGTGAAGGGCTATAACGACCTTGTCACGCTCGTGGGTAACCTGCTGGAGGTTCCCGTGGGCAGCGTCCTTCTGTGCCGCGGCGAATGGAAGGTGGACAAACGCTACGGCAGCCAGTTCGTCGCCGCGACATGGGAGGAGACGATGCCCGCCACGGTGTACGGGATCGAAAAATACCTCGGCAGCGGATTGGTCAAGGGCATCGGCCCCCGGTTCGCCCGGGCTATCGTCCAGCGATTCGGAACGGAGACCATCGACATCATCGAGACGGAGATCGAACGGCTTTACGAAGTTCCGAACATCGGACGTAAGCGTGTAGCGAAGATCCGCGAGAGTTGGGAGAAGCAGAAAGACATCAAAAATGTCATGCTTTTTCTGCAGGGCTACGGCGTGAGCACGGCCTATGCGGCCAAAATCTACCGGGAATACGGCAAGGAGAGTATTGACAAGGTGCGGGAGAATCCCTACCGCCTTGCCGACGATATCTGGGGCATCGGCTTCAAGACCGCCGACGGCATCGCCGCAAAGATGGGCTATGGGAAGGAAGATCCGCGACGGTGCCGGAGC
>ENA-ORKV01002455-ORKV01002455.1-human-gut-metagenome-genome-assembly--contig:-NODE-2455-length-11044-cov-2.727090_pt1 | contig 11044 bp, 4 predicted proteins | sample MGYA00243058_ERZ508805 | MGnify/ENA primary metagenome ERZ508805 (study PRJEB26277, sample SAMN04329770) | human gut metagenome | biome: human-associated habitat | host: Homo sapiens | place: USA... | reverse complement strand
ACCAATCATTTCATGTACACTGGATATAAGGTAATTAGTGGTGAGTTGTATTACTTTAATGCAAGCGGCGCTTGCCAAGGCGTTGATAACACATTTACTGGCTGGCATCAGCAGGATGGAAAGTGGTATTATATTAAAAATGGTCAGGCAGCGACAGGAACCATTTATGTAAATGGCACTTTGTATGAGTTTGATGCAAACGGAGTCTGGATTTGCGATTGAAAAAATTTGTTGAAAATGCTATACTAAAGAAAATGTCTAAGACTGAAGACAGTTAACAAGACAATTTCGGGGAAGGAGACAATTTCATATGAGAAAGTTCTCAAAAAAGCAAATCAGTGCAGTTGGATGCAGCAGGTAATTACACCTATGTACAAAATGGCCAGATCGTAAAGAATTGCATCATGCAGATTGATGGTGCCTATTATGGATTCGATGAGAATGGAATCATGTATGCTGGAAAGAGTTTCTAATATAATTACAGAAACTATCGCGCAAAGGCAAGTGGAAGCTTATACATTTCCGAGTGGTATCAGGATAGGAGTGGAAATTGGCATTATTATGACCAGACCGGAGATGAGGTATGCTATAAGGAAATGACCATAAATGGTAAAATTTATTATTTTAGTGGAATGGTTTGGCTGTAAATGAAGTTTATCATGATCAGCAAAAAACAATATAAGTGAAAAGCTTGAATGATGAGTAAAAGGAGTCGGGCAGCGAAAACTGTCCGGCTTTTTTGTATAAAGATAAGCTACAGTATGTTTAAAATAAGTTGCGTAAAAAGGTGTGCCCCAAATAGTTAAAAATATGTCACACGAATTGTCACAGATTGCCAGTTCTGGAAAATAGGGCTATACTAGAGATAGTATTTCGAGGTAAAAGGAAAAAATCACACTGAAAGAGGGGAAACTATATGAAGAGATTTTTAAAAAAAATGATCGGTATCATGGGATTAACGATGTTCGTGTCATCTCAAAGTCCTGTAATTGCGGCAGAGGCATCGTCGGCAAAATTGTTGGCGGAGACACAAATTTCAAACGTACAGACATATGCAATGCCGACAGAAGAACAGATCACTGATCAGATCACACTTATCGATGGTTGGCGTCAGGATGATGATGGAAACATCACTTATATCAAAGGCGGAGAACTGGTACAAAATCAGGTGCTTGAGATTGATGGAAACTATTATGGCTTTGATGAAAATGGAATTCTGTATGTGAACCAGTCCTTTAATATGTATAAGAGCGATAATGGTGTAGATTACGTGATGGCGTGCTATCGTGCAAAGGAAGATGGAAGTCTTTATGTAAATGAGTGGTATACTAATCAGCTGGGAAACCATTATTATTACGGACAAAAAGGAGAAGGTTATTCTGGTTTGCACGAGGTAGATGGGAAAACCTATTATTTTAGCTGGGGAGAGGTGTGCATAAATCAGTGTGTCTCGGAAAATGGAAAAAGCTATTATTGTGACCATGAAGGCTCTGTAAGTGACATTTCTGGTGATGGCTGGCATCAAGTGGGAGATTACTACTTCTATATAAAGAATGGTCAGCATTTATCAAATGCAGTAGAAAAAATTGGAGATTCCTATTATGGATTTGACTACAGAGGCGTTATGTATGCGAATAGAGATTTTTCTATTTGGAATTTTGAAAGCCAAATGAGTTCGTATTATCGCGCGAAGGAAGATGGGCGACTCTATGCAAATGAGTGGTATACCGACGAGAGGGAAGTTTTTTATTATTACGGAGAGGATGGAAAAGCGTACTCAGGCTTGCAGGAGGTAGATGGAATCCGCTACTATTTCTATCCAAGTGGTTGGAGATATCAAAACGAAATCGTTACTGCAGATGGAAAGGTCTATTATTGCAAACCAGATGGAAGTGCGATAGAACTTCAAAACAATAATTGGACCAAAGTGGATGACCATTTTATGTATGTTAAAGATGGGCAAGCTTTAATTAATTGTGTGGAAAAAATTGGAGAGTTCTATTATGGCTTTAACTACATAGGCGTTATGTATGCGAATGAAGATATTATTCTTAGGGATTTCGAAGGCCAAATTAGTTCGTATTATCGTGCGAAGGAAGATGGACGTCTCTATGTAAATGAGTGGTATGTTGACAAGCGAGGGAATAGTCTTTACTATTTTTATTATGGAGACGAAGGAAAGGCAGCTTCAGGCTTAACACAGGTAGATGGAACACTTTATTATTTTTCTGAAAATGGTTGTAGATATCAAAATGAAAAGATTACCGTAGATGGAAGGAACTATTATTGTAAGTCGGATGGTGAAGTGATTGAACTTCAGGAGAATGGATGGATCAAGGAAGGTGAAAATGATAAGTATGTCAAAGATGGTCAGGTTTTAACCGATTGCGTGGAAAAAATCGGAGATTCTTATTATAGCTTTGACTCTACTGGAGTGATGTATCGAAATACAGTATTAACGAGATGGGACGAGGCAACCCCAAAATATACCTATTATTTCATAAAATCGGATGGACGTCTTTATGTAAATGAGTGGTATGAGTATGATAAGTATGATAACCATGGCCATGGCATTTGGTATTATTACGGAGATGAAGGAAAGGCGGCTTCTGGTTTAACACAGATAAATGGAACACTTTACTATTTTTCAGAGGATGGCAGACTATATCAAGATCAAACTATTACTGTAGATGGAAAGATTTATTATTGCAATCTGGATGGAATCGCAGTAGAGTTGCAAAATAATAGATGGACAAAAGTAGATGGGAAATATCGCTATGTCAAGGATGGTCAGGTTCTAACCAATTGCGTTGAAAAAATAGGCGATTTCTATTATGGATTTGATAGCGATGGATATATGTTTGCGGATGAACAGTTTAATCTGTTAGATTTAGAGAGTGGAAACACCTGCTATTACCGGGCACATGAGGATGGCCACCTCTATAGAAATGAATGGTACATGAACTATAAAGGTTTATGGTATTATTTCGGAAACGATGCAAAGATGTATTTCGGACTAAGAGAGGTAAATGGAATTCTCTACTATTTTGGTAGCAGAATGTATCAAGATGAAAGTGTTACTGTAGATGGTAAAAATTATTATTGCAAATCCAGTGGAGAGGCAGTAGAGCTTTCGAAAAATGGCTGGAACTTGGTAGACGGAAACTATCTGTATGTAAAAGATGGTCAGCTTTTGAGAGAATGCCTAGAGAAAATCGGGGATACCTATTATTATTTTGGTTATTCAGGAGTTATGCTTTCTGATACAACTTTCGTACTTCCGAATACAGAAGGAGAATATCGAGTACATGCGGATGGAAGTCTGTATATTTCTCAGTGGTATCAGATAAATGGTTACTGGGAATATTATGATGAGACTGGTCTTAGGAAAACAGGTTGGCTTTCTCTAAGCAATACTTGGTATTATTTAAATGAATATGGTTGGATGGTGACTGGCTGGCAGATTGTGGATGGCACCTGGTATTTCTTTGATGGAAGCGGAGCAATGGTAGTTGGCTGGGTAAATCTAAATGGTACTTGGTACTATTTGTCAGGAAGTGGAGCAATGGTGACTGGTTGGTTAGATCTAAATGGCACCTGGTACTATATGGGAGCCGATGGCGCGATGCTAACTGGAACACAAGTAATTGGTGGCACTACTTATAGTTTTAATCAAGATGGCGCTTGGGTAGCGAATTGATAATTGTGTTAACCAATTGATATGATTTTATGTAATCCAATTTAAAAACATGAAAGAGAGCTGTGCGAAAGTGCAGCTCTTTTTTCTTTGCAGGCTACTAGAATTACAAACGCTTCAGAAATGTTAATCATGTTAAAACTTTTATTTTACTTGACATAAAAACAATGAAGGAATAAAATGGTTTTCGAAAAATAAAAAAGGAGAAGGCTATGTTTAGAAAAAAATTTTCTAGTGTTGTAATTCCCATAATTATTGGGATGTGTATAAGTGTAATACCTTATCAAGAAAATATGGCAGGCGAAACTTCAAACAAAAGCGTGAGTGTTCAATCGTCGGGAGAACCTAGTGGAGATGCACAGGTAATATCAGAAGAAACAGAAGATCTAGATGAGATTGAATTGTATGCAGTTGGGGAAAAAGATATTAGCCAGACCGAATTTATCAAATCACTGTTATCAAAAGTTGGAAAAGGATACAGCCAGTCAAAGCGATATGAAGAAAACTATTATGATTGCAGTTCACTTGTCATGAGATGTCTTCAGGAATTTGGCTTAACTGGGATTCCGATTTCAACAGCCGGTTGGAACAGCAGATTGGCTGGAACAAATATTGGAGATATCATTACATTTCACGGTAATGGCTGTAAGGCATCTTATAAGTTAATTGCGAAAAATACAGATATTATAAGCAATCCCGATGCGTTTGTGGTACCTGGAACGTTGATGGTATTGATTCTTCCAAATGAGTCAAGAGGACATATTGCAGTATCATTAGGTGCATTTGATCGTCAAGAGGGTGAATATGATCCAGCAGAAAATCCGCAGGGAGTATTACAGACAACTATGGAATACGTAACAGGGCTATTGGAACAGCGTTATGGTGTGGGACAAGATCTTCTTTTGGGGTTAAATTCCATAACGCAGTATCCAAATACATGGATATTCAGGCGAATATAATAAAATTTGGCGCGTAGAGGCATACTCTGACAGCACAGGAGTATGTGTGACAAATGCAGCAAAAGGAACCAATGGGTTAAATGCCAAGTATGTTCTGCTTCCGGTGACTGAAAACACAAATTTGAATAGTAATACAAATTTAAATAGTAATACAAATTTAATTACATATCAAGAGAAGAATTCGATTGATGATATTCAGATTTCAGATATTACATCCGATGGATATCAGATTAATGTTACTGTTACGGCATCAAGTGGAATTAAACAGGTTTTAATGCCAACGTGGACTGTGAAAAATGGTCAGGATGATATTGTATGGCATAAGGCAAGTGTAAATGGAAAGGTAGCATCTGTAAAGATTCCAGCGTCACAACATAAATCGGAAGCAGGTGAATATATTACACATATTTATCTTTACACTAATAGTGGGAATGTATTAGTCAAGGGCGCGTACGTAGATTTGACAGATTGCAGTCAGGCGATATCATTTGATCATAAACATGGTTGGGAATTTGTCGATGGAAAGTGGTATTATTATAATGCCAGAAGAGAAAAGAGCACAGGTTTTATACATCTGCAAACAAATTCGTATTACCTTGATGATGATGGCGTTATGATGACTGGCTGGCAAAAAATCAATGAGGATTGGTATTATTTCCATGATAGTGGAGCAATGGTCACTGGCTGGTATCCAGTAGGAGATCACTGGTATTATTTTGATGAAAATGGAAAAATGAAAACAGGTTGGCTTCAGTTAAATGGTGACTGGTATTATCTCTATGATGGTGGACAAATGATCATTGACTGGTATCTGGTAGGAGATCACTGGTATTATTTTGATGGAAATGGAAGAATGAAAACTGGAATTCAAGTAATAAATGGAATAGAATATAATTTGGGCACAGATGGAGCTTGGATTAAACCTGAAGAAAATGTGGGATGAGTTTTCATTAAAAGCAACTATTAGTAAAACAATATTGATAACTAAAATTTATAACAAGCTAAAGAAGGAGCGCTACGTAGAATGTAGTGCTTCTTTTTTACAAAAAATGTGTGACAGAAAAACAGTCAAATTCGTCACATATTTGAGCACAGTTGAATTGAAAATTGGCAAATGCTATAATAAAATCAAAGTAATGCTAAATAGTACAAATTTTTGTGAAAAATAAAGGGAGAAAAGTTATATGAGAAAAATTTCAAAAAAGCAAATTGGAGCAATGGGACTTGCAGTAATGATGACAGCGCAGAGTCCGGCAATGGCTGCGGAAATTGAAACATCACAAACAGAGAATACAGTAGTGACGCAGGAAGCTACTCAGGAAGACTCTCAAGAAGAGGCAACAGTCGTAGAAGATGTATCAGCCGCAGAACAGGAAACAGTTACAGAACAGGAGACTGTTTCAGAGCAAGATTCTGTTATGGTACAAGAAACGGCATCGGAAGAAAATGCAATAGAAGAAACATCTATTGAGGTAGTTACAGAGGAAACAGATGAACTGACGACGGAAGCTGTGGAAGAAGGAAAAAATATAGTAGCAGCTCAGAGTGCCATTACAGATGGATGGCATACGGACAATGATGGAAACCGTACCTATGTAAAAAATGGAAGTCTCGTTACAGAAGAAGTGATTTTTATTGATAATGCGTATTATGGATTTGATCAAGATGGAAAATTATATGTAAATACGGAATTTTTTATTGATAGTAGTTTTGTATGGGATGGAGATCAATTTGTACCAATTGGAGCCGCTGGTTATTACCGAGCAAAATTGGATGGAACACTTTATCAGAATGAATGGTATGAAGATTCAGATGGAAATTCTTATTATTATGGGGAGGAATGCACTGCCTATGAAGGAATTCAACAGGTTTCGGGGAACTACTATTATTTTAATGGGGGAAGAGTTTCAAAGAATGCGTTGTTGGAAATAGAAGGGGCAATATACGTAACTGATTCAGATGGAAAAGTGACTGAACTATTAAATAATCAATGGACACAGGCAAGTGGAGATTGGTATTATGTGAAGAATGAAAAGTTATTACGATATTGTGTTGAAAAAATTAACGGAAGTTATTATGGATTTGATTCAAAAGGAAAACGATATACAAATACGTTGTTTAGTATTGAGTCTAATACGTATCGTGCTAAGTCAGATGGAAGTCTTTACATGAATGAGTGGTATTATAATTACACTTATAAGTGTTGGATGTATTATGGGTCTGGTAGAACGTACTATACGGATGGAATATATGAGATAAATAATACGTTATATTATTTTGATAAATTTGGAAGCATGGTAACATCGGGCGTTTATACGCTGAATGATGAAAAGTATGTTGCGCAAAAAGATGGAAGCCTTACAAAAATGCCAGAAAATGGCTGGTTTTTAAACGAAGGAAAATATTACTATATAAAAGATGGAGAAATCGTAAAGAAAAAAATATTGGAAATAAATGGTGCGTATTACGCATTTAAAGCGGATGGTGTAATGGTTGACGCATCTGACAATAAATATGAGGGAAATGAATTTTACTTTACTGATGAATCTGGAAAGTATATATATTGTCGTGCAAAAGAAGATGGAAGTTTATATACATCATTATGGGTTCAGGACGATTTTGGAAATTGGAAATATTATTGTGAGGATGGACATCGAGCAGTAAGCGAATTGGTTACCATTAATGGAAATACGTATTATTTTAATTATAATGGAGAAATGATGCAAGGGGGTTCAGCAGGAAATGATCTGTTTGACGAAAGCGGAATACAGATAAAAAATGCGGGATGGAATCAAACTGGTGGAAAATGGTATTATCTGAATCAAGATGGAATTATATATACAGGTATTTTGACAGAAAATGGTCATACCTATTATTTGAATCCAGAAATGATTACGGGAAAAGATTTTATAGAAATAGATGACAGTTATTATAAAATTGATTCAAATGGATATTTATCCAAGCTATCAGATGGATTTTATAGCGTAGCTCAAATGCAGTCTTGGAGAGATCCAATTCGCTATTATTACTATCTCATCAATGGAAAATTAGTAGATGACGGTTGGAAGATTATCAATAATGAATGGTATTATTTTTCTAATGGCGCGGCATATTGTGGAGAAAGCTATAAGATTGATGGTAAGCTGTATTATTTTGATTCCAATGGAATATTGAAAAATAATGGTTGGTTTACGGATGGAAGCGGAGTTTGGTGTTATGCATTTTCATCTGGAGAATTAGCAACTGGCGATTGTACAATTAATGGAGTATTGTATCACTTTGAAGAGGATGGGCGTCTTAAGAGCGGAACAATTCAACAGGACAATGCAATAATTCGTTATGGGGATGATGGAAGTATAGCAGAAACGATTAAATTTCAGGAAGGCTGGAATCTGGTTGATGGAGTGTATTATTATCTAAAGGACGGAATGTTGTTGAAGAATACAACATGTAAATTGTCCGATGGAAACTGGTATAGCTTTGATGAATCTGGCAGAATGAGAAATAATATAGAATATGAAGGCAGATATTACAGTGAGTCTGGCGCAGCTATGACAGGATGGATTTATGATACAGGAAAGTGGTATTACGCAGATCAAGAAAAAGCAACATTGTATTCAGGGTTCCAGACAATCAATGGAGTGGAATATTACTTTATGCCAAAAATGCTGGTAGGAGAGAGAGTCGTTGGTAATGATGTAATAACCGCGAATGATAGTGGTGAAATTGTGAGCATTGCACCGATAGAAGATGGATGGAGTTTTCATGATGGAGACTGGTATTATTACCAGGATGGAAAACCATATACGGGTCAGATAGGAACATATTTGGTTGAATACGGGAAAATGGTGGAAACGGATGTTTGGATTGAGGATCTGCTTTATCGAAAAGCAGATGGAAATATGGCTTATGGTTGGACACAGATTGCTGGAGATTGGTATTATTTTACATCTGGTATGACAGCGTGCAAACAAGAATATTCTTGGGATAGCAATGGAAAGATTTATGTATTTAATGAAAAAGGCGTATACATACCTGCTGCTAACTATGCACAGGGCGGGAACTTGATTGATGGGTATTACTATTATAAAGAAGGTGAAAGTTTCTTACGTGGAACAATAAAGCAGATTAATGGAGACTGGTATGCATTTAATGCCCGCGGAAGAATGATAACAGGTTTTACTCATACGCAAGATGATACACATGACTATGAGAGTAATGTTTATTATGAAGATTGCGGAAGATACTATTACGGAAGCGATGGCAGAAGATGCTATTATACTGGTTGGCAGATGCTTGAAAGAAATTGGTACTATTTTAACAATTATTCTGAGGCAGTCAGTGGTTGGAAAATGATAAACGGTGTGAAATATTATTTTGACGCTGAAGATCATTATATGTATACTGGTTATCATGCAATAAATGGTGAACTGTACTATTTCAATGCTGATGGAAGTTGCTGGGGTAAGTGTGGACCGCAGAGTGGTTGGTATCAGGTGGATGGAAAGTGGTACATTATGAAGGGTGGATATGTTACAACGGGAAGTGCCTATATTAATGGTATAACATATCAGTTTGATAAAGATGGTGTAATGCAGGAATGAATTAAAAGATAAAAGCGAATAGCGAGTAGAAAAGAGAGGTATTGCAGAAAATGCAATGCCTCTTTTTCGTTACAAAAATATTCAAAAAATAAGACATAAACGTTGCAAAAAAAAGTTGAAAGATGGTATACTAAAAGAAATTATACTGGCAAAAAATAAAAGAAAAATGTGAATCCGTGTTGCCCAGGGAAGGGAGAAACTACATATGAGAAAATTCTCAAGGAAACAAATCGGTGCAGTAGGTCTTGCAGTGATTATGTCAGCGCAGGGACCGGTAATGGCGGCAGAGGTAGCATGGGAAGAAACTACATCTGCTATTGAAGTTCAAACTGAGGAAGACGATGTTACTTTGACGGAAACAGTAGAAGAATCAACAGAAGAAACTACAGAGCGGCCGGCAGAAAGCGAAAGCACGGAAGAAATAACAATTGAATCGACAGAAGAATCTGAGGCAGAAGAGGCAGAAATTGAATCCGAGTCAGCCTTAGAACCCACAGAGTCTGAGAATGCTGAGTTAGATGAGACAGCCGAAGCAACAGATGCCGAGGCGCAGGCAGCAGAAATTGGATCAGCTCATATTTCTGGTTGGTATCAGAATAGTAAGGGAACCTGGTACTACTATGATGAAAATGGAAACAGCGTACGCTATAAGGCAATGACCATCAATGGAAAGATTTATTATTTTGGCGGCGATGGAATGATAGCAAGCGACACGTATTATATAGACGGAAATTGGTATCTTGCTGATGCAAGTGGTGCACGTGTCCTGACAAAAGGCTGGTATTGGCAGAAGGGCTATTGGTATTATGTAAATGAGGATGGCAGTTTGTATATTGGCCTTTTAAATGACGGTGGCCATACATATAAAATGAATCCGGTAATGGTAGTAAACCAGCCGTTCTTTAGTGATGGTGACAGCGGTGATGCATATGCGGTTGATGAAAATGGTTATGTAATTCAATGTGTAGATGGTTTTTATAATATAGTAGATGGTGGTCCAATGTGCTATGTGCGTGATGGAAAAATCCTCAAGAGTACATGGCAGTATATTGACGGAAACTGGTACTATTTTGGAAATACTGGCATCATGGAAAGTAATGGTTCTGTAACGATTGAAAATAAACGATATTACTTCTATTCCGATGGAATCATGGCAGCAAATGGATGGGTTTACAGTGGTATCTGGCATTATGCGTATGCATCTGGAGAACTTGCGACTGGCGATACATGGATTAATGGAACGCTGTATCATTTTAACGAAGATGGAAGCTTGAAGACAGAGGTCAATAAAACGGAAAATGGATACACACTTTATGGAGATGACGGAGAAGTAATTGGAACAATTGATTCAGAGGGATGGAATCTGGTCGATGGAAATTATTATTATCTGGCAAATGGTTTTTTGGTAAAAGGAACGGATTATCAGACACCAGATGGTGCATGGTATGTATTTGATTATCAGGGAAGAATGGTAAAGAACAAGTATGAATGGAATCGCTGGCTTAGCGAAGGCGGCTGGGCGTATACTGGTTGGATTTTAAAGGCTGGAACCTGGTATTATGCAGATTTGCGGACTGCACAGCTGTACAAAGGTTTCCAGACAATTAATGGAGTCGAGTATTACTTTGACGAGGACACTGGTGCAATGTTAGTTGGTGAAAAGGTTGTCGATGGAAAAATCCTGACGACAGACGCATCGGGAGCTGTTACAGTAAGTGAGATTGCAGCAGATGGCTGGAGTCGCTGCGATGGTGAGTATTATTACTATCAGAATGGAAAGCCAT
>ENA-ORKV01002453-ORKV01002453.1-human-gut-metagenome-genome-assembly--contig:-NODE-2453-length-11052-cov-2.923280_pt1 | contig 11052 bp, 9 predicted proteins | sample MGYA00243058_ERZ508805 | MGnify/ENA primary metagenome ERZ508805 (study PRJEB26277, sample SAMN04329770) | human gut metagenome | biome: human-associated habitat | host: Homo sapiens | place: USA... | reverse complement strand
TTCGCTCTCTCAAGCAGTGCAGTCACACGATCCGCCTGCTCCTTTGTCACATATCCGAGACGGCATGCCAGATGAAGCTGTGCTACCAGTCCGATGGAAACAGCCTCTCCGTGAAGAAGTCTGTAATCACTGACTGTCTCGATTGCACGCCCGACTGTGTGTCCCAGATTCAGGACTTCTCTCAGACCGCTCTCGCGTTCATCCTTCATAACAACATGATATTTGATGCTGCAGTTCTGTTCTGCCATATGTTCGCAGAGTGCCGGATTCAGTGCAAGAAGCCCCTCCATGTTCTCCTCCAGGAAATCAAAGAACACGCCTTTCTCAGCCAGACATGCATGCTTGATCGTCTCTGCCATTCCGCTGGAAAGCTGTCTTGCCGGCAGCGTCTTCCAGGTAGCAATATCCAGATATACCTTCTGCGGCTGATTAAACAGACCGATCAGATTCGTAGCAAGCGGCGTATCAACCGCTGTCTTGCCGCCGACAGAAGCATCTGCTGCCGCAAGCAGCGTCGTCGCATAATTGACAAACGGCACACCTCTTCCATAGGTGCCTGCAATAAAGCCCGCAAGATCCGTTACAACACCTCCGCCCACAGCGATGATCCCGCAGTCTCTGCGATACTCCTTCGCAAGCATCGCATCCTCTATGATCTCCTTTGTCTGACGCGTCTTACTCTTCTCCCCTGCCGGGAAGGCAAATACATTCACAATAAATCCATTATCTTCAAGCTTGCGCGCGATCGGCTCTGCATAAAGCTTCTCCACTTCACTGTCCGTGATCACTGCGAGCTTCTTTCTGCCGCCTAACAAGCCATTCTTCATATCCTCAACAAGCTGATCCATCAGATCAAATCCGATCTCGATCGGATAGCTGTCATCCACAACCCGTTTTAATTCTACCTGAAATGTAGCCATCAAATCACCTCACCTTTCCTCCCTCTCCCAAGGGCAAAACCAGCTTTTTGCCCTCCAAGAATTGCTTCGCAATTCTCATTGGTTTTTAACTATGTTTTGGCATTTTTCTTTTCTCCCAAGGGCAAAACCGCAGACAGGGAACTGTGTCCTATTGTAACACAGTTCCCTGTTTCTGACTACGTCTTCACTTGAATTTATTTCCCCTTAACCGGCTATTTGTCGATTCCTTCTCCCCCGACGACACCGGAGGACATTTCCCATTGTCCTTCATAATAGTTGACGTGACCAAGCTTTTCCAACACCTTCAGCGTCTCGCTGCATTTTTCCGTAATCTGTACCACCTGCTCTGTATCATTGTCCTGATTGACAACACCAACATAAAAACAGTTGACCGATTTCATATGAAGCGTATCGCATCGTCCGGCTTCAATATCTTTACATACAGCCTCATACAATGCATCACGGATCTCCTGCTGTTTTTTATTCGATTTATCCCACGACCAGCAATGAAGTACACCTGATCCCCAAGGCTCCTCCTCATTTCCTTCCTCATCAATTTCAATCGGATCCGTATATCTCTCTTCCACATACATTTTTCTCTGAATATGCTCTTTATACTTCTCTCCATAAATCATCTCACACATATCATCTCTGTTTTCCAGATATTTTTCCAGTTTATTTACAACGGCTTCTCCCGACTCTACCGGATAGATACATTTTCGTTTTCCCCCTTTGAAATGATATGTAATCTCTATCGTATCCCTCGTCTCGTCATCGCTGTTGTTGTTCAGATTACGTCCATATTTCAGAATTGCCTTGTTCTGCTTATAAATTTCATCAATCCCTTTAGCATCTTTTAATGAAAGAAACGCTTTCTGATAAAAATAATCCTCGTCTCCAAACTGGATCCGGACATCCACTTCGGTAATGTTGTTTCTTGCAGGAATTTTTGTTCCTATCTGTCCGTCTCTGACTCCAACCAGACCAAGCATCATCAGAACAGCAAATAATGCCATCCGCCAGTAAGATGTTTTCCTCCATATAAAGAAGGTCCTATCGAGGATCATATTGCTGAGCAGATAGAACAATACGGTTCCAACCCCCACAAGCACCAGGATGATTCGAAAGATCCTGCCATATGCATAACTGCTGATTGTAGTGCCAAAGCACAGCTCATAGACCGCAAGCGCAAACAAAAGGCTGGTGCAGAACACAAATACCACACGAAAGACCGGTCTTCCCCAGTTAAATGCAACCATATCCCCCGCCGATTCCAGCTTACGCGCACGGTAAAGCATCAGTGCAGCCACAACAAACAGAATTGCCGGAAGAATGTAATATGCCGTGGAACCAACCAATTGAAGCATTTCTTTGTAATTGATCACCCTGGTGTCATCTTGCAGAATGCGGTATACTGCAGGATTATTATTGCATATATTCCTCAGAAAATTATAGACCGGTGTCAGAACCTTCACGGTTTCTCCGTTCATATATCCGTAACTGCCGACCTGATTGCCGTAGACAAACAGCTCTGCCAGGCTCGAATACAGCATATGCACTCCTGCCGCCAGAAAATTCAACACAGCATAGATCACAAGGCTCATAAACGGATTGCCTGTCAGCATGACAACAGCACATGCCAGACTGTAGAAAAAGAAGGTCTGGATCAGCCACTCGAGCAGAAAGATCATTACAACAAAAATCACATTCAACCCATGAAACTGTGCGATCAGCGCAAGCAGAAGCTCAATGATAACCGGCGGTACGAGCAGGATTACCAGACCTGCAAGATAATGACTCACAAACAGAGTCGTTCTTGTAAACGGAAATGAATGGATCGTATATGCGTCCCGCTCTCTCGTCAGATACAAAAATACGCAGACAGCAACAACAATACCGGCGCTCATCGTATACGGAGAAAGACAGCTGTTTTTAATCAGTGTCACCATAAAAGACATTTTCTCATCCGTTCCGGCATGAATCGAGCTCATATAGGAAAGCTCAGACATCATCGGTGCAATGAGTACCAGAAGACCTGCTACAAGCTGAAGTGCCCATAACGGCCAGAATCTTGTGATATCCTTCCGGAATATCGTCTTATTAAATAATGATGTCTTTGACTTCATAATTCTCTCCTCCCAGTTCATAAATAAAGATTTCCTCCAGCGAAAGCGGCAGCATATCCATAACCAGCGGATGGAAGGTTGCAAGATAATCCGCCAATTCTCTCTGATCTCCTTTCACGATCATGGTGTGTACCTTACCAAGCTGTGTATCATTCATCACTTCAAAACGTCCCGTGATATCCGGCACCTCATCCCCCTCAAATGCCAGCTGCAGCTTAGTCACACTTTCCTGCAGATCACTTAACGAACGCTCTAAGATCACCTTTCCATGATGCATGATACCGACATGGTCACAGACATCCTCCAGCTCACGCAGATTGTGCGAAGAAACAAGCACGGTCATATTCTCCTCACTGACTGCATTTAACAGTATGTTCCAGATCTGGCGGCGCATTACCGGATCAAGACCGTCCACCGGCTCATCAAGCACCATAAGCTCCGGTTTACAGCTGATCGCCAGCAAAAATGCCGCCTGCTTCTGCATTCCCTTTGACATCCTGCGTATGTTGCGCTTCCGGTCCACTGCCGGAAAGCAGTCCATGAGCTTGTCAAAGAGCGCTGCATCAAACGTCGGATAAATCCCCTCATAATACTTCTTCATTTCCTTCAGATTCGCCTGCCGGAAATAAAATACATCATCCGGTATAAACGTAAGCTTGCGCTTCGCTTCCGGATTCTCGAAAACCGGCTCCCCATCAATAAGAAGCTCTCCGCTGTCCTGCCGGAATATTCCCGTCACATGGCGCAGTATCGTAGACTTTCCGGCTCCGTTGGGACCAAGCAGGCAAGTCAGCTCGCCTGAGTGCAACTCCGCACTGAAAGGGCCCGACACAACCGTGTCATGTCCTTGGCCACGATAGCCCGTGACCAGTTGCGACACCACTACAGCGACATCCGGTTTCATATCATCTATTATCCTTTATTGAGCCGAAGGGCGGGAAAGAATATCGAAATTATCGACATATATCTCCGTTACCGAGCGTTTTATGGTATTGCGGTCCTCCCACACACGAGTGCGCAACCGCCCCTCGATATAAAGCTTGGTACCCTTGCGTATATATTTCTCGGCGGTTTCGGCGGCACGGTCCCACATGACGATGCGGTGCCACTCGGTACGTTCGGGAATCTGCACTCCCGCAGCGTTAGTATATGCCCGCTCGGTAGTCGCAAGCGTAAACGAAGCCACGGGACGAGTTTCGATATATCGTATCTCGGGGTCCTGCCCTACGTTACCTATCAATATGACCTTATTGACCGACATAAAGTTATCCGTTGGATGATGCCTTCAGTCCCTCGATTACCGCAGTAGTGAAGCCGTGGGCCTCCATGGCGTTAAGACCCTTGATGGTTATGCCGCCGGGGGTCGTGACCTTGTCGATCTCCACCTCCGGATTGTTGCCTGTAGCCTCAAGCAGCTCCACGGCACCGCGCAATGTGGCAAGGACATACTCCTTGGCCTTATGCGGATATATACCAAGCTCGACACCTCCCTCGGTAGCCGCTCTTACGTAACGCATTGCATAAGCGATGCCGCATGAACACAGCGCAGTAGCGGCACCCATGAGCCGCTCATCAATCACGGCGGCCGTACCGAGTGCATCAAATATCGACTTAACCATGTCGACCTGCTGCGGAGTAGCATTGTCGCTGCACAGGAATGTCATGCTGCTTCCCACGAGCATGGCCGTATTGGGAATAGCCCTGAACAGGGTGCGTGACGAAGAGTAGCGGTGCAACATGGCATCGATATCGCTCAGCGACACTCCGGCAGCAAGCGACACGATAATCTGCTCGCGAAATGCCACACGCGGGGCTATTTCATCAAGCACCTTACCAATGAGCCAAGGCTTTACGGCAAGTATAATGACATCAGCTACCTGCACTACAGTGCTGTTGTCGGTCGACACCTGCAGTCCGGGGCAATCGGCTGAAAGCGCGTCAAGCGTTACATTGCGAGGCGAGCTCACGGCAATGTCGGAGGCAGGCATAAAGCCGCTTCTTACGAGGCCACGCGCAATGGAGCCTCCCATGTTTCCGCCACCTATTATTCCTATCTTCATAGCTTACCGTTGGCTGCGAGGGCACGCTTGAAGCGCACTATAAATTCATCGGCCTCGGCTTTGGTGAGGCACAAGGGAGGAAGCAGACGGATTATATTGGTCGAGGCAGCACCTGTAAACACGTGCTCTACCTCGATGAGATGCTTGCGCAGATCCTTTACGGGATAGTCCATCTCGATTCCTATCATAAGGCCCCGTCCGCGCACTTCCTTTATTCCGGGAATCTCCTTAAGACAATCAAGCAGATATTGACCTACCTTAGCCGAGTTATCAACCAGATTTTCATTCTCAAACACCTCAAGGACTGCTATTGCCGTGGCGCATGCGAGATGATTTCCGCCGAAGGTAGTTCCAAGCTGTCCGTAAGCGGGCACAAACTCAGGGCTGATAATGACCCCGCCCATGGGGAAACCGTTGGCTATGCCCTTGGCTACAGTGATTATGTCGGGGCGTATTCCCGAATACTGATGGGCAAAGAAACGACCCGTGCGACCATATCCCGACTGAATTTCATCGAGAATAAGCACAGCTCCATAACGGTCACACTCCTCGCGAAGCACGCGCAGGAAGTCATCGTCGGGGATGCGGATTCCGCCCACACCCTGAATACCCTCGATTATAACGGCACAGACATCGCCCTTGGCGAGCTCGCGACACACTGCGTCGATATCATTCAACGGAAGGAATGTCACATGACCGTTGTCGTTGATCGGTGCCACAATCTTGGGATTGTCGGTAACCTCAACCGCTGCCGAAGTGCGGCCGTGGAACGACTTGCCGAATGCGATGACACGCGACTTTCCGGTGTGGAACGAAGCGAGTTTAAGGGCATTCTCGTTGGCCTCGGCGCCCGAGTTGACAAGAAACAGCTGGTAGTCCTCGTAGCCCGACACCTTGCCAAGCTTCTCGGCCAGGCGGGCCTGTAGCGGATTTATAACCGAATTGGAGTAGAACATCAGCTTTGAAGCTTGCTCGTCGATAGCCTTGACCACGACAGGATGACAGTGACCCACCGATATAACGGCATGTCCGCCGTAAAGGTCAAGGTACTCACAGTCGTTATTGTCGTAGACATGACATCCGCGTCCTGCCACTATTTCTATATCGAATAAGGGATATACATCAAAAAGTTTCATTTTTTCATTCAGTGTTATTGGTGAATCAGAATGCCGACGGCTTCAACTGAAGGCCTACACGCTCATGGAGGCCAAACAACAGGTTCATGTTGTGTACGGCCTGGCCCGAAGCACCCTTGACAAGATTGTCGATCACCGATGTGATGAGCAACTTGCCGTCGACCTTCTCAAGATGCAGGATGCACTTGTTGGTATTGACAACATCCTTCAGGTCGGGAGCCTTGTCGGTTATGAAAGTAAAGTTGTGGTCGGAATAGTAATCCTCATAGAGTGCGCGCACCTGCTCGATGTCAATCGGACAGTCGAGGTACACAATTGCCATTATGCCTCGTGCAAAGCAACCGCGCACCGGAATAAAATTAATCTCGGACTTGAAGCTCGACTGCAACTGGCTCAGCGACTGGCGTATCTCGGCAAGATGCTGATGCTTGAACGGCTTGTAGATCGACACATTGTTGTTGCGCCATGAGAAGTGGCTTGTGGCCGAAGGCTTCACGCCGGCTCCGGTGCTTCCGGTTATAGCGGTGATGTGTATGTCGCTGTTCAGCAACAGATTCTTGGCAAGCGGCAGCAAGGCGAGCTGAATAGCCGTGGCAAAACAACCGGGATTGGCCACGTGACGGGCTCCGCGCACAATGCGCTTGCGGTTGAGTTCGGGCAATCCGTAGACAAAGTCATGAGTGCCGTCCTCTATACGGTAATCGGTCGACAGGTCCACCACCTTAAGCGACTCGGGCAGCTCATGCGCATCCATGAACTTGCGGGTTTCGCCATGGGGAGTACAACAGAAAAGCACATCTATTTTATCTAGCGGAGTATCGGAGATGAACCTTAGATCCATCTCTCCGATAAGTCCCTGATGCACATCGGTCACAAGATTTCCGGCGTTACTTGAGCTGTTGACCCACTCTATCTCCACATCGGGATGATTTACAAGCAGTCGAAGCAGTTCACCGGCGGTATATCCTGCGCCTCCTATGATTCCGGCCTTTATCATACTTCACGAGTTTTATTGTTACGCTCCTGAATCGAGTAATATATCTTCATCTGGTTGCCGAGGATGCGGGTGAAACCCTTTACATCGTCGGCTGTCCAGCCCTTGCTTATTTCGCCGTATTCGCCAAATGAGGTCTTCATCAGGTCGAAGTCGCTCTCAACTCCCACAAGGATAAAGCGATAGGGCTTCAAGTCGATGATGACGCGTCCGGTAACATTGCGCTGCGACGACTCAAGGAACTTCTCGATGTCACGCATCACGGGTTCAAGATACTGAGCCTCATGCAGGAACATGCCGTACCATGTGCCGAGCTGATCCTTCCAATACTGCTGCCACTTGGTGAGAGTGTGCTTTTCAAGCATCTTGTGAGCGCCAAGGATGACCATAGGAGCACCGGCCTCAAATCCAACGCGGCCCTTTATGCCGATGATAGTATCGCCGATGTGCATGTCACGGCCGAGAGCATAAGGTGCGACAATCTCCTCGATGTGCTGAATTGCCTTTACCTTATCGGCAAACGGCACTCCGTTCACGGCAGCGATTTCGCCTTTGTCGAAGTCGATAGTGAGTCGGCTGTCGGCGGTTGCAGTCATCTGCGTGGGATAGGCCTCCTCGGGAAGTGTTTCATTGCTGTGGAGGGTTTCCTTTCCACCTACCGATGTTCCCCACAGTCCCTTGTTGATGGAGTATTCAAGCTTCTTGAAGTCGGCTACATAGCCATGCTTCTTAAGATACTCTATCTCATACTCGCGGGTGAGGTTCATGTCACGCGTGGGAGTGATGATTTCGATTTCAGGAGCGAGAATCTGGAAGGTAAGGTCAAAGCGCACCTGATCGTTACCTGCGCTTGTGCTTCCGTGGGCCACATAGTGAGCGCCTATCTTCTTTGCATACTCGATGATGGCGATAGCCTGGAATATACGTTCCGAGCTAACCGATATGGGATAGGTACCGTTACGAAGAACGTTACCGAATATCATGTACTTTATGCTCTTTTCGTAGTACTCCTGAGTGATGTCAAGTGTGGCATGGGCCTTGGCTCCGAGAGCAAGCGCACGCTCCTCTATCGACTTGAGCTCCTCGGGCGAGAAGCCGCCGGTGTTGGCAATGGCGGTGTACACCTCGTATCCGCAATCCTCGCTAAGATACTTAACCGCAAATGATGTGTCAAGGCCGCCGCTGAAGGCGAGTACTACTTTCTTATTATTTTCCATAATTGTAAATTTCAGATGTTTAATTAATAACTATTTAAAACTGTGATTACGGGTCACTCGCCCTCGACATTGTCGTTACGATGATACTGTGTTTCCTTTGGGTCATACAACAGTCCGGTACACAAACACTTGTGTCCTCCGTTACGCTGCAATATGTCGAAATTGACGCAACTTTCACATCCGCGCCAGAAAGCCGGATCGGTGGTGAGCTGGTCAAATGTAACAGGTCGATAGCCCAATTCAAAATTCATTTTCATAACTGCGGCTCCCGTAGTGAGAGAAAATATCTTGGCATCGGGGAACATCTCTCGCGAAAGCCTGAAGATTCGTCGCTTGATGCGTGTAGCTAAACCTATTCCGCGGTATTTATCGGCAACAATCAATCCGGAATTAGCAACAAACTCCTTGTTGCTCCAGCACTCAATGTAGCTGAATCCCGCAAACTCGCCTTCGCACAAAGCAACCACAGCCTTGCGTTCAAGCATCTTTTGCTTCACGTATTCGGGAGAGCGTTTCGCGATACCGGTGCCGCGCACCTTGGCAGCGCGATTGATAGTGTCAAGAATCTCGTCGACATACTTGATGTGCTCCTCCGAAGCAACGACTACTTCAATCTTAGATGGGTCTACCATTTCTTGCTTTAAGTATTGCTATATTTATTAATTAATAATTAGGATAATCATAAAAACTGATCGCGTGCCGCATCAATCACATCATCGGGAAGGAATCCTCGGAAATATTCAAAAATTTCACCCCTGTCAGTGCCCTCGACAACTATCGCTATGACGGTGTCGGCCGCACCCGGTATCGTACCGAGTATAAACGGCGCGGCAAGTTGGTCGATGTCATAAGCGAGGCCGCTGGCATAGCCTGTGCGTGTCTTCAGCACCACAATATTGCCGGAAATCGCCATGGACATTACTGCCTGATGCGTTCCCGACTGGACCGTAGATGGAATGTTTTCGGTAATATCGTCTACATTGGCATGTCCCGATGCCGACGGAACCACATAACGATAACCGCCAAGATCGGTTGCAACCTTTATTGTGCGCAATGACTTCAAATCGCGTGACAACGTGGCCTGCGTGACCATGAATCCGCGAAGAGCCAGCATCTGCAGCAATTCATCCTGACTGCCTATGCTGTTACTTGAAAGCAACTCAAGTATAGCCTGTAAACGATTTTTCCTCTTATTCATCATCCACTACAGTAAAATGATTTATACCAAGTGTGCAAATTTACCAACAAAAATACATATAATCGCTATATTTTGCAGCTAAACTGCAATTAAATGCCAACATTTTATGACAAAAGACCTCGAAAAGCCTTTTTGAAGCTTTTCGAGGCAAAAATCGACAATATTTAATTAACAAAAGTTAGAGTCCGAAGGTGAGTGTGGTGAAGTATCGCAGATCCCCTCCCAATGAATATTGGGAGCGATAGTCGATAGTCACATAACCTCGGTTGGGAGCAAACCAAGTGGCCGACAATACGCCTCCTGTCCTAACAATGTTGATAGGCGGGCCGTAGGTGCGGTTAAACCTTGTGTACAATGAATTGTAACGCATGGGGTCAGGGTAGCTTGTCGAATAGAGGAACTCCGAGCGGGCAAGCCCTCCTGCTCCGTAATAGAGTGTAGCATCGGGCCAATAATATGACATTTCGTTGACATCGCGAAGATATACGGCATCGTTACCATAACCGTCGATTGTATAACCGCGATTGATCAGATAGTCGAGCGACATATTGATTGCCGTTCCAAAAGTAATGCCGAGGATTGAGGCGATTACGGGAGCAGCGGGACGAGGACGCCATGACGGAGGCGGAACGGGACGCGACCACGGACGCATAGGCGGGCGATGGGGACGATGAGGCGGTACAATCACAATAGGACGGTGAGGACGATTGGGACGATTGGGGCGATAATCGCCACCGGGACGATGGGGACGACCGGGATTATATCCTCCATGACCGGGACGGCCGGGATTGTGACCGTTATTGCCGGGACGGTGGCCGTTATTGTTGTTGCCGGGACGACCGGGGTTGTTGTTACCCGGGCGATGGCCGTTGTTGCCGCCGTTGTTGCCGGGGCGATGGCCGTTATTGTTATTACCGGGACGGCCGGAACTGTTACTCGGGCGGCCGGAATTATTCGGTCGCGAGTTCTGTGTGCTGTGTGATCTTTCGTTACGATTGCCTGTTGTCCTCGATTGAGCTTCAATCGGGGGCACCATCATAGCTATACTAACCAAGGCAATGACAAAAATGCGAATTAATCTTTTCATGACTTATAATCTTTTACTGGATTAGATACAAATATGCCATAAACGTTTAAATCGAGCGAGAAAATATGGTTATTTTTATTCAAAAGAAGAACTTTTGACCAAATTAATCACCAATTAAAGCGAATTATAAGACATACTGAACGTATCGCCTTGACGAAGGTCGCCTGTAGTCAATCCGCGTTTCAGCCATCGCATGCGTTGATCGGAACGGCCGTGATTGAAGGCATCGGGCACTACATAGCCCTGCGCCTGTTTCTGAAGATAATCGTCACCGATCTTAGAGGCGGCGTTTATAGCCTCCTCAAGGTCACCCT
>ENA-ORKV01002451-ORKV01002451.1-human-gut-metagenome-genome-assembly--contig:-NODE-2451-length-11053-cov-4.358145_pt1 | contig 11053 bp, 9 predicted proteins | sample MGYA00243058_ERZ508805 | MGnify/ENA primary metagenome ERZ508805 (study PRJEB26277, sample SAMN04329770) | human gut metagenome | biome: human-associated habitat | host: Homo sapiens | place: USA... | reverse complement strand
TTTCCTCTCTGAAAAATAAATGTTTTTATTGCTTATTATCCGCACCCAAAAAGTTGCATTTATAAGTTGAACTCAAGACTTTTCATAATAGTACGAGTTATTAATATTAGATAGATTACTCAAACTCAACACAATGCAAATAAAGAAATTTTTCTTTTATTTTCACATTCACATACATTGTATTCAAAAAAAATATTTACCTTTGCATCGCAATTTTAGGAACAAAATATACTTGTATGAAATACAAAATTGCCTTTTTGATTGCGCTGCTTGCTTTGATGAGTTGTTGTGCGACACCTTGTGGTTGTTAAACAATATTACAAATGTAAATGTTTTTAAGAAAGCAGAACAAAAAAAGAAGAAAAAAGTAAGATGTTATTTTTTATTCAATAAACACTTAAAGTTTTATTACAATGATTAAAGTAGGTATCAATGGTTTTGGCCGCATCGGACGTTTCGTTTTCCGTGCAGCACAAACAAGAAACGACATCCAAATCGTAGGTATTAACGACCTTTGCCCGGTTGACTATTTGGCATACATGTTGAAATATGACACTATGCACGGACAATTCGACGGAACTATCGAAGCGAATGTTGAAAAAAGTCAATTGATTGTAAACGGAAAAACTATTCGTGTTACAGCCGAAAAAAATCCTGCCGATTTGAAATGGAATGAAGTAGGTGCTGAATATGTTGTAGAATCTACCGGTCTTTTCTTGACCAAAGAAAAAGCTCAAGCTCATATCGAAGCCGGTGCTAAATACGTAGTTATGTCCGCTCCTTCCAAAGACGATACTCCTATGTTCGTTTGCGGTGTTAACGAAAATACTTACGTTAAAGGTACTCAATTCGTTTCCAATGCTTCTTGTACAACCAACTGCTTGGCTCCTATCGCCAAAGTATTGAACGACAAATTCGGTATTCTCGATGGTTTGATGACTACCGTTCACTCTACTACCGCTACTCAAAAAACGGTTGACGGTCCTTCTATGAAAGACTGGCGTGGTGGTCGTGCCGCTTCTGGCAACATCATTCCTTCTTCTACGGGAGCTGCCAAAGCCGTAGGAAAAGTAATCCCCACTTTGAACGGAAAATTGACAGGTATGTCTATGCGTGTTCCGACTTTGGACGTTTCGGTTGTCGATTTAACAGTTAACTTGGCTAAACCGGCTACTTATGCAGAAATCTGCGCTGCTATGAAAGAGGCTTCCGAAGGCGAATTGAAAGGCATTCTCGGTTATACCGAAGACGCTGTTGTATCTTCTGACTTCTTGGGTGATACTCGCACTTCTATTTTCGACGCAAAAGCTGGTATAGCTCTGACCGACACATTCGTAAAAGTCGTTTCTTGGTATGACAACGAAATCGGTTATTCTAACAAAGTACTCGATTTGATTGCCCACATGGCAAAAGTTAACGGATAATTCTATTTCTCCGATAAAAAAGAAAAAGGCTGAACAAACTGTTCAGCCTTTTTCTTTAATCCGACAGGTACACCCTCGTCATATACCCCGAAAGTATCCTTCTTATACCACGCCACACCTTTCGGATCACCCCTCTGTTTATATCATACATATATAACACCGTAACTATCCAAAAAGTTATTCAGCACAGGCAAAATCTCGCCGATGGCCTTTCCCATATTTCCAATAATTCTTACCGGCATATCGGTATATTGGGGCTCTATACCGCACATCATCGACACCGCTTTATGTTCTCTTTCCACTAATTCGATTTCACACATCAACATATAAGCTACTCCGTCGAACTCTATTTCATTCTCATACCTCACCCTCTTTCGTGGCGAATTTTCCCGTTCATAAGCTACCAACCAATGTGCTGCCGCTAATGATGCCAAAGCCGGAGCTTCCCATTCAATCGTTCTCATAACTTCTCCTATTCTGTTAGCACACTTCCATCAGGGTATATTCACACTGCATTTACCCGTTTTGTCTGTGTATCTCCTCCTTTTGTTTACAATTTTTATAGGCAATATACCCCGATGGAACATGGCTAACTATGTTAATTACTAATCTATTATTTTGTTTTTCAAAAAAAGTTTATACCTTTGTTTTGGTAATAAAACCACACAAATATACTACCGCTTTTATTGAAAAGCAAATTATTTATGGTAATTTTACCATATTATGAAAATAAAAATGTGAACGACTATGGAGAATGAAGCTAAAATAGAGAGAATCAAGACATTGATGGAAAACTTTGGAGTAACCCAGTCGGAATTTGCCAAACGCATATCGATCGATGCGTCCAACTTCTCGAAACATCTGACCGGAAAACTACCTGTCAGCGACTCACTTATCAACAGAATCGTCGCAGACTTGGGCGTATCGAAAGAATGGCTATGTACGGGTAAAGGATATATGTTTCGTCCCTCAGACAACGATGCACACTCTCATATACGCACATTAACTCTTCCCTCGGAAGCGATTATACCAGAAGCAAGAAATGGGGCGAAAGTATACGGTCTGGACGTAACCGCCGGTAATTTGGCGCGGGATCGCATGTTTACCGAAGATTTGGTAATCGGCAGTATAGACGTTCCTTTCATCAATCCCGATTGCAGCATTGTCAAAGTAAGCGGAGACAGCATGAAACCCGTTATTAACAATGGTGACATGATCGCAATCCGCGAAATAAAAAATCCCCAGCTTATCTTCTGGGGGCAAATCTACGTCATATTGCTGGAAGATTACCGCATGGTCAAATATATTCGTAAACACGATAATCCCGATAGGGTTATCCTACGCAGTGAAAACAAAGAATACGACGACATCGAAATCGAGAAAAAAGAAATTTGCGATCTGTTCATTGTCGAAAACATTATACGCATAGACAGCCGCATTTAATGACTACGAGAAATATATATAGCTCGCCCACAATACATTCACGAAAATTATGTCAACATTGGAAGAAATAACCATCGCCATGTCCCACGAGGACTTCGACACTTGGTCGACACTTACGGTCGGATTCAACTACACTAAAAGTCTGGTCATCTGTCTGACCTTTTACGATTATAAAAATGTACAACATCATACCTATGCGATAATCGAAAAAGACGAAGCAATGGCTATGTCGGAACAACTCAATGTAAAATTAACCGACTTACCCCAAACCATATGCAAACATTGCGGCGACACGTCGTATGTATTTGTGCCGTCTCATGTAGAAGAACTTTTCAAAGATGTACTGGATTTCATACTCGACTGCGGCGCACATTATCGCATATCAAGAGATTAAAGATTACCCCCAAATATAGTCTCCATTTTTTCAAAAATTCAGGCTCAACATTCTGTCTGTCAAAACAAAAACACCCGAACATACCGACCCGACAAATAAAATTTGTTTCTACATTCGTTTATACTATCTTTGCAAATACAAAAATAGGGCGCGACTTGGTATAAAAAACGAGCTTGTCCGTTTTATCTTATTCCTATCTCTCTATTTTTATAAAACAATCAAACCCGCCGTCACTCCAATGAGAAAGTTGTTATATATCGTTCTGTTCCTATCCGTCGGGAAACATTTGCAGGCGACAAATTACAATTGTCACACCGAAGCGGGACAACTACAATCTCTCATCGGAGAACAGCATCGGACAATCACGAATCTAACCGTCTCAGGAACAATCGACGTTCGCGATTTTGCTTTCATAAACGACTCCCTATTTCACTTAACCGGCATAGACCTTGCAGATTGTACGATAGATGCATTCGAAAGTCGAGATATTTACCTCGGAAATCAAACCCGTTTCGATGCCAACTGTATTCCGGCAAACACATTCTTCGGATTTCAAGAGTTAACGACCGTACGGCTCCCCCGGAATACCGAAAAAATAGGAAAAGGCGCTTTCGCAGGCTGTACTAAACTAAAAGACATAGATTTGGGAAACAATTTACAAGAAATAGCAGGATTCGCTTTTTGCGACTGTTTCTCTTTGAACACATCGTTACCACAGACATTGGAAAAAATAGGCGAATATGCATTCAAACAATGCACCTCTTTTACCGGAATAGACCTCTCCCTGTCTGTCCTTCGTTCGATAGGAAACCAAGCATTTCTCAACTGTACCGCCTTATCCTCGATAACCCTACCCGCCTCGTTACAATCTATCGGCAAAGAATGTTTTGCCGGCTGCTCGTCTCTGACGGGAATAACACTCCCTCAAAAACTAGAATCTATGGGCGAAGGTTGTTTCTCCCACTGTATCTCGTTAACGGAGGTCGATATAAAAGAATGTCCATTGGAAAGCCTGCCCCCTTACACCTTTGACCATTGTACAAAACTACTCTCCATACAAGCCCCCAATACCATAACAGAAATAGGAGAAGGTGCATTCTATTATTGCACATCGCTCACCGACTGTATTCTACCAGAGTCTGTCCGAACCATAGGCGATTATGCATTTGCCGGATGCAGTAGAATCGCAGGACTTTCCTTCCTGCCCGAAAGAACTGAAAAAATAGGTCGATGGCCGTTCTATGGTATGAAATATTTATTTTCCGCAAAAATACCGTCAACAGTCAAGACCATCGGAGACCACGCTTTCGATAATTGCACGAGATTGAATGTTATGTTATCCTATCCGACCGAGCCTCCGATACTGGGAGAAAATGTCTTTCGAAATGTTCCGCAAAAAGATTGCCGGCTGGGAATCCCCGACGAAAGTCTATCTCTCTATTTGAACACGCCTCAATGGAAAGAGTTTGACATTCGTTATTTATCCGAGGTAGATGAGCAACAAATCGACGACAAGGCGTTGAAAGCATATTTCGAGAAAAAAATGCTCATCGTAAATTCGTACGAACCCATGCACCGCATAACCCTGTATACAATCGACGGACGCACAATATATCAAAAACAAGGCAAAACGACCGAAGCGAAAATCGATACTCAATCGTATTCGGGAGAAGTATTTATCCTTTCTGTACAAATAGAATCAGGAAAATACTATCATTTAAAATTAGGAAGAGTCAATTAACCAGAACTTGTCGATATTCATTTCAAAATGGGAAAAAATAAACTGAAAAAATTCGACGACCTGCAAGGCTACCCACATGTATTCCAATATCCTTTCTCTGCACTACAAGAAAAAGGATTTGAGATGCAAGGCAAATGGGGAAAACAATTCTTCAAAAATGAAAATCCGATAGTCCTTGAATTGGGCTGTGGAAAAGGCGAATATGCCGTAGGTCTGGCAAAACGTTACCCGCAAAAAAACTTTATAGGAATAGATATAAAGGGAGCCCGCATGTGGAGTGGAGCCAAACAGGCCCTCGAAGAAGGAATAAATAACGTAGCCTTTCTTCGTACCAATATAGAGTTGATCGATCGTTTTTTTGCCAAAGGTGAAGTATCAGAAATATGGATTACCTTCCCCGACCCGCAAATGAAAAAAGTGAGAAAGCGGCTCACTTCTACCCGGTTTATGCAACTATACCAAAATATTCTATCGCCCGAAGGTTTGATCCATCTGAAAAGCGACAGTCCGTTCATGTACACCTATACTTGTGAAATGGTAAAAGCAAACGGCTATCCCGTACAGGTTTCGACCGACGATCTCTACCATTCGAGAATAACCGACGACATACTGGAAATAAAAACTTTCTACGAGCAACAGTGGCTCGAACGGGGCATGAATATCAAATATATTCGTTTCGTCTGCCAACCCCGTGAACAATTCATCGAACCCGACGTTGATATTCCTTACGACACATACCGGAGCTTCAACCGGGGAAAACGTAGCGGTAAACAAAGCAGTCAAGAAAATACAACATCAAAATAACACGACAATATGCAACTATATCCGAAACTAATACTCGACGCACTCGCCAAAGTGCGTTACCCGGGCAACGGGAAAGATTTGGTCGCTAATGAAATGATCGAAGACGACATTCGTATCGACGGTAACAAAGTAAGTTTCTCCATCATTTTCGACAAGCCGACCGATCCTTTTATCCGATCGGTCGTGAAAGCCGCCGAAACTGCCATTCTCACTTTCGTAAGTCCAGAAGTAAATATCAAAGGAAATATAGCTGTAAAGGCGAGACAAACAGCTCGTCCGAACCCCGAGAATCCCTTGCCCGATGTAAAGAATATCATTGCCGTTTCATCGGGAAAAGGCGGCGTTGGTAAATCTACCATAGCCTCCAATTTAGCTGTGGCGTTAGCCCGTCAAGGGTATAAAGTCGGGCTGCTGGATGCCGACATATTCGGCCCTTCGGCTCCCACGATGTTCAATATCGAAGGTACCGAAGTCTATACTGAGAACATCGGAGGACGCGACCTCATTCTCCCGGTCGAGCGATACGGCGTGAAGATTCTTTCCATCGGTTTTTTTGTTCGTAAAAACGATGCCGTACTCTGGCGGGGAGGAATGGCAAGTAACGCTTTGAAACAACTCATCACCGATGCCGCATGGGGCGAACTCGACTATTTTGTACTCGATTTGCCACCGGGAACCAGCGATATACACCTCACTTTGGTACAGACACTCGCTATCACCGGAGCGATTGTAGTAACCACTCCGCAAGAGGTTGCTTTGGCCGATGCCCGCAAAGGTATCAGTATGTTTACCGGAGATAAAGTAAACGTCCCTATACTGGGATTGGTCGAGAACATGAGTTGGTTCACTCCTGCCGAACTCCCGGAAAACAAATACTACCTGTTCGGTAAAGACGGAGGGAAACGACTGGCCCAAGAAACCGGAGTTCCTCTTTTGGGACAAATACCTATTGTACAAAGTATCTGCGAAAGCGGTGATGCGGGACACCCCGTGGCACTCGACGATACCATTACCGGATTAGCTTTCAAGCAACTTGCCGAAGCCGTCGTAAAAGCCACAGAGGAGCGCAATGCAACTAAACCCTCGACACAACGGGTAGAAGTTCATAAATAAAAAGCCCATACGACAAAGAGCCGCTATAAAATTTATAGCGGCTCTTTGTTTATATAGATTTGGGCTCAATCGATAATCAATGGGGATTGTTCAGTGTCTACCCCTATACTATTTCACAGAACACCCCATAATGCTACGAAACACGGCTGGGGAGAAAGGAGAATACCCACAAAATTCCGAAAGGGTAAAAAGCTGTTCAAAACGACACTTTCACCCCTTTCTCTCTGTGTACCTCATAAAATCGAAGCAAGGGCGAAAAAGGAATACATCTCAACCTCTCCCCCCCCCTGTGTTCCCGTAAGGGAATATAGGGGGAGTGCCCATAGGGCGAGGAGGTTAAAGGCCCGACATAAACCGACTGATGAAATACTGTTTCCAGCTCCTCCGTCACTTCGTGACACCTCACCTATATGGCTAATGCCACACCCCGTAAGGCTACGGGGCACGGCAATGGAGGAGGTCAATAGTGAACTATCCTCTCCAAAAGCCGGACAAGCTCAACCTAACCGGAAACGTTTCTCCTCATAGCTAGCGGATTAAGTCCCTCTCATTCATCAACATTCAAGTCTATCCCCATGAATTTTCTACTGAACATAGACTCGTTACAAACATTAAACAGACAACAACCGAGCGATCGTCTCCGGGTAAAGTTCATGTTCGACCGCATGAATGAGTCCGAATAACTCATCGATATCGTTTCCTTCGTACGGGATAGCCCGTTGGGCGATAATCCGTCCGCCATCTACCGTACGGTCCACATAATGAATAGTTACTCCGAACACTTTCACCCCGTACTCCATAGCTTGTTCTACGGCACGAGCTCCGGGAAAAGCGGGGAGCAAAGAAGGGTGTATATTAATAATCTTACCGTCGTAACGCGATAACAATGTATCCGAAATAATCCGCATATACCCGGCCAAACAAACCAAATCCACCCCGTTCTCATCGAGAAAATCGGCAATGACAGTCTCCATTTCGACCTTAGAAGCAAAAGACTTAGGGTCGAAAGTGAAAGACTTCACACCATGACGTGAAGCTCGTTCTACGACACGAGCCGAAGGTTTATCGCAAACCAAAGCCACTGTTTCGGCCGGGATCTTACCCTGCTCGCAAGCAGTCACAATCGCTTCAAAATTACTGCCGGTTCCACTGGCAAATACGGCAAAACGCTTTTTTCGGGACATAAATTCTTTTTTAGAATGGGAACAACAAAGGTAAAATAAAAATCATAACTATCCCCATAATAATCTGTAAAGGCAAACCCACCTTTACATAATCCATGAAAGTATACTGACCGGCAGGCATAACCAGCGCATTGGGTGGCGTAGAAAACGGAGAAGCGAAACACATGCTCGCCCCCACGGCAACAGCGAATAAAAACGGATAAGGACTCACTCCGATCTGTAATGCGGATTGCATGGCGATAGGAGCCAATAAAACGGCTGTTGCCGTGTTACTGATGAACATCGTCATCAATGAAGTCGTAAAATAGATACCAGCCATTAAAGCCAAAGGCCCATAACCGCCCAAGCCGCTAACCAAACTATTCGATATATATTCCGATGCCCCTGTCTTTTCCAAAGCCAACGACATGGGAAGCATGGCGGCGATAAGAACGACACTCTCCCAGTTAATTGTTTTATAGGCTGCCTCCACATTCCTGAAACAACCGGTTAATACCATAAGTATCGCAGCAATCATCACAGCCGTAACCGGAGCCACTGGTATAGAATCGAACACCATCATAAGAATCATTAAAAGCATAATCGCAGCAGCAATCGGAGCTTTATAATCGAGAGTAACTTTCGCGGCTTCGCTCAACGGCTGGCCGAGTACCACCCAATCGGAATCTTCCGAACTCAACCGAGCTATATCCTTCCATGTACCTTGCACGAGCAAAACATCGCCCGACAACATCTTCACATCTTTCAAATCATGCAATATATAATCGTTCTTTCTCCTTATGCCCAATACATTGACATTGAATTTTTCCCGAAATCCCGAATCTCCGACCGTCTGTTTCAACAAACGTGACGAGGGCATCAAGACAATCTCGGCGATACCTATGTCATAAAAAGCCAAATCGGAAGTCAAGTTACCCTTACCGTCTTCGATGGTATGGGCATCCAATAATACCAAAGAAAACCGAGAAACAAATTCCCTCACTTTTTCGAAATCGCCATTCACATACAACACATCGCCGGAGCGTAATACAATACCCGGATCGGCCAATTTCTGATTGACCGTTTTCAACAACCGGGACTGCGACGAAACAGTGCGCCGTACCTCCAATATATTCAAATGATATTGTTGGCGAATATTCAACTCGACAATCGTTTTGCCGGCGACTATCGATTTTTCGGGGATTTGTATCCGAAACAAATTCTCGGAAAGCTGATATTCCCTTGCCAACTCGTTCAAAGATTTATTCTTGTTTTTACTATCGGACTTTTCGGTTCCCCGTTTAGTTAGGAAAATTTTACTCAAAGGCATCAATACGACCATTCCTACAAAAACACAAATCAAACCGACCGGCAAGAAAGAAAAGAAAGTAAGCGGTTCAAAACCGGCATTGGTCAAGGCATTCTGTATGACAAGGTTCGGCGGAGTACCTATCAACGTCATCATACCTCCCATACTGCTGGCAAAAGCCAAAGGCATAAGCAAGCGACTTGAATTTATATGAGCGTTGGCAGCCAGACTCACGACAATAGGCAGCATCAAGGCTACCGTACCCGTATTACTCACAAAAGCTCCGATAGCCGAAGTAACCAGCATGACCAAAATAAAAAGCCTTGTCTCGCTCTTACCTGCCAACTGCAATATCTTTCCGCTTATCATCTTCGCCAACCCGGTTTGGAATATCGCACCACCTACTACGAAAAGACCGATCATCATAATCACGACCGAATTGGAGAATCCGGACAACGCCTCATCGGGAGTAAGAATGTGGAAAAGCAACAACAAAACCAAAGCGCACAAGGCTACCACATCAGAGCGTATTTTACCACTCACGAAAAACACCGCCGATAAAGCTAAAATTACTAACGTTACAACCATTCAACCAATTTTTTAATACACCTATATCTTTTCTTGACAAGAATAACAATCATGAATCAATCCGTATTCCCTTATTTCACAATTTATCCACACAAATTTAAGAAAATTTTTCAAGGCAGTCAAGCTCTGAATTTCTTAAAAAGGCTTGTCTCTCAAACATATAACAACAGCACCCGAAAGGCTATACAGACAGTCTTTCGGGTGCTATTACCCTTTTGGAGAAAATACATTATTTCACTTCCCAAGTCTCCCCGGTCAACAAAAATTCACGCAAGGAGGAATAAGGTACTTTCGAGGTTACCTCTTTTACTTGTCTATCCACCTCTTCGTCATATACAGGAGCCTCCACATTACGAATCACACCTATCGCCAAAGGCAGTTCATGTCCGTCCATCATCGCAAGACTTTGATGTAAGAAATTATCGGGAGACTTGGCATCATGTACCAAAATATCATCGAGAGTCACACCGTTCTCCCCGATAGTCACAGCCTTTAATTTGTAACCGTCCAACACGAGGCCTCGATTATTGTCTTTCCCGAAAATCATCTTTTCACCATGACGCAAATGAACAGTCCGGTCGGCACGAAACTCTTTATCAGCCACATAACTGTGAATATTATTATTGAAAATCACACAATTCTGCAACAGCTCCACCACCGACGTTCCTTTATGGCGGGCAGCTTCTACCAATACTTCTTGCGAAACAGACATCTCCACATCGAGCGAACGAGCGAAGAATGTTCCTCTCGCCCCGAAAACGAGTTCTGCCGGAATGAAAGGATCTTCCACCGTTCCATAAGGAGACGATTTAGTAACGAAACCTCGGTCGCTCGTCGGGGAATATTGGCCTTTCGTCAAACCGTATATCTTATTATTCATCAAGACCACATTGATATCCACATTCCGACGTACCGAATGAATAAAATGGTTCCCACCGATAGCCAGACAGTCGCCATCTCCCGAAATCTGCCATACCGTCAGATCAGGATTGGCCGTCTTCACCCCGGTAGCCACAGCTGCGGCACGACCATGAATCGTATGAAAACCATAGGCATTCATATAATAAGGCAGAC
>ENA-ORKV01002450-ORKV01002450.1-human-gut-metagenome-genome-assembly--contig:-NODE-2450-length-11055-cov-2.629987_pt1 | contig 11055 bp, 9 predicted proteins | sample MGYA00243058_ERZ508805 | MGnify/ENA primary metagenome ERZ508805 (study PRJEB26277, sample SAMN04329770) | human gut metagenome | biome: human-associated habitat | host: Homo sapiens | place: USA... | reverse complement strand
GTTCATACACGGTTTCGTTCCACATCAGCCTGTAGCGGTTCTGATAGGTGGAGTCGTTCTTCTCGCGAACGCCCTGACTCTTTCCGTTTATAAACAACTCGGCTTTAGGATAGCTGGTGTAGACAAATATCGGCGTCACCTTGCCTTCACGGCCTTTCCAGTTCCAGTGAGGCAGAATGTGAAGCGTAGGCGACTCCTCGTTCCACTTTGAGCGATAGAGGTAATAGCGGTCCTTGGGAAGTGACGCAAGGTCGATGATACCGAACACAGAGCTATGGTTGGGCCATGCATCGGTATCGTAAGGCGAAGGCTCGCCAAGATAGTCAAATCCGGTCCACACAAACTGACCTATTACATAATCCTTGTCATCGTCCATAGCAAAGTCTATATCGGGAGTGTTGGACCATATACATGACTCATTGTCATAGCTCGACGACTGATGGTCGGGGTGCGTCACGTGATTGTGTTCCTTAAATTCGATAGGGAAATGATAAACTCCACGCGATGAAACGGTCGATGCGGTTTCCGAACCGAGAATCAGTTTCTGCGGAAGCTTTTCATAAGCTTCTTCATAGAACTGAGGCTTGTAATTGAATCCGGGAATGTCGAGCGCGGCAGCAAAGCCATTGTCAAGCACCGCCCTTATCTGATCCATTCCGCATGTCACGGGACGGGTCGGGTCAAGCTTGTGCACAAGATCCTGAAGCATTGTAAGCTCCTTTACTCCACCGGGACCCCACTGGCTCGGCACCTCGTTGCCTATAGACCACATGACCACCGACGGGCTGTTGCGGTAGTGCTCAACCATGTTGGTGATGTCACGCTCGGCCCACTCATTGAAGTATGAGCCGTAACCGTTAGGCGACTTCGGACGGAAGCTCCAATCGTCAAAGGGCTCAATCATCAACATCACACCCATTTCGTCGCACAACTCTACAAGCTCGGGAGCCGGCATATTATGAGATGTACGTATGGCATTTACGCCCATATCCTTAAGCAGCTCTATCTGGTGACGCAACGCCGAGCGGTTGACTGCCGCGCCCAACGGACCCAGGTCATGATGATTGCACACTCCGCGGAACTTGGTAAGCTCCCCGTTAAGGAAAAATCCCTTTTCGGGAACATACTCGATACTGCGTATGCCGAATCGGGTGTCATAACTGTCGACAACCTTGCCATCGACACTGACAGTAGTGCGTGCCGTATACAGCTTGGGCGACTTAGGCGACCACAATTCAGGTCGGTTTACAAGGAAATTCTGGAAATCCTTCTGTCCGTGATACACAAATTCCGATGAATTCTTTGCAACCACATCGCCTGCAGGCGACAGAATTTCGGTAGCGACCATAGCCTTTTGTCCGTCATTAAGGCCGGCTATCTTCACCTCAAGGCGCACCGATGCATAATCCTTGGTCACCTTGGGTGTCGTGACATATGTACCCCAAACGGGGATGTGTACTTTGTCGGTATTTACAAGATGCACGTTACGGTAAAGTCCGGCACCGGGATACCAGCGCGATGCCCTCTCAAAGTTTTCAAGATCGACCTCGACATCGTTCTTGCCTGGATGTACCGCAACGGTAATGTCGACATAGAATGAGTTGTAGCCATAGGGCCAATATGCAAGTTCCTTACCGTTGACTTTGACATGCGCATTGCTCATCGCTCCGTCAAATACAAGGGTCAATGCCCTGCCTGTAGTGTCGGGAACATCAATAACCGTGCGGTAGGAACCTTTTCCTATAAAAGGCAATCCGCCGGTACGGCCTGTTTTTTCTGTCTTTTCTGTTTCACCGTTTTGCTCTACGGCAACAACCTGAAGGTCGTTATTTCGGTCAAAAGGCCCGTATATGGCCCAATCATGAGGTATTCTTACATTCTGCCACTGCGTATCGGCCGAAGGGACACCCTTTGTAAACTGCCAGCCCTCATTCAGCGTCGTCGTGTGACGCTCCGCATTAAGACCGACCGCAATCACACCGGTCATTACCATCATGGCAATCCGGGGGAAATAGTGCTTGTTCATTTAATTATGGATGGAATTTAGTTATTGGTAATACTTAAAATTCGGGTCATGGTAAATCGATGACATTGAGTCATTACATTGTACATACAAAAATACAAAAAATAATCCAATAGGCATGAAACATACTACATAATATATCTTAAAATCTCGGTAAGAGAAAAATCTCGATTTTGTCCTACTTTATCGCGAAATATTCCTATTGCGAACGGAAATTATTTCTTTATTTTGCATGAAATAGTAATTATAAATCATTACATGAAATACAACGAAATCGGGAAAACCGGAATGGTAGTGTCGTCGCTCAGTTTTGGAGCTTCGTCGCTCGGCGGAGTGTTCCGCGACATAAATCAGACATCGGCAATCAAGGCAGTGGAAACAGCCATAGAAGGCGGCATGAATTTCATCGATGTATCGCCCTACTACGGTCATTACAAAGCCGAAACAGTGCTCGGCAAAGCTTTAAAGGGCATCGATCGAAACAAATATTATCTCTCGACCAAGGTAGGCCGCTACGGCAAGGACGGTGTCAACACATGGGATTACTCGGCAAAACGCGCCACTGAGAGTGTATTTGAAAGCATGGAACGCATCGGTGTCGACTATATCGATTTGATAAACGTACACGACATCGAATTTGCCGACCTTAATCAGGTTGTCAATGAAACACTGCCGGCACTTGTGGAGCTTCGCGAAAAAGGTGTTGTGGGACATGTGGGCATAACCGACCTCCAGTTGGAAAATCTCAAATGGGTAATCGACCGCGTTCCCGAAGGCACAGTCGAAAGCGTGCTCAATTTCTGTCACTATACACTCAACGACGACAAGTTGCTCGATTTCCTCGACTATTTCGAGCAGCACGGCATCGGTGTCATCAACGCTTCGCCACTCTCGATGGGACTGTTGTCCAATAGAGGCGTGCCCGACTGGCATCCAGCGCCCAAGTCGCTTGTCGATGCCTGCCGCAAGGCCGTGGAGCATTGCAACGCCAAGGGATACCCGATTGAGAAACTCGCAATACAATTCTCCACCGGAAATCCGAGGATAGCGACTACACTGTTCAGCTCGGCCAATCCCGACAATGTAGCAAACAACTTAGCATTCGTCGACGAGCCCATCGACATGACACTCGTTAAGGAGGTGCGTGACATAATCGGAAATCAGCAGCGAGTAAGCTGGGCCAACTCTTAATGACCGCCGACATGGATTACACAATAATCGATGCACACTCACACTTGTGGCTTAATCAAGACACAATCGTCAACGGTTTGCCGATACGCACCATCGACCGCGGACGCTCGATATTCCTAGGCGAAGAGAGGCAAATGCTGCCGCCGTTCATGATCGACGGACGCAACTCGGCCGAAGTATTCCTGTCAAACATGGATTATGCACAAGTTTCGGCAGCCGTGGTCACACAGGAATTCATCGACGGAAATCAGAATGAGTATCTCGCCGATGTAGTAAAGCGATACCCCGACAGGTTTTTCGTTTTCGGCATGTGTGAATTTCGCAAACCGGGTTTTCTCCCCGATGCAAAAGAGCTGATAGCACACGGATTCCGCGGATTGGCCATACCTGCTCACCGACTTCCGCTCGGCGACGACCGGGTTTGGCTCAACTCTCCCGAAATGATGGAGATGTTCAAGTACATGGAGAAGCACGGCATAATATTGTCGATAACACTGGCCGACGGAGCATTGCAAGTGCCCGAAATGGAAGAGGTCATCAGCGAATGTCCCGATCTTAAAATAGCAATAGGACATTTCGGAATGGTGACCATGCCCGACTGGATGGAACAGATAAAGCTGGCACGACATAAAAATGTCATGATTGAATCAGGAGGTATAACTTGGCTCTTCAATTCTGAATTCTATCTCTTTGACGGAGCCGTGCGCGCCATACGCGAAGCAGCCGATGCAGTTGGTATGGATAAACTCATGTGGGGATCTGATTACCCTCGCACTATAACGGCCATAACCTACCGCATGTCCTACGACTTCATTATAAAGTCACCCCTCATGACTACCGATGAGAAACGTGCATTCCTTGGTGAAAATGCAAGACATTTTTACGGTTTTAAGAATCTTATAGAGTTACCTTACATCAAAAACATGTCGGAATGAATCCTACAACCAAAAATCGATACATTGTACCGCTATCGCTCGTGATATGCCTCTTCTTCGTCTGGGCAATCAGCGCCAACCTGCTGCCAACCATGATAAGGCAGCTGATGAAAACTTGCGAACTGACACCCTTTGAAGCGTCATTTACCGAAACCGCCTATTGGCTCGCCTACTTCATCTGTCCCATACCGATTGCGATGTTCATGAAGCGTTACACCTATAAGGCCGGCATAATATTCGGCCTGCTCATGGCTGCAGCCGGTGCATTGCTGTTTTTCCCTGCGGCTGTGATAAAAGAGTATTGGTTCTACTTGTGCGTATTCTTTGTCATCGCTACCGGAATGTGCTTCCTTGAAACAGCCGCCAATCCTTACGTAACGGTTCTCGGCGCACCTGAATCGGCTCATCGCCGACTCAATCTCGCCCAGTCGTTCAACGGACTCGGCGCTTTCATATCGGCAATGTTCATCAGCAAAATAATACTCAGCGGCGACTCATATACACGTGACACACTGCCGGCCGACTTCACCGGCGGATGGGAAGCATATATCGAGACTGAAACCAACGCTATGAAAGGCCCCTATGCGGCTCTCGCCCTTATGCTTGTAATAATAGCCGTGATATTCATCTTCTCAAAACTGCCAAAAATAAACGAAGGTCACAGCAGTTCGGGAAAGCTTATTAATTTCGGTGTATTCAAACGCTCTCACCTCTCCAAAGGCGTAGTGGCCCAGTTCTTCTATAACGGAGGACAAACGGCAATCAACAGCCTCTTCCTTGTCTACTGCTGCTCCTATGCAGGCATAAGCGAATCCACCGCGACTACATTCTTCGGCATCTACATGCTTGCATTCCTGCTTGGCCGATGGGTGGGAACCATGTTGATGAGCAAGTTCAAAGCGAGCAACATGCTCACCGTCTACTCCCTCGCCAATGTTGTGCTGTGTATTGTGATAACGCTGTTTGGAGGCATGGTGGGACTATATGCCATGATCGCAGTGTCGTTCTTCATGTCGATCATCTACCCCACCCAATTTTCACTCGCGATAACCGATCTTGGCGATGACACAAAGAGCGGTTCGGCATTCCTGGTCATGGCTATTGTGGGTAACGCCTGTCTGCCGCAGCTCACCGCATTCATCATGATGCTCGATCCGGTGTGGTATCACATCGCCTATGTTGTTCCCATGATATGCTTCATGGTGTGCGCCTATTACGGATTTCGAGGGCACAAAATAATCAACTGACAACCATTCATTCAAAATATAACCAACAAGTAACTGAATAGAACTATGCTTGCAATTCAAATAAAATCGCCCGGCAATGTCGAAGTAATCGATCTCGACATGCCTCAACTTCGTCCCGGAGAAGTATTAATCAAGATTGACTACGTGGGATTCTGCGGCTCCGACCTCAATACATTCCGCGGAAAAAATCTCATGGCAATATCACCCGTCATTCCGGGACATGAGATAGGAGGAACCATCGAGGCCGTCGGTGACAACGTGCCTGAAGGCGTGTTCACCAAGGGCATGAACGTTACGGTAAATCCATATACGGCATGCGGCAAATGCTCTTCATGTCGTAAAAGCCGCCCCAACGCGTGCGAGCACAACGAAACACTTGGTGTGCAGCGTCACGGAGCTATGCGCGAATACATCGCCATACCTTGGGAGAAAGTCATACCGGCTCTCGGCATCTCCTCGCGCGACTGCGCATTAATCGAACCGATGAGTGTAGGCTTCCATGCCGTTGACCGAGGTGCAGTCACCGACATAGACACCGTAATGGTGATAGGATGCGGCATGATCGGACTCGGTGCAATTGTGCGAGCCGCCATGAGAGGCGCCACTGTCATAGCTACCGACCTTGACGACGACAAGCTTGAACTCGCAAAGCGACTCGGAGCTACCTACACCATAAACTCGGCCAAGGAGAATATACACGAAAAACTGTGTGACATAACGGCAGGATATGGTCCCGATGTAGTTGTCGAAGCTGTAGGATCACCCGTGACTTATGTAACGGCAGTGGAGGAAGTGGCATTTGCCGGACGAGTTGTTTGCATTGGCTATTCAAAGTCGGATGTCACGTTCCAGACAAAGCTGTTTGTGCAGAAAGAGCTCGACATACGCGGTTCACGCAATGCGTTGCCGGCCGACTTCAACGCCGTGATACGTTACATGCAACACGGCAACTGTCCCGTAGACCTGCTTGTCAGCGAAATAGTGATGCCCGACAAAGCGCAAGAGGCGCTTCAGCGCTGGTCGGATAATCCCGGAAAGGTATTCAGAATATTAGTCAAATTTTAAAGCGATTCAATGCCAGTCAACGGATACAGAGTAAAACGTTACGACCAGCCGGTAAAACGCTATTGCCAGACAATCGACCTGTCAGACAATCCGGAGCTGATAGAACGCTACAAGGAGTGTCACAGCAAAGCGAATGCCTGGCCTGAGATTCGTGAAGGGATACGCGAAGTTGGAATCCTTGAAATGGAGATGTACATAACCGGCAATCGCGTATTCATGATTGTGGAAACTCCCCTTGACTTCGACTGGGACACGGCAATGAAGCGACTTGCCACGTTACCTCGCCAAGCCGAATGGGAAAATTTCGTGGCAACATTTCAAGGATGCAATCCTGACAGCACATCGGCCGAAAAATGGACGCTGATGGAACGCATGTTCTATCTTTACGAAAACTAACAACACTACCGTACAATGAACCAACGACCATTAAACAGGGAAACGGTGGCGACAACCACCCATCCTGTAAAAATACTTCAATTCGGCGAAGGCAACTTCCTGAGGGCATTTGTCGACTGGATGATTGACATTGCCAACGAAAAAGGCGTTACCGATAGCGACATAGCCATAGTAACGCCGCGTTTCCGCATCACTCCAGCCTTGGAAACATTGCAGAAGCAAGATGGGCTCTATCATGTGTACCTTGAAGGTGTAAAGGATGGCAAACCCGGTAAGGAGTCACGGTTGGTGACCTCGATTGCCGACGCTTTTTCACCGTCAGCCGACATGGAGCGTTACGAGAGCTACATAACATCGCCCGATTTAAGATTTGTAATATCAAATACCACCGAAGCGGGCATACGTTACGAGCCCGAAAATATGTCAGGCGACAATCAGGCAACATTTCCCGGCAAAGTAACCAAGATGCTGCACAAACGCTTCACCCGTTTCAACGGAGCCGACGACAAGGGATTGATATTCCTGTGCTGCGAGCTGATCGAGGACAATGGAAGCACCCTACGTGACTTCGTACTGCGTCATGCCGCTGAAGGAGGTCTTGGCAACGATTTCATCGACTGGGTTAAAAACAGCTGCATATTCTGTGACACACTTGTCGACCGCATAGTGTCAGGATTCCCTCACGACACTATTGACGAGCTTAAGGAGGAGCTCGGTTATGATGACAATCTCATAGTCAAGGGTGAACTTTACCATATATGGGCCATAGGAGGCGACGGCTATCTGAAGGTACAACGTGAGCTGCCACTCGACAAGGCGGGACTCAATGTGGAGTTCATGCCCTCGATAAAGAAGTTCCGCGACAAGAAGGTGAGAATACTCAACGGCTCTCACACCGGAATGGTTCCGGTTGCTCTACAGCTTGGATGCGAAACGGTTGTGGACGCATTCGACAACCGTGATGTCAACGAATTCATCAACACAATGGTCGAGCGCGAAGTGTTGCCCATGATCGATGAAGAGCGCGAAACGCTTGAACGATTCTCGGCGGGAATACTTGAACGTTTCTACAATCCTTATATTAAGCATCAGCTCAAGTCAATAGCGTTAAACTCGTTGTCGAAGTGGGAGGCACGTAACTATCCCACGGCAAAGGACTACTATTCACGTAACGGCAAAAGAGCGGATTTTGAACTGTTCACATTCGCCGCATTGCTCTCACTGTACGGCCCCGGCTCGGAATTCAACGCCCAAGACACCCAAGAGCATCTTGTATTGATAAATAAAGTGTGGAATGACAACGACTATCGCTCTACTGTTGCCGCCATTGTCAACAGCAGCATCTTCACCGAAAATTTTGAAGAGCATATTCCCGGATTTATCGATGACACAGCAAGATATCTGAGTGAAATCAGACGGAACGGCATGTCAGTGGCATTAAAACAATTCATTGAATCGCACAAGAATGGCTAAACGCATCATAAGGATAAACCAAGCCGACAATGTAGCCGTAGTTTTAGCCGACGAGATAAAGGCCGGCGAAACATTGACCGAAGGAGGCGTAACGGTAACGTTGAAGGATGACCTGATTCGAGGCCACAAAGTGGCGCTGACCGACATTGCCCAAGGATGCGATGTCGTAAAATACGGTTATCCCATAGGTCATGCGACAAGCCACATAACGGCCGGTGAACATGTGCATTCTCATAATCTCGCGACATCGCTCGATCTTGACTTGGAGTACGCCTACAGTCCTGTGACAACCGAAGCCAAACCATCATGCAATCCACCCACAATCAACGGTTATCTACGAGCCAACGGAGAGATGGGTATTCGCAATGAATTGTGGATAGTGCCTACAGTGGGATGTGTCAACGGACAAGCTCAGGCAATCGTCAAACGGCTGACTGAAGAGTGTGACACAAGCCATATAGACGATGTGCGTGCGTTCACCCACAATTACGGATGTTCTCAACTCGGCTCTGACCATGAAAACACCCGCACGGCTCAGGCTGCACACATAAAGCATCCCAATGCCGGTGGTGTACTTGTACTCGGCCTCGGATGCGAGAACAACCAATTGGCAACGTTGCGTGATACATTAGGCGACTACGACCCGTCACGCATAAAGTTCCTTGTGGCGCAAGAAGTGGACGACGAAATTGAAGAGGGAGTCGCAATAGGCAAGCAATTGATTGAAACGATGAAGAGCGACCGCAGGCAGCCCCTGCCGATGTCACGACTGAAAGTGGGATTGAAATGCGGAGGCTCCGACGGGCTGTCGGGAATAACTGCCAATCCGCTTGTGGGAATGGTATCGGACATGCTGATTGACTGCGGAGCGACAACCATAATGACCGAAGTTCCTGAAATGTTCGGTGCCGAAACGATATTGATGAACCGGGCTGTAGACCGAAAGATATTCAATAAGATTACATCTCTCATAAACGACTTCAAGGACTATTTCCGCTCCTACGGCCAACCGATATATGAGAATCCGTCACCCGGCAACAAAGCCGGAGGGATAACGACTCTTGAAGAAAAGTCGCTCGGCTGCGTGCAGAAAGGTGGCACAAAACCGGTTGTCGATGTCATCGGCTATGCCCGCCAAGCAACAAAGTCCGGGCTAAACCTGCTAAACGCTCCGGGCAATGACCTCGTGGCTTCGACTGCACTCGCATTAGCGGGATGTCACATTGTCCTCTTCACTACCGGACGAGGAACTCCATTCGGGACATTTGTACCCACAATGAAAATATCGACCAACACCGCTCTTTATGAGAAAAAGAAGCTCTGGATTGACTTCAATGCAGGAACGATAATAGAGGGCGAATCCATAAATAACGCTTCCAAACGAATGCTCGACAAAATCATAGACACGGCCAACGGAAAGTTGTTGGAGCATGAATTTACCGGAGCCAAGGAGATCGCGATATTCAAAACAGGAGTGACACTATAGAATTGTAATTGCAAAGGACCGACATGGGAATAGTTTTGTCAACTATCAACACCCGTGTCGGTCCCCATTTATGTCTATGCCTCAAGAAGCTTAATCAAAGTCTGATTGGCACGATCGATTACATTGGTTTCAAGTGAAGCCAGATATATCTTGGTCGTTGATTCGGAATCATGTCCCATACCCTGGCTTATCACCGACAACGGTATGTTGCGCGAGCGTGCGATAGAAGCCCATGAATGACGCGCAACATACATGGTAAGCGGCAACGAAAGATGCACCCTGCGCCCTACCCGCTTCAAATTGTAGTTTATCTTATACAGAACATTTTTATACTTGCTCCTGACATTCACGGTTGAATCATCAATGATCGGGAGCAAATAGATTGATGTCGGATTGCCGTAACGCTGCACGATACGTTGCATCACAGGTTCCCATTTTATCACGAGCAACCGATTGGTTTTCCGTCGACGATAGGTGAGCCTTCCACCCACCAGATCGCTCTTTTTCAAGAATGCCATGTCGATAAACGACATACCCCGTAAGAAAAAACTAAGAATAAACATGTCACGGGCATATTCAAGTTTCGGATCGTGCGACAGGTCAAGCGAATATATCTCCCTGATCTTGTTCAACGACACCGCTCGTTTCACCGTCTTCTCGATTCCCGTATATACATGCTTGAAAGGGAATGTCTGAACGGTAATGTTTCTATCAACCGCCCGATTATAAACAGCCCTCAGAATGCGCATGTAAAACGACACAGTGTTCAAAGTCAATCCCGAGCGTATCAACCATGCCTGATAGGACAACAAGCGCATGCTGTCGAATCGCTCAAATTCAATATCTCCCCCTTGCAATTGTTAAGCGTGGTAAGATAGGTTTCATAACAACGTCTTTTGTCAGCTGCAATCATTCCTTGCAGCACATCCACCATAAATTCACAGAATAGCGGCTCTTGCCTTAAATGCCTTGATTCATTTGTCATGTTAAATACTTTTAAAATTATCTCTGTTGAATAATTCGGCAAAGTTAATTGATGAGTTAATCCAAAATTATGTGTGAGCAATTTGTGGAGATAAATTGTTAATTTTGCACTATGATATATGACAATGACGAATTTTGGGAATGGGTGTACCGTAACATCAATGATGATGTCCTAAGCCTTCGACTTCGCAATCACGGCAAAGATGAGTGGATTGATGCGGCAATAACACAGATAGAATGCCGCAGGCGATGCAA
>ENA-ORKV01002449-ORKV01002449.1-human-gut-metagenome-genome-assembly--contig:-NODE-2449-length-11059-cov-4.288927_pt1 | contig 11059 bp, 8 predicted proteins | sample MGYA00243058_ERZ508805 | MGnify/ENA primary metagenome ERZ508805 (study PRJEB26277, sample SAMN04329770) | human gut metagenome | biome: human-associated habitat | host: Homo sapiens | place: USA... | reverse complement strand
GAAATCAAAGGCACCTCGGACATTTGTGTAACATTTGTAGTTTATGATGATTATAAATCAAAGATAACTTTCACTTAGGTATTAAGACATAATATGGAGGTGATGATGTGATGGGACATTAGCTGTTTTGGATATAGAAGAATCCGGCAAGCAGATCGGAGAAAAGTTATTTCTGCTTCTTAACGAAGAACAAAAGAATGCTCTGATGCAATATATTTTGGAACAGGGAGTCTGTCATGGAACGGTATTCAATTCCTGTCACACTTTCTCCGCATCAAAGAAAAATCCTCTAACAGAAATACAGGAAGGCGAGCTTTATCTATGCCTGGAACACCGCACTGTCAGGGTTAGGGAACGGATTATCAACCTGACAAGTAAGGAGTTTGATATACTGGCATTACTCATTGCCAATCCCAAACGTGTTTTTACTTACGAACTGATTACCGATTTGGTTTGGAAAGAGGATTGTGATTTCTATTCGAGAAAAGCGATTCATAATCATATAAGTAAGTTGCGTAAGAAATTGCGTTTTGAACCGGATCTTCCAAACTATATTGAGAGTGTCGCCGGAATCGGCTATAAATTTGAACATCTATAACATGAGCCCACAAGGTGTCATTTTCTCCTTGTGGGCTTGCTTTTTGCAGCATATATTCTAAGAGCAGAATATGTAGAAAATTGCGAATATAAAGAGTAAAAAGCGAATGTCTGCGGACTGATACAGGAAACATAACCGATATAATTTTCTCCCAAGGAGGTATCAAGCAGCCGATTCAGGCTCCTCCTTGATGGGAGGAAATGCCTATGCGTCTATGCAACACAGATCCGCAGATAAACTGCTTTACATGCCATTTCTTATGAGGCGTTACAACAGATTGTTATGAGTGATATTCAAAAGCATATTAAGAATATGGAAGCCTTAGGAGATCAGTTTATACAGGAAATGCACGAATTGAGCGAAAAAGGCGGCAGTAAGAAAATCAAACAGTTCGAGAAAGACTTGGAAGTAGCAGAAAAACGGATTGCAGAAATTGATAGTGTGATTATGAAGCTCTTTGAGCAGAATGCACTCGGTAAGATTTCTGATGAACGCTTTGAAAAGATGTCCTCAGCTTATGAAAGTGAGCAGAAAGAACTTGCTCAAAAAAGAGACGAATTAAGAACTAAAATCAGAGCGGAAGAAAAGAAAACACAGAGTACCAATCAATTTTTGGAAACAATTCGTAAGTATGAAACAGTAACAGAACTGAACCGTTCTATGCTGGTGGAGCTGATTGATAGTATTTATGTATATCAGGCAGAGGGAACCGGCAAAGATCGTAAGCAAAGAGTGGAAATTAACTATCGTTTTCTTGCGGGGTCTCAATGTGGTATCGCCTGAGGGAAATGGTCGCAGCATCCGTGAGCTGATTCGCTGCATGGCGTTAGAATATGGTCTGCACATCAACTGGGGTAACACGGACCGAGAGACTTTGATCAACGCTGCAATCGCTGCCGTAGATGATGATATGGCGTTCTGCGATGTTTTAAGGCAGTGCGTTGAAACGAAAAACTAGCAAAAAACGCCCTGCCGGGACACGGCAGGACGTTTTGCTTTTTATGGACCTGGAGGGATTCGAACCCTTGACCTCTCGGATGCGAACCGAACGCTCTCCCAACTGAGCTACAGGCCCATACCGGATGACCCTGTAAGTGTAACTCGAATCAGGAGATTTGTCAAGCGGATTGTGTCAGGTACGGCCCAGCTGCCAGAAGGCGACGGCACTGGCAGCGGCTACGTTCAGCGAGTCTACCCCATGGGACATGGGGATCTTCACGGTATAGTCGCAGGCGGCGATGGTGCTGTGGGCCAGGCCGTCGCCCTCGGTGCCCAGCACAATGGCCAGTTTGGGCTCAGCGGCAAGGGCATTGTCGTCGATGCTCACCGAACGGTCGCTCAGGGCCATGGCAGCGGTCTTGAAGCCCAGAGCGTGCAGCTGTGCCATGCCGTGTTCCGGCCAGTCGGCGGGGGTGGTGCCGATCTGCGCCCAGGGCACCTGGAACACCGTACCCATGCTCACGCGCACCGCCCGGCGGCACAGCGGGTCGCAGCAGGAGGGCGTGATGAGCACCGCATCCATGTTCAATGCGGCAGCACTGCGGAAGATGGCACCCACGTTGGTGGAATCCACGATGCCCTCCAGCACAGCCACCCGGCGGGCATCCCGGCATACCTGCTCTACTGTGCGGGGCGCGGGGCGGCGGAAGGCACACAGCACGCCGCGGGTCAGTTCGTAGCCGGTCAGGCGGGCCAGCATCTCGCGGTCGGCCGTGTATACCGGGGCGTCCCCGCAGCGGGTCAGGATGTCCTGGGCCGGGCCGGTGATCTGTTTGCGTTCCATGAGCAGGGACAGCGGCTGGTAGCCGGCATCCAGCGCCCGCGCAATCACCTTGGGGCTCTCGGCAATAAAAACGCCCTTTTCCGGCTCCAGTCGATTGCGCAGCTGGGCCTGGGTCAGGCGGGCGTAGACGTCCAGCTCCGGCGCGGAAAAATCAGTGATCTCAATGATGTTGGGCATGGAAAAAGGCTCCTTTGTGTTTTTTCTTATTTTAGCACAAGATGCGCCGCAATGCAAAAAGCGGGCGGCTGCCCGACCGGGGAACCGTCCGCTTGTGTTTTGTCTGCCGGGAATCACTCCGAGCGCAGGGCCTTGACGGGGTCGCACTTGGAGGCGCTCTTGGCGGGGATCAGGCCGCCCAGAATGGTGAGCAGTGTGGCCAGTGCGATCAGCACCAGTGCAGCCTGCAGCGGCAGGGCTGCCGTGACTGAGGCGCTGTCGGCAATGGAGTGGATGAGCATGTTGCCGGGGATCAGCAGAATCAGGCTCAGGCCCACGCCCATACAGCCGGAGCACAGACCGATGATGAAGGTCTCGGCGTTGAATACCTCCGAGATGTTGCGCTTGGACGCGCCGATGGCACGCAGGATGCCGATCTCCTTGCGGCGCTCCAGCACGCTGATATAGGTGATGACGCCGATCATGATGGAGGACACCACCAGCGAGATGGACACAAAGGCCACCAGCATGTTGCTGATCATGTTGATGATCTTGGTCACCGAGGTCATCAGGGTGCCCACCACATCGGTGTAGCGCACCACCTTGTCATCCTCGCCATTTGCCTCGGCGGAGGCATTGTAGGCGTCCAGCGCATCCACGATCAGGGCCTTGCAGTCAAAGTCCTTCGGGTAGATGGAAATGGTGCTGGGGTCATCGAGGTCGGCGTAGCCCAGGCTCTGCAGGTTGCCGTCGTAGGTGGAGGTGGAGGACAGCATGGAGGACTTCATCAGTTCAGCCAGCTCTTCCTGCGTCATGTTCATGTGGATGGCATTCTGGAAGGCGCTGGCGTCGATCTTCAGGGCATTTTCCATCTGGCTGCCCAGCTGGGCAATGTTCTTCTGGATGGCGCTTTCCATCTGCTGGCTGATCCGGGTGCCCATCTGCTGCATGGCCGTATTCATGGCGGTGCTCAGCTGGCTCTGCAGGGCCTGGCTGATCTGGGCAGAGTAGCTCTCCATCACGGTCTGCATGGCGGCGGAGAACTGCTCTTGCAGGTTGGCGTCGGCCAGCAGTTCACTCATGGAGCTGGCCAGCAGCTGCTGGAACTGCTCGGTCTGCATATAGGCGGAGAAGCTGATCTTGTCCAGATTCAGGATGCCGTTGCCCACCACATAGTCCTTGTAGCCGTTCAGGATCTTCTGCATCATATTCTGCAGGGCCTCCGGGGAGATGGACAGATCCATGTTCTCAAACATGCTGCTCATGTCCATGTCCAGCTGCGGCAGGTCGCCCAGGTCCAGTGAGAAGTTGTCCGGGTCCAGCAGGGAAGAGAGGTCGAAGGAACCGGCGCTCAGATCAAAGGCGCCGCTCAGGTCAAACTTCAGGGCGCTGGTGTCAAACTGGAAAGCGTTCTTCAGCGTATCGGTGTCCACCGAGAACATGGAGGACATATCGAAGGAAGTGCCGTTGTCGGCACCGAACTCCTCGCCGGTGAACACATTGATCTGGGGGTCGGCCATCTGCTGCTGCACGATGGCGCTGGATTTGGCCTGCTCGATGACGTGCAGGGTGAGGTCGTGGGTGTAGCCAATGCCGGAGGACAGCATGGCAGCAGAAGAATCCTCGGCGGGCTGCACCACGCCCACGATGGTCAGGTCGGTGCCGTTGGCCACCACCTGCTTCATATAGTCGGTGTCATCCGATTTATCGCGCCACAAGCTGTAGGTCTCGTCGTAGACATAGCGGTCGGAGCTGTTGATGAGCTTGAACTGCTTGCCTAGAAAATCGGAATAGGAATAGGTCTTGAAGTCATCCGGCACGTCTACGTTCTGGTTCTGGGCAAACTGCTGGATCATCTTGTCCAGCTCGGCGTTGTCCCGCATGCCCAGCGCGTACAGGGCGTAGTCGGTCACGCTGCCGGTGGCGTCCAGCACCAGCACGCATTCGTTGTAGGCTTCCGGCCAGCGGCCGGCCTTGACGTCGTACTGGGATGCATACAGCTCCGGGGTCTGGGGCAGTTCCGAGAACACACTGGTGTTCATCATGGAGGACATGATGTTGTTGGAAGAGGTCTCGGAGCTGATGCCCAGCGAGGACAGGGAGGAATCTGGGTTCACCTGCCGGATGCTGCCGTCGGGGTCCTGCCGGTAGATCTGGGGCGACACATTATAGGCATACTCCACGGCGGTGGCATTGTCGGCAACGGTGGTGTCGGTGGTCTCCAGATACTGCTTGAGGGACTTGAGGTCGTTGGTGGTGATGCCCGACACCATCTGCGAGAGCAGCTGGCGCACCGGCACCATGTCTTCTTCCTGAGTGGTGCTCTGGGAGCTGTCCGACGGAACGCGGGAAGAGAGCATGGAAGTAAAGTCCATGCCGCTGCTCATGATCTGCAGCGGGTACTCCGACAGGGTGGAGCGCTCCATGTCGTCAATGTAGTTGTTGACACCGGTGGACAGGGAGATGATCAGCGCAATGCCGATGATGCCGATGGAACCGGCAAAGGCAGTGAGCAGGGTGCGTGCTTTTTTGGTGCGCAGGTTGTTGAAGCTGAGGGTCAGCGAGGTGAGCACCGACATGGACGAGCGGCCCATGTTCTTGTGCACGGGGGCCGCAAGGGTCTGGGTGTCCGGCTCGTAGGGCATGGTGTCGGAGCGGATGACGCCGTCCTTCAGGGTCACGATGCGGGTGGCGTAGCGCTCGGCCAGCTCCGGGTTATGGGTGACCATGACCACCAGACGGTCCCGGGCCACCTCCTTGAGCAGCTCCATGACCTGGATGCTGGTTTCACTGTCCAGTGCACCGGTGGGCTCGTCGGCCAGCAGGATGTCGGGGTTGTTCACCAGTGCACGGGCAATGGCCACACGCTGCATCTGGCCGCCGGACATCTCGCTGGCCTCGGTGGCGCGGCGGCGGCGCTCGGCCCCGGAAATGCCGGAGATGGTAAGGGCCAGCTCCACGTTGGCCAGCACGGTCTGGTGGGGGATGAGGTTGTAGCTCTGGAACACAAAGCCGATGGTGTGGTTGCGGTAGGAGTCCCAGTCGCGGTCGGTGTACTTTTTGGTGGAGATGCCGTTGATGATCAAATCGCCGCTGTCATACCGGTCCAGACCGCCGATAATGTTCAGCAGGGTGGTTTTGCCGGAGCCGCTGGGGCCGAGGATGGCGACGAATTCGTTATCACGCAGGTTCAGGCTGACATTGTTCAGCGCATTCTGCACGAGATCGCCGGTCTTGTACTGTTTGCAGATCTGTTTGATTTGTAGCATGTGTGTGCCTTTCTGGGGAAAAGGTTCCGGCTGGGGCCGGAGAGGTGAGGAACGGACAGCTGTGCCGCTGCGGGCCAAAAGGCGCGCAGACTGCACAGAAGAATCGATATGATTTTAGCAAATCTATATGAAAAAACTGTGTATGGAAAAGAAAGTGTTTCCGGAAGCGGAAGCAGAAATTCTCTGTTCTGGCCGGGTCAGAGAGGAAAAATTTCCCAACCCGGCGGCAGGGGTTGCAATCCTGCGGCGTTCGTGTTATTGTAAGGGTACTGAAAAAAGCCGTGCAAACCATCTGGAACGATGAAAATACGGTGCGGCACAGGCAGCATGATTTGTAAAAACGTCGGAAAGCAAAACAACACGACGCAAAATCGAACAGAAAAACAGCCTGACACTTTTAGACACTTTTTCGGGGTTGAATGGTTCCTTCCTGCTCCATACAATAAAAAAGGAAAAACAAGGAAATGCACTAAAAACGTCGCAATGCCTTGTAGCAAGGAGGAATTTCTATGGAACGTACATTTTCACCCATGGTCCGGCAGTTTTCTGCCATCGCCGGGTTGCAGCAGGCATATACGCTGGTTTACTCCCTTGACCCGGACGGCGAAACCGGCTGTCGCCTGACGCTTTGCCGTACCGGCAGCAGCCAGCGCATGGACAGCAAGTATATGGCCGTTGCACCGGAGTTTGGCTACCGTGTTTTGCAATATCTGTGTGAGAATGGCGTTCAGCCGGAGATCTGGCAGGACGTGGTGGCAGAGCTGGATGCGGCACAGCAGACCGAACAGGAAGGCGGCGCGTGGCGTGGACAATGAGCGGACGGCAGATGTGCTGCAGGTCGCCCTTGCAAGCTATGACCGCAAGGAGCTTCGGGTACAGAAAAACTATCTGGAAGAACAGAACCCAGTGCTGGCCTGTACCTGCTTTCTGAACGGACACAAACTGCTGCAGGAGCTGCAGCAGGGCCACAATTTTGACATCGTGGTGCTGTGCAGCCAGATGGAGGATATGAGCAGCATCGAGTTCATGATGGAACTGCGCAAGCTGGAGCACAAGCCGCTGCTGATGCTGTTCGACGAGGGCCGGCGCAAGAACAGCTCGGCACTGCGCATGGAGGACTCCGGCAGCTGTTGCTGCGTGGAGCGCATGGAGCTCAAGAACCTGCTGCGGGAACTGTACCGGATGCCGGGCCAGCAGTGGCAGCGCACCGAGCAGCAGTGCCAGCAGCTGTACCACAGCTGGGGCATCCGCATCCCGGACATCAATTGCAGCTATCTGACCAGTGCGGTGGGCGTGGTCTACGGCACCTCGCAGAAGCTGGCCATCCGCAAGGAGATCCTGCAGGCGGTCAGTGAGCAGTACGGTGTTTCGGTCTCGGCCGTGGACAGCGGCATCCGGCGCATGATCGACCAGCTGGAAGCAAAACCGGCCGAGGGCTGGACGCAGTTCAAGGCTGAAAGCGGCTTTGAAGCGGAAAAGCCCACTACGGGCAAGCTGATCTATGCAATCAAACGGTATCTCATCCAGCAGAAGAGCAGGGAATAACGCACACAGTCTTGGAGGCGGTAGCAATGGAGCAGGCACAGCAGAATACAGCGCAGGAGCTGACGGCGCAGGCCATCCCGCAGCAGGCGGTGGAGGATGCCTGCTTCCATTCGCTGGGGCTGATCGGGCGCAACTGCGAGTATCTGGAGCAGCATCTGGCCCGCGTGGGGGCAGACGCCCAGTCCCTGCAGGCAGTCAGCGACATCAGCGCGGCCACGGCCAAGCTGGAACGGACCATCAACGAACTGCTGTCTGCGCTGGAATTTCTGCGTGCCGGGCAGCCGCCTAAGCTTTACCCGCTGGATCTGTGCGAGCTGCTGCAGCAGGTGGCGGCCCAGGCCGACATGGTGCGTGCGCAGCTGGGAGTCACCCTGGAGCTGGACTACGGCGGCTGGACGACCTGCCGTGTGCTGGCTGATCGGGATGATGTGGAGCTGCTGTGTCTGCATCTGCTGTCCAACGCGCTGCGTGCCTGCCGCGAGGGCGGCACGGTGAGGATCCTGCTGCGCCGCAGCGAGACCATGTGGCAGCTGACTGTGCGGGACAATGGCTGCGGTCTGCCGGAGGGCAGCCAGGAAGCCTGGTTGGAAAACCGGCGCAGCTTTCTGGGCGGGGCTCAGCTGGGGCTGCTGCTTTGCCGCGAGTGCTGCCGCCGCATGGGCTGGGGGCTGAGCGTGGAGTGTGCCCCGGAAAAGGGCACCCAGGCCGTGGTCACGGTGCCGCTGTACACGGACGATGGGCGGGCACCGGAAGTGGAGCTGCATGCCGGAGCCGACCTTGCGTCCGAGCAGCATCAGTACCAGCTGCGCGCCATGCTGGTGCGGGAGCTGCGCACCATGCCCGAGCGCGGCGACCCGGACGAATAAACCGAACAAAACCAAAAACCCGGAACTTCCTGTCCGACAGGAAGTTCCGGGTTTTGTTGTTTGTCTAGAGTTCCGGCACAGAGGCTCAGTAGTGCAGACGGTCGGCGGTCAGGGCTTCCAGAACCGGCAGCATGGCAGCAGCCTCGGCCTTGGCGGCAGGCAGATCCATGTCGCGGTAGTTGCCGCACTCCACTTCGCTGGCACCGGGCACGGCACCCTCAAAGGCGGCCATAAAGCGGAAGGACTCCACGGTCAGTTCCAAAGCCTGCGCAGGGGTCAGGCCGCGGGTCAGCAGGTAAAAGCCGGTGCGGCAGCCCATGGGGCCCACATAGATCACACCATCCTGGAAGGCACTATTGCGTGCGTAGGTGGCAAACAGGTGCTCCAGCGTGTGGGCAGCGGCCGTGGACAAGTAATCGCCCTGGTTGGGATTCTTCATGCGGATGTCCCAAGTGAGCACGTCGCCGTCCTGACGGCTCAGGTACATGCCCCGGTCCAGCTTGGTATGGTCAACACAGAAGCTCGCAATGCGTTCCATTGTGTCGCCCTCTTTCTCAGGCCTGCAGGCGCTGCACGCTGCCGTGTGCGCAGTCCACAGCGATCATCAGGCCGTCACGGATGTGAGAGGTGGCACCCACGGCACCCACGACGGTGGGCTTGAGCAGAGCCTTGCCGACAATGGCGGCATGGCTGTTCAGGCCGGGCTCCTCCACCACCAGAGCGGCGGCGTCGCGCACATAGTTCAGCATCTCGTTGCTGGTGGAAGGCACCACCAGCACCATGCCGGGCTTGAACTTGGCACGCACCTCGTCCAGGGTGCGGCACACGCAGGCCTTGCCGGTGGCGTTGGACACCTCGGCGTTCTCCGGGCCGACGCCCACACCGGTGGCCAGGCAGTTGCCCACCATGTGGATCTTGATCATGTTGGTGGTGCCGGAAATGCCCACGGGCACGCCGGCGGTCACCACGGCCAGCTCACCGTCGTGCAGGAAGCCGTTTTCCTTGGCCAGAGCGGTGGACATTTCGATCAGCTCGTCGGTGCTGTGCGCCAGAGGCATCATCAGGGAGGTGATGCCCCAGCTCAAGGACAGCTGACGCTGCACCTGCTCCTTCATGACGCAGGCGATGATGGGCTGCTGCGGGCGGTACTTGCTCAGCAGGCGGGCAGTGGTGCCGGACTCGGACACGGTGACGATGGCAGCGGCGTTCACGTCCTTGGCGGTCAGGCAGGCGGCGTGAGCGGTAGCGTCGGAAACGCTGATCTTGCCGGTGTTGGGCTCCATCAGACGGCCGCGCAGGTAGTGACCCTCCTGCTCGGTGCGCTCGGCGATGGCGGACATGGTCTTAAGGGCCTCCACGGGGTAGGCACCGGCAGCGGTCTCACCGGACAGCATAATGGCAGAGGTGCCGTCGTAGATGGCGTTTGCCACGTCCGAGATCTCGGCGCGGGTGGGGCGGGGGTTCACCATCATGCTGTCCAGCATCTGGGTAGCGGTGACGATGGGCTTGCCGAAGGAGAAGGAGCGCTCGATGATGGTCTTCTGGATGCCGGGCAGCTCGGTGAAGTCAATCTCCACGCCCAGATCGCCACGGGCGACCATCACGGCGTCGGCAGCAGCCAGAATGCTGTCGATGTTGTTCACGCCCTCGCGGTTCTCGATCTTTGCAATGATGCGGATGTTGGAATCGTACTGGTTCAGCAGGTTGCGGATCTCGTACACATCCTGTGCGGTGCGCACAAAGGAGGCGGCGATAAAATCGTAGCCCTGCTGGATGCCGAAGATGATGTCATCCTTATCGCGCTGGCTCATATACGGCATAGACAGGTGCACGCCGGGCACGTTGACGCCCTTCTTGTTCTTGATCTTGCCGCTATTCAGTACGGTGCAGACGATGTCGGTGTCGTTCACGGTCTGGATCTGCAGCTTGATCAGTCCGTCGTCCAGCATGATGGTGCCGTTCGGCTCCACGTCCATGGGCAGATCCTTGTAGGTGATGGAGCAGATCTCGTTGGTGCCCTCCACATCGCGGGTGGTCAGGGTAAAGGTCTGGCCGGCAACCAGATTCTCAACGCCGTTCTTGAAGTCCTTCAGGCGGATCTCGGGGCCCTTGGTGTCCAGCAGTGCAGCCACGGGCTTACCCAGCTCCTCGCGCAGAGCCTTCAGCTTTTCAAGGCGACCCAGATGCTCCTCGTGGGAACCGTGGGAAAAATTGAAGCGGGCCACGTTCATGCCGTTGGCGATCAGATCGCGCAGCACGCCTTCCTTATCGGTGGAAGGGCCAAGGGTGCAAATAATTTTCGTCTTTCTCATGCAATATACCTCCGTCAACTCTCTCTTACCTATATCCGGCACAGCGCCCTGCAGGCTGCTGTGTATGACCAATGGGAGCAAAAGCTCCCGGTACAGCGGGTCGGTTTATGTGGCAGAGCGGAAAACACAAAACACAAAACTCTACCACTTATTATTATAATCGTTCCGGCGCAAGAGAGCAAGAGGAATTTTTGCTTGAATACAAGTTTTTGTATCCGTTTATGTTTGTGAGAGGGATTGTGGAAAACTTAACGATGTGGCGCAGCTTTCCGCGTGCCGTCTGACAGGGGAAAACTGCTGTAAAACGTAAAAACTGATAAGAGCGCACAAGGCTGCTTCCTCTTGCATCTGAGGGGCTTTTTGCTTATAATAAGGGTAATAAAGTAGTACTGTTCCGGGGTACGCCCGGAGAATGGAGTGACCATTATGGAAAAACGTGTTTTTCTGATCGTTCTGGACAGCTTTGGCATCGGCGCAGAGCCGGACGCCGCTGCCTTTGGCGATGCAGGCACCAACACCCTGGGTGCCAT
>ENA-ORKV01002447-ORKV01002447.1-human-gut-metagenome-genome-assembly--contig:-NODE-2447-length-11066-cov-3.235508_pt1 | contig 11066 bp, 2 predicted proteins | sample MGYA00243058_ERZ508805 | MGnify/ENA primary metagenome ERZ508805 (study PRJEB26277, sample SAMN04329770) | human gut metagenome | biome: human-associated habitat | host: Homo sapiens | place: USA... | reverse complement strand
CCCCCTGCGCCTCTGACCGTTTTTTATTTTAATGTTCTGGCGTCAACCGTGATATTCACTGGTTAAGTCTCTATTAACTTACACGATTATAATCCTAAAGGTGAAGTCTGTGCTTACCTTGTTGTAGCCGTCCGGTGCAACTACCTCCGTCATGGTGTAGGTGCCGTCCGGCAGACCGGTGATGTCGGTCTTGTTTTTGCCGTCAGAAATAAAGGTCAGTTCCTTGCTGGTCAGCTGGTACTGAGATTCGTCGTCCACGCTGTCCGACTTGGTGAAGGTGGTTCCCGTTCTGGAGAGTTCTACCAGAGCTTCGTTCCAGCTGCCGTCTGTCTTGGTAATGGTGATCTTTGCACCAGCCAGTTCCTCCAGAGAGGTAATGTCTTTCTTGCTGACGCTGATCTGCGACCGGTTGATAACGGTCACGCCGTTTTCTGCAAGAACAAAATTGCTGCCCTCGATCGGCTTGCCGTCTTTATCCGTGGTGATGATGTAGCCGTCTGCACCTACACTGAACTTCACGCTCAGCGGTGCATAGCCTGTCATGGGCTTTTCTGTCAGGGTATATTCACCCTCTGCCAGTCCTGTGAATTTCTTAGAACCTATGTCAGATGTCCATGTCTTGCTGTAGCCGCTAGGACCGGTCAGTGTCATTTCACAGCCTGCCATAGCGTTGCCCTTGACATCTGTTTTTGCAAAGGACAATTCCACTTGTGTGGTATTGGCATCAGTAATGACCTTTTCGCCCGGAATACCCGGCAGCAGGTCTACCCGATTGCCGCCGGAGTAGGTAGCGAGGAATGTCTTACCGCCTGCCGAGATTGTGCTCTCATTTTCCACGCGGTTGCCGTCTGCGTCCAGCTCAAAGACGTAATAGATCTTGCTGCTGTCCAGTCCGTCAAAGGTAACGGACTTTTTGCCCTTGTCGCCGGCTGCAATGGTAATGGTTTTCTTCTGTCCGGAAACTTCCTGATAGTTGCCGTCTGCGTCCATGGTGAACAGAGCAACGGTTGCTTCATGGCTGTCTGCCGGATTGCCGTCCTCGGTTGCGATCTTCGTTACCTTGATCTGAGCCGGATTCTTGGTGGTGTTTGTGATAATGGTGTTTGCCTGCGGTGCGTCCTTGGTCAGGGTAAGTGCCGCAACCTTACTGTCATCATCACAGCAGTCATAAGAAACATAAAATGTCGTATCTGTTTTTGTAGTGGAATTCTTGGGATCGAGAACAACAGGCATCTGGAAAGAAGCACCGTTTTCGACACGCTTGTCACCGTCCATTTCAAAGATGTAGTACGGGGTATCTGCTTTCAGACCGTCAAAGGTCACATCAGAACCTGCAGTAACATTCTTTGTTGTGCCGACCTGTGTGTAATCGTTCCCGCTCTTGGTGAACAGTCCCACGGAGAATACGGGTGTGCTCTTGACATCATCTGCGATCAGCACCTTGCTGACGGTGATGCTGTATTGGGTTTGTTCAAAGTTAGTGATTGTAGTAGTACCGCCTGCCTGTACTGCCGACCGTGTTACCGGTAAGAAAGAGTAGCGGATACCACTATCCGCAGTGTAAGTACCAGAATCTCCTGTATAAGTCGGAACGCCGTTGGCATTGGTTTCCAGCACGTAGAAATCCATGCCCTTGGGCACATCTTTAAATATCACGTCCTGCGAGCCTGCCTCGGTAAAGGTCAGGGACTGCACCGGTGCTTCCTCATAGCGAACATAATCGCCTGCCGCATTCTTGGTGAACAGGGCAAAATAGAAGGTGTCGCCGGTGACATCTCCACCTTCCATGCCTGCCAGAGTTTTGGTCAGTGTAATCTCACCTGTATTTTTGGTGTTGGTCACGTCGACCGTCTGGTTCGTTGTGGCATCAGTGGAGATCTTATTGCCGGTATATGCCGGTGTGTAGTTGTGAATCTGATTGCCCTTGGCATCTGTTTCCAGCAGGTAAACGTTGTTGGCGTTGTTGGTCTGCTGCTTGATCGAGGACAGGTCTACGTCCTTCATGGTGACAGAAGCCTCAGTCTGTCCTGCCGGAATGGTGACGGAAATCACATCACTCAACCGTGTGGTGTAATTTTCATCGGTAAACAGTGCAAAGTAGAATGTTGCGTCCTTGGTTTCTGCTTCTGTCAAAGTCTTGTTGACCGTCACATCAACGGTGGTGTCCGGTGTCTGTACCCAGACGCCGACCTTTGCCGGCTCTGCTACCATGACAGTATCGCCCAGAATGTCGGTATTCTGATAGGAGTACGCGAAGCTGTTCCATGCGATATTTTCCTCGCCGGTCTTTGCCACATAGCTGGGAACGGTTGCGGTAACTTTGACAACAACTTCCTCGCCAACCTTGACGGTCGTATCTTGCAGCTGGATCCGGAAGTCTACGGTATCCGCAGAGGAAATACCTGTCCAGTTCATGACATCGTTCTGTCCCAGCCAGTCCTTGGAGTACTCATTCAGGACGGAGGTCTTGTCGGTGGAATAGCTGTACGCTGCATTTGCACTCACATCTGTTCCGCCTACCGTAACAGAATCAATGCTCTTGAGAGTCACGCCGAATGCGGAGAAACGCTCATAGCCGGAAACCAGTCCCAAGTCACCCACATAGGGCAGACGGTCAATAATGGTCATGTTTTCCAGAGCTACCGGCGAGTTGTTCTTGATGTGGAGTTCATAGGTCACATCTTCGCCCTGCATGCCCTGCACATAGTTATGGGTAGGCTGGCGGCTGTAAACAGTATCGGTAGCCGGATCCGTATGGGGTGTGCCGTCATGTCCGTTATTGGTATACGTAATGGTCTTCCACGATTCGGTGGTCAGACCAACGATATTGTAGTTTGCATAGCTCCAGATCTGGTTGTCCTGCTTTTCGCCGGCAACCGTATCTTCTGCGGTGAACGGCTGGTTAATGGTGGCGTAACCGGTGTTGGTGATAACGCCCTCGCTTTCCTGTCCGTCCTTGACAGTGGTGGTGAACTGGAAGACGATGCACTTGTTCTTTTCCAGTTTAGCTGCCAGCTTGTCCACAGAGATAATCAGTTTCGAGCCGTCGATCTTATAGGCGGTATCTGGAACTTTCGTGCCGCCTTCCAGCAGACCAGTTTTGTCGTTTACTTGAAATGTAGAACTGCCGTCGCTGTTATACGTCAGATCCAGCACCTGATAGGTCATCTGCAAACCGGTTTCGTTGCTGAACTGGTAGGTTGCCGGCAGATTGTCGGTCAGTGTCACGCCGTCCAGTTTCAGGTCTGCCACATCGGTGGAGTTGCCTCTGCCGTTGTACAGCACAGTCTGCCAGATCAGGGTATCACCGGCGGTGATGTAGCCGTTTCCTACCGGCTGTACAGCAGTGTCATCATAGGTCTGTCCTGCAAAGGAGGCTACTGCCAGCTTGGCGAAGCCGGGGGCAGGGGTGGTTTTGGTGAAGCTGATGTCCACCTTATCCTCCGGCGAGATCACACGGTCACTGCCGTCATTTTTGCCCTCCACCACTGTCACCTTGGAAAGGGTGTTTGTCAGTGTGACTTTTTTCGCCGTGCTGTTTGCCAGTTCCTGTGCCTTGTCGGCGGTCAGCTTGGCTTGGTAAGTCAACTTTACGCCACCGCCCCACTGATTTTCAAATTTTTCTGTGGAAACAAATGTAAAGGTCAGCGTCTGTCCAACTTGAGTTGCCTGAATGCCACTCAAAGCTGTATGATTTGCAGTTCCCTCTACACTATCTAGCACATATTCCATGCCGTCCGGCAGCGTATCTTCTACAACGATCTTTTTCCCAGCATAGTCATTATTTGAACCAGAAAGTGCCAAGCTGTAACTAAATGTTTTCTGCTCCAGCTCTGCCGCTGTCTTATCAACGATATTGGTCGTTTTGTCCGCACTATTTGTCAGTGACTTTTTCGCCTCAAAAACAGTATTGCTTACTGGATTCAAAATCATGTCATGTGCATACCAAGTTACAGTTTTGCTTCCGTGTTCGTTTACAGTCAGACCGCCTACTGCGGTATAGTTATAGACACCACTCTGTGTTCCGAACTTTGTTTCAAATGCACTTAATGTCTGCATCAATGCACTATTATTCAGATCATAAATACCACCAAACCCCTGAATTCCATTTTTTTCATGATTGTAGTCATTATTATTAGTGACATCGTTTGCAAGTACCACGTATTCCACTGTCACTGATTCGCCAGCCGCCAGCTTGATTCCCATAATATTAAAGGTTTCAGCCGCATAGCCTCCATGAGATCTATTATCTTGCTCTACAGTAACAGTCTGAATTCTGGAGTCAGACGCATTGCCGTTAATTGCAACGACTTTCAGAACATCAGAAGCTTCCCACTTCAACGTTGTACCATAATCATATAAGTACAGGTTTTCCATGGTCGTGGTTCCCTTGTTGGTAAAAGTCGCCTGATATGTTAGCTTATCACCATTTACAATTTCTGTTGTATCATCTGCTTGTATACCATTTACTGCAATGATTTTCTTTTGCAAGCTATATTTGCTTAAATCTTCACCGCCGTAAATAGTATGCGTCGCAGTACCCTTTACTTCCGCACCTTCATATACTTTTGCGGTATTTGTCAGTGCTGCGGCTGTTGCAGAATCTTCCACATTTGCATATACTGTCAAAGTAATTGACTTCCCTTTTGGAACAGTAATCGTTCCGCCGGCAGTCAATGTTTTTGTATCAACGGAAGTAATATTTTCTGTGGTGTCGTCTGATAAGGTCAAAATGCCATATGCACCACTATTTTCACGGAATGTCATGCCGTCCGGCAAGATGTCCTCTATTTTCACATTTTCAGCATCTGCTTCACCATTATTCGTTACTGTAATTGTGTAAACAACATCTTTTGCCGTGCCAAATGTGTAATTGCCGACATCTGCCGTCTTCGTAATCCCCAGCTGTGCTTTCGGTACATCCGGTGTAAACTTCACTTTATTGGAAGACTTGCCGTCTACCTTTGCCACATTGGAAATTTCTCCGGCCACGTCGTCTCTGATTGTACCAGTTACCGTGATCTGCACCGTTTTTCCTGCCGGAACGTCAATTTTATCCGGAAAGTCTGATCTTGTAACACCATCTACGGTATAAGTCATATTCTCCAGATTGTATGACAGACTATCATCTGAAACAAGAACACCTTTCGCGTCCTTTGCACCGGAGTTGGTAACAGAAATGGTATAGGTCGCAGTCTGTCCGGCAATGTGGGGGTAGTACTTCTGTCCCAGATCCTTACCCTTATAAGTTACATAACCGCCTTTTACCGGCGTTTCGATCACTGCCTTGTCTTCCTTGACAGAGATCGTTGCCTTGGCTGTATTGTTGCCGTCGGTCACTTCGTTGGTCAGGTTTGTAGTCTGGTCTTTGGAAACCTTGCAGACCACCTTTGCTGTCACCGTTGCACCGGCAGCGACATTCTGGAATGTCACGCTGTTTCCGGAAACAGTACCGTCTGCGGCTGTGATGCTCTCCAGTGTCATGCCGTCCGGAACGTTATCTTTCAGGGTGATATTTCCGGCAGCATCACCGGTATTCGAAGCGGAGATCTCAAATTCTACAGTATCCCCGTTCACGTAGTATGCTTTTCCATTTTGTACGGTTTTTCCAATACTGAACTTCGGCCCCTGCGGAGCAGAAACCTTCAGTTCCACGCTGTTTCCGCCGATGGTCGAGTAGCTGGCATCGTCACCGTAGGGCTTGCCGGAAACGGTCAGGCTGTTGGTGACCTTGCCGTCCGCGGTGCCGTTCATCTTCACGGTGCTGCTGTTCAGAGGCAGTGCCACGTTCAGATTAACCGCCGGCATCTCGGCATTGGTGTTCTTGCTGTCCACGGTGAAGCTGATCTTGGCAGTGCTGCCGCTGACATCTACGCTCAGGTTGCCGGCAGTGTAGCCTTTTGTCGCAACGGCAGACTTGACGGCGTTTTCCACCGCGGTCTGTGCATCACCGATAAAGGTCATTTCCGACAGTGAAATGGTGTCCTCGAATTTCAGGGACTGTACCCATTCCACGCCGCTTTTCTTGGTGACGTTGTTCGCCGAAGCACTCAGGGTATAATTTACCGTGGTGCCGGCAGCCAGCTGTGCCGCTGTCAGGGCGTTTCTGTCCTCCGACTTGGACGCACTCCACTGCCGTTTTGCCTTGGCAGTAATTGTACTGCTGGCATTCTTGCCTGTGCTGTCCTGTACGATCTTTACGGTCGAGGTCGTTCCGCCCGGGGTCTTGCCGTTTTGGAACTTCGCCTGTAGCCGGACCTGTTTGGTCTGACCGTTGTCAATATCAAAGGCGATATACCGGCTGCCGTCGCTGTTGACATGCAGGGTATAGCCGTTATAAACGGCACCGTCCTTAAAGCCGTTTCCGGCGAAGTTCGGCAGCAGCAGATTCTTGTCGGTGATCTCGATCCGATAAGAATCCATCTCTCCTTCATTGACGTTGTTTCCGGAGATCGTCGACATCAGATAGAACACATCTCCCGTATTCACTTCATCAATCGGATTATACTTGCTGTCCCGAAATTCGACACTGGCGTTTGTCAGTACCAGCGGTCCGCCGGATCGTCCGTTATTGTCTGCCGATACCGGAAACAGCATCGACGGCAGGCAGGTCACGATCATCAGGACTGCCAGCAAGACACTGATGACTCTTGTACGCAGGTGTCTTGTCTTTTCTGTCTGCATAAAAAAACTCCTCTCATTGCGGGAACGCTGCACGCAGTCTGTTTTGCATTCTTTCGTGCAAACTTTATGCGGCGTTTCCTCAGATTTTTTGCACGGGGAAACCGGTTCCCTGTGCAGATTTGCACCGTGGCAGCAACATCGACAAAAACGATATACATACCACATTTTTTACAGCAATTTCCACTAACTCCGCCGTTTTTAACTGTTCAATTGTTTCCACAATCAAAAGAACATTTTGGAGTAAATCACGGAAATCGCTCTGATACACCTTTATTATACTGATTATCTGTGAAATTTTATATCACTTTTTATGTAATATTCGAAAAGTAAGGGGAAGGTTCAGGCAGTCTGTTCAAGCTGCTTCCCGATTCTCCAATTTTTGCAGCGGCATCTCCGGCGAATGGCTGTCCGAATTTACCCGCGTGCAACTTCTTTCAATCACATATGACGAATCACGCCATTGTTTTTTCAAATATTTCGTGAAAAAAGCTATTGCAACCTTGCCCAAAATCCGGTATAATAAATAGTGGGGGATGTTCCAGAGGAAACGGAACAGTCCGCAGTATGGCAAATCGAAGCCAGCACTGATAAATGGCACGCCTATGCCGAATGCATTGAGGAGGATATTATGGTAGCAAAAACAACAGAAAATCCCCAGAGAGAAGAATTAAAACAAAAATTCGTAGACCGACTTCAGCTGGAGTGCAGCGTTTCTCCGGACGAAGCTTCTGACAAACAAATCTATCAGGTGCTGTCTGCCCTGATGGTCGAAAAGCTGAAGCACAAGCGGCAGCATTTTATCAATAAAACCAATTCCGTCGGCGGAAAGAACGTTTACTATCTGTCCATGGAATTCCTGATGGGTCGTTCCCTGAAGACCACCCTGTACAATCTGGAACTGGCAGATGATGTCCGTGCGATCCTGCAGGATTATCACATCAATCTGGACAGCATTTTCGAGTGCGAACCGGACGCTGGTCTGGGCAACGGCGGTCTGGGTCGTCTGGCAGCATGCTATCTGGACGCAATGGCAACACAGGAAATCCCTGCAACCGGTCACTCGATCTGCTATGAGTACGGTATCTTCAAGCAGATTCTGGAAGACGGCTGGCAGACCGAAGAGCCGGACAACTGGCTGCCGGGCGGCAGCGTATGGCTGGACCCGAAGCCGGACGAAGCCATTGAAGTCCACTTCGAGGGCAACGTACAGGAATACTGGCAGGATTCCTATCACTATATTTCCCATGTCAACTACAACACCGTTATTGCGATCCCGTATGACATGTACGTTTCCGGTTACGGCAGTGCCGGCGTTTCTACCCTGCGTCTGTGGAAGGCACAGGCACCCAGCTTTGACATGAAGGAATTCAACGAGGGCAACTACGAACAGGCTCTGTCCCGCAACTCCATGGCAAATGCGATCTCCAAGGTACTGTACCCCAACGACAACCATCTGGAGGGCAAGTCCCTGCGTCTGCGTCAGCAGTACTTCCTGTGTGCCGCAGCTATCGGCGACATCGTCAACCACCACATGAACGTATACGGCACACTGGAAAACCTGCATGAAAAGGTAGCGATCCACATCAACGACACACACCCGACGCTGGCAATTCCGGAACTGATGCGTGTGCTGCTGGACGACTGCGGCTATACATGGGATCGTGCATGGCACATCGTCACCAACACCTTTGCCTACACCAACCACACCGTTATGGCAGAGGCTCTGGAAAAGTGGGACGTGAATCTGGTCAAGCAGATCGTGCCGCGTATCTTCCAGATCATCGTGGAGATCAACAACCGCTACTGTGCCGGTCTGATGGAACGCAACGGCGGCGACAGTGCAAAGACCACCCGCATGTCTATCATCAAGGACAACCAGATCCACATGGCTACCCTGTGCGTTATGGCTTCTCACAGTGTCAACGGCGTTTCCAAGCTGCACTCGGAGATCATCAAGGACAGCGTATTCCACGAAGAATATCTGGATACGCCGAACAAGTTCAAGAATGTCACCAACGGTATCGCATACCGGAGATGGCTGTATCAGTCCAATCCGGGTCTGACCCAGCTGCTGCGTGACAAGATCGGCGACGGCTTCCTGAAAGACGGCAGCGAGCTGAAAAAGCTGGACGTTTTCGCAGACGACAAGGCCGTTCTGGAACAGCTGCGGAAGATCAAGAAGGAAAACAAGCAGCGTTTCGCCAAGTATGTCAAGAAAAAGAGCGGTCTGGTTCTGGACACCGACAGTATTTTCGATGCTCAGGTAAAGCGTCTGCACGAATACAAGCGGCAGCACCTGAATGCTCTGCACATTCTGGCACAGTACAACGCCCTGCTGGAAAATCCGGATATGGACTTTACTCCTAAAACCTATATCTTCGCTGCAAAGGCTGCTCCGGGCTACTATCTGGCAAAGCAGATCATTAAGATGATCTGGGCTCTGTCTGAGGAGATCCGCAAGAACCCCCGCATTTCTGACAAGCTGTCTGTATACTTCCTCGAAAACTACTGTGTTACCATGTCTGAACTGCTGATGCCGGCCTGCGACATCTCCGAGCAGATCTCTCTGGCAGGCACAGAGGCTTCCGGTACCGGCAACATGAAGCTGATGCTGAACGGTGCCATTACACTGGGTACGCTGGACGGTGCAAACATCGAGATCGGCGATGCAGTTGGTCCGGAAAATATCCTCATCTTCGGCATGAAGACCGAGGAAGTCAACACCCTCAAGGCCCGCGGCTATCGTCCGGAGGACTATTACAACAACAATCCGGTCATCAAGAGCTGTATCGACCGCATGTATGCCGGCATCAACGGCTGCAAGTTCACTGAAGTGGCAGACTCTCTGCGGACACTGGATCCGTACATGGTTCTGGCAGACTTCGACAGCTATTGTCAGGTACAGGAACACAGTTCCAAGCTGTACACCGACAAGGACACATGGACCAAGATGTCCCTGCACAACATTGCCAACGCAGGCATCTTCTCCGCAGACCGTGCAGTCAACGAGTACGCAAAGGATATTTGGAATATCTAAGAACTGGGGAATCTCTCCCGGAACTGATATAATCTGACGAAAACGGAGCAGCACAAACCCTGCTCCGTTTTCTTGAATGAACGGATTGTGCGGTGTCTGCGAAATAAGGAAAAGATTTTAGTAAAATCCCTCCACCAGCTTTGCTGGTCCCCCTCCCTTTTCAAGGGAGGCTAATCTATTTGGAGTTTACAGTATACTACAACCCATTAGCTTAGCAATATCATGTTTTTCCTTGAAAAGAACACTTTTCCACTTCACAAAGAAAGGAGCATCTCTGTATGCGTTATTTTTACAACAGCTGGGATTCGGCGTATAAGTCGCACTTCGGTGCCATTGCCAGAAACCAGAGCTGTCAGTTCACCATTCGCCTGCCGGAAGAAACGCCGCTGGACTTTTCTCCGGTGCTGGTGGTTTTCCGCACCGGCTTCAAGGAACGTTTTCTGCCGATGAACGTGAAAGAACACGAAAACGGCTATGTCACATACACCACAGATCTCATTCCCAAGTACTCCGGCGTACACTACTACTATTTCTCCTACACCTCCAATGGTGTACGGCACTATATCAAGCGGGGCGATGCCTGCCACGGCACACTGGATCAGGGAGAAATGTTCCAGCTGACAGTCTACAACGAGGACTATCAGACACCCCAGTTCCTCAAGGGCGGCGTGATGTATCAGATCTTCCCCGACCGCTTTTGCAGCAGCGGCAAGATGCACGACAATGTGCCCTCTGACCGCGTGATGCGGGAATGGGGAGAACTCCCCTACTACAAGCCCGACCAGAACGGACACGTCTGGAACAACGACTACTTCGGCGGCGATCTGGACGGTATCCGCAGCAAGCTGGACTATCTGAAAGATCTGGGCGTGACCTGCATCTATCTGAACCCGATCTTCGAATCCCACGAGAACCACCGCTACAACACCGCCAATTACCGGAATGTAGACCCGCTGCTGGGCACCAACGAGGACTTTCGGGAACTGTGTAAGGCTGCCAAAACCTACGGCATTTCGGTAATTCTGGACGGCGTATTCTCCCACACCGGTGCAGACAGCATCTATTTCAACAAGTTCGGCCGCTATCCCACCCCCGGTGCGTATCAGTCCGAAAAGAGCCCCTATTACTCCTGGTATCACTTCTGGGGCAACAAGGAATATGAGTCGTGGTGGGGCATTAACACCCTCCCCAACGTGGACGAGAACAACCCCAGCTATACCAAGTACATCTGCGGCGATGACGGTGTACTGGACTACTGGCTCAGTCTGGGGGCTGCCGGATACCGTCTGGACGTTGCCGACGAACTACCAGACGAATTTCTGGACAACCTGCGTGCCTGCGTCAA
>ENA-ORKV01002445-ORKV01002445.1-human-gut-metagenome-genome-assembly--contig:-NODE-2445-length-11076-cov-2.913992_pt1 | contig 11076 bp, 8 predicted proteins | sample MGYA00243058_ERZ508805 | MGnify/ENA primary metagenome ERZ508805 (study PRJEB26277, sample SAMN04329770) | human gut metagenome | biome: human-associated habitat | host: Homo sapiens | place: USA... | reverse complement strand
AAAAGAACCGTGGAAAAGCCGTGGACTTCGTGTATTACCAGTAGACAATTATGTGGTACTTTATATTCCAGACAGCGTAAAAAGGTTGTAACAATACTTAGAGTAATGTATGCCGGACGGGACATAGACAATCAGTTAAATCTCCATACAAAGCAATAAAGGATATGATTTAAAGCAGTCTTTCATTTATGATCGACTGCTTTTCCTCTGTTATCCACATCAAGATTAAGTCATATTTAACATGAGTGTCCACAATTAGAAGTAGTGATATTGCATTTACAATGGGTATGAAATCAAGAAAAAGTGTTGCAAACCCCGTAAAATCAGGGTTTGCAAAAAAAATCTCAAAAGTTAGCACTCACCTCTTGACAGTGCTAACAATCAGTGCTATTATGTCTTGCAGATAAGAAAAATAAAGTTATTTGTTACTTATCTATAGATTTTTATATATTGGGACAAAATAATTATCAAGCTGTTAATGTCGCAGCAGATGTGAACAATAACGGCAATCTCACAGAGAGGGGGAGATTATATGAACATCAGTAAATTTACTCAGAAATCACAGGAAGTTGTTCAGGGATGCGAAAAAATCGCTATGGATTACGGTCATCAGGAGATGGGCGAGGAACATTTACTTGCATCTATGATTAAAGTTGATGACAGTCTTATAAGCAAGCTTATTGAGAAGATGGGTATTGAGCCTGAAGTATTTCTTGCACAGATAGATGGACTTTTAAATAAGCGTCCGAAAGTTACGGGCGGTGATATGCGTATCGACCGTTACCTTAATGAAACTCTTATTTATGCGGAAGACGAAGCTAAGCGTATGGGAGACGAGTATGTTTCAGTTGAGCATTTGTTCCTTAGTCTTCTCGCACATCCGAGCAGAGAAGTAAAGGCACTTTTTAAACAGTGTCAGATAACGAAAGAAAGATTTCTTCAGGTACTTTCACAGGTCAGGGGAAACCAGCGTGTGACAAGTGACAATCCTGAGGCAACTTATGATACACTTGAAAAATACGGAACTGACCTTGTCGAGAGGGCAAAAGAGGGAAAGATGGATCCTGTTATTGGCAGGGACAGCGAGATAAGAAATGTTATCCGTATTCTTTCGAGAAAAAATAAAAACAATCCGGTACTTATCGGTGAACCGGGTGTCGGCAAAACGGCAGCAGTTGAGGGACTTGCACAGCGTATCGTGAGAGGCGATGTGCCGGGTGAACTTAAAGATAAGAAGATATTTGCTCTTGATATGGGAGCACTTGTTGCAGGTGCAAAATACAGAGGTGAGTTTGAGGAAAGACTTAAGGCTGTTCTTGAGGAAGTAAAAAAGAGTGAGGGTCAGATAATCCTCTTTATCGATGAGCTGCACACGATAGTAGGTGCAGGAAAAACAGATGGTGCGATGGATGCAGGAAATATGCTTAAGCCTATGCTTGCAAGAGGTGAACTTCATTGTATCGGTGCGACAACACTTGACGAATATCGTATGTATATTGAAAAGGATGCCGCACTTGAAAGGCGTTTCCAGCCGGTTATGGTTAGTGAGCCGACTGTTGAAGATACGATTTCAATACTTCGTGGTCTTAAGGACAGATATGAAGTATATCACGGTGTTAAGATTACGGATGCCGCTCTTGTTGCAGCTGCAACGCTCTCAAACAGATATATTTCAGACAGATTTCTTCCTGACAAAGCAATAGACCTTGTCGATGAAGCCTGTGCGATGATTAAAACGGAGCTTGATTCACTTCCGGCAGAGCTTGATGAAGTACAGCGTAAAATAATGCAGATGGAGATTGAGGAAGCTGCACTTAAAAAGGAGACAGACCATATTTCCAAAGAGAGACTCGCAACGCTCCAGAAAGAACTTGCGGAACTTAAAGACAGCTTTAAGGCTCAGAAGTCAAAATGGGATCAGGAGAAATCTTCTGTCGATAAGGTTAATAAAGTGAAAGAACAGATTGATGCACTCCATACGGAAATGGACGCTGCAAAGAGAGAGTACAATCTTGAAAAACTTGCAGAACTACAATATGGCAGACTGCCTGAACTTGAAAAACAGCTTGAAATGGAAGAAGCAAAGGTAAAGAAAGAGGATAGGACACTTGTTCAGGAAAATGTTACAGATGATGAGATTGCCAAAATCGTGTCAAGATGGACGGGTATTCCTATTACAAAGCTGAATGAGGGCGAGAGAGAAAAGACACTTCATCTTGAGGAGGAACTTCACAAGAGAGTTATCGGTCAGGAGGAGGGTGTTAAACTTGTTTCAGAAGCAATCCTTCGTTCAAAGGCAGGTATCAAAGATCCTACAAAACCGATTGGTTCTTTCCTTTTCTTAGGTCCTACAGGTGTAGGTAAGACAGAGCTTGCAAAGACGCTTGCGGCAAGTCTTTTCGATGATGAGAGCAATATGGTTCGTATCGACATGAGTGAATACATGGAGAAATATTCAGTGTCAAGACTTATTGGAGCACCTCCGGGATATGTAGGATATGAGGAGGGCGGTCAGCTTACTGAGGCAGTTCGCAGAAAACCATATTCGGTAATACTTTTTGATGAGATTGAAAAGGCACATCCTGATGTATTTAATGTACTTTTACAAGTGCTTGATGACGGTCGTGTGACGGACTCGCAGGGAAGAACGGTAGACTTTAAAAATACCATTATCATTCTCACATCAAATATTGGTTCTTCTTATCTTCTTGATGGAATAGAGGAAGATGGAAGTATAAGTGATGAGGCAAGGGAACACGCAATGGCAGACTTAAGGGCAAGTTTCAGACCGGAGTTTCTTAACCGTCTCGATGAGATAGTAATGTTTAAGCCACTCACAAAGAACAACATTCAGGGTATTATTTCAATACTTATGGATGACTTAAATAAGCGTCTTGCAGACAAGGAACTTAAGGTTGAGCTTACTGACGAAGCGGTCAAATATATTGCCGATAATGCGTATGAGCCTGCATTTGGTGCACGTCCGCTGAAGCGTTTCTTACAGAAAAATATTGAGACACTTCTTGCAAAAGAAATCCTCGGTGATAAGGTTCACACGGGTGATGTGATAACGATAGGTGTTTCGGGAGACGATTTTGTTGTAAGCACGAAGTAAAATAACACAATATAAAATGTTTGCTCGTGCAAGAGCTGATGTAGGCACAAAATATAATACAAGGGGTAAAATATATTTTGCACCCACGGCATAATAATATAAAATGAAAAAAGACATCTGTATCTTATGGTGCAGGTGTCTTTTTTCATTATGCACAAAAAAACTTGTGCAGAAATGAGGATTAGCCTGAAAATTGTTGATAAGAAAATAAAGCAGTACTATAAATAGACTTTCAAATTTTATATTAGCAAGTAATAAAGCGGATTGCGAGTATCCTGGATTATAATATAAAATTTTTTAAATGATTTTTAGAAAAAAGCAACTTTTTTTTGAGTTATTACAATATACAGGTGTAAGGGTTCTACCCGAGACGTCAAAGGAAGAGAAAGGAACGACAGTAGTGACAAGACAGGAATTTGAAGAATTTGTATCCAGTGACGGAAAAGATATTCTTCGGTTTTGCAGAATAACTACAGGTGAGACTGCACAGGGAGACGATCTTTATCAGGATACAATGTTAAAGTTGTGGGAACAGGCAAAAAAGCTGGATAATGAAAATTCAATCAAAAGTTATGCACTTTCTGTCGCAATCCTTATATGGAAAAATAAGCGGAGAAAATTTGCCTGGCGGCACAGGATAGCAGCATTTGAAAGCTATGAAAAGCACATAGAAAGTGGGGGAGTAGAATGTGTCAGGAAGATATCTGATGAACCGGAACAACAGCTGCTTAAAAAAGAAGCGGATGAATTTGTAAGGCAGAAAGTACAGGAATTACCGGAGAAATACCGAATGGTCGTTTATCTGTATTATTCTGCGGATCTTAAGATTAAAGAGATTGCAAAATGTCTGCACATTACTGAGAGTGCTGTAAAGAGCCGGCTGCGTAAGGCAAAAAGTATGCTGAAAAAAGATTTGGAGGTTATTCGATATGGAGGATAAAGAACTAGATCAAATGTTAAAAAAAGCCCTTATTCCAAATATTAAAGACAATGAAACGAAGATTAGATTTGAAATGGAGGATTGTGTTATGAGGAAACAGAAAAAAATTTTAAAACCTGTAGTTGCATTGGCAGCTTGTGCAGCATTGGTCATTGGGATTTCATATGGAAATGTCACAGAAAAAATTATAGGCACGCATATGTTATCATCGGAGTCTGATAATTCTGCAACAGGAAAAACAGAAGATATAAAAAATGGTTTTTCAGTAAAAGTAAAGGCAGCAGAAGTACAGAAGTTAGAAAGGGGAAAGGAAACTGCTGTTATTACTCAGAAAGATATGGCTTCAAGCGGATGGAGTGGAACAGAAACCACAAATGAAATCGGTTATCAGATTCAATCTCCGATAGTTTGTGAGGGTAGGCAGATAGACACTGTCACATATTCTTTGAATCACGGAAGTTTTCGAGTTGTTCAGCCGGATGTGAAACAATATGCGCTGGGTGGAACGGAGTATAAAGGTGTGGCACAGAATAAAAATTATGGTGGTGTTAAAATAGAAATGGAAGATTCAAAGACTAAAATGTTGGAAAAAGAATATTCTTCCTTTACAATATCTGCAAAAGACCAGAAAAAAGTGTATATATATCTTTGTGACAGAAAAAAAGTGTCCGACAAAATATATGATAAAATCTGGAATTCAGATGGTGAGGATGAAAAAAAATTAGATGCGAGAGTTCAAGGCATGAATGATGTACTTGATAATCTTGTTATGACTTGCAAAATCACATATAAAGATGGAACATCGGAGAAAGCGGATATTGCCGTGAAGAAAAAGGCTATGACATATAAAGAAGCATATTCAGGAAAAAATATCAAATTAAATAAGGATGTTGAAAATCAAAAAGACGAATTTACAACTTTTGAATTGCAATAAACAGATATGAAAGTCTGACATTATTTATAAGACTATGTACCGATAACTAAATTAGACAGAAATGCTAATATTGTATAAATAAAAATAGTATATAAATAAAAATATTGTGGAAACAAAAATACTGCGGTATCGTATTTGACGAGTCGCAGTATTTTTTTCAGTTTTGTCAAGAATCAGATGAAAAGAAATCTTAGGTGACAAGGTTCATACAGGTGATGTGATAACGATAGATGATAAAAATGATAAATTTACCGTGTCATCAGCCTGCACTCACGCTCTAGCTCCATCATAAGCCTTTTGACAGTCCATTTTGAATTGGTAGGAGTAAGTGCTGCTTTATAGTCAACAGTAATCTTAGACTGGCGTAGCTTGAAAAGAATTTTATCAAATTTTTTTTCGGGTACATCACAAAATATGATAAGGCTTTCATTGAAAACAGAGGCATCTGTACCGATTGGTGCAGGTGTTTCTTTTTGTCTTGAAGAAGCGAGTACTTCAAGTGTTTTGTCGAAACTGGCAGGGGAAACCGTTTCAGCCTGAATGTTCATAGGTAAAACAAGGCGGCGGATTTTGTCAGTGTCAGCTATATTTATAAGAAGTAATTTTGGCATGGTATTGTATCCTTTCGTTTTGCTATCAGTAATAATATACAGAAATAAAAAGAAAAATGCAATCTCAATGTCACAATGGGGAGGAATATCTGAAGCATTAAAAAATTCCAATGAAATATTAGAAGCGATATGGCAAAATAAACCGGGGAAAGTAGCAAAAGGCATAGAGCAGGCACATTTTGAAACCTCACATATACAATATATGTAATACATACCAAAAACCAAAATAATGCTGTCAGCATAGGAATTTTAAAATCAAAGATGCTATAATGAGCATTGGCAAGTTGCCATATGCGCTAACGATATGTAAGGATATATGGTAATGTGCTGCGAAAAAAGCATTGCTTTATATTTGCAAATCCCTAAAAATCAATGTTAAAAAAACAGGTAGTTTTTGACACTACCAGTGCAAATAAGAGGGTAAGTAAATTATTTGTATCACAGGTATGATATAAATATCTGCTAAGACTAAAAAAGAACTGCAATCCCGTTTTGAAAGCGGATTGCAGTTCTTTTTTTAAGCTGCTTTAAGCTGTATGCTCAGCATAATGGTTTAAGTTCATTTTTTTCAAGATATATATTTGCTTCAATAAGAGAATATTTATTGTGGAGTGAAAACATTATATAGGCATCCCTTTTATTGCGGGCATATAATTCCTCACAATGACCATAATATAAAAGATGTTTCGTTTCATGGCCGATAAAAAATAAGATAGTGGCAGGTGTTCTTGCAATTCTTCTTGGTGGTCTTGGAATACATAAATTTTATCTTGGAAAGATAGGACTTGGTATAGTATATCTTTTGTTCTGTTGGACAGGTATTCCGGCAATAATCGGACTTATTGAGGGCATTATATATCTTTGCTCAAATGATGAGAACTTCCAGCTTAAAAATCATGTAAGATTGCAATAATGTAAGAAATAACTAATGTAAAGATAAAACAAATGAGATAATACTTTTTTCACAGGATAAAAAGCATTAAGATTAATGAAAAAGTACATATAAAAAATGGAGCTGTCGTGCTATAAAAATGCAATAGTGTATAAATAGTGCGGCAGCTTTTGCTTTACTTTAATATACTCCAATGCTAAAATATATCTACAGATTTATGGGGATTGCAGATGTATGTATTCTCAGAAATTTTTGTCAATAATTCAGAGAATGTATATAAATTGAACGGAGGGCGTATATGGCGAGAGTTGTAGGGATAGGAAAACAAAGTTTTGAAAAAATTATAAAAGAAGAATGTTTTTATGTAGATAAAACTGCATTTATAAAGGAGTGGTGGGAGAATAAAGATGAAGTAACGCTCATAACCCGTCCACGCCGTTTTGGAAAAACATTAAACATGGATATGATAAAGTGTTTTTTCTCGAACGAATATAAAGACAGGGGAGATTTATTTGAGGGACTTGATATCTGGAAAGAAGAAAAATACCGTGAGCTTCAGGGGACATATCCGGTGATATTTCTTAGTTTTGCAGAGATAAAGGGGAATACATTTGAATTATCCAAAAAACAGATATCTGATAAAATTGTTGAATTGTACGAAAAAAACAGATTTTTGCTTAAGTCAGATCATATGAGTGATACGGAAAAGGCAAGATATATATCATTCTTGGAAAATCCAATGAAAGAAGATATATCATTCAAATTAAATGAAATGTCAAATTATCTGAGTCGCTATTATGGAAAAAAAGTCATCATCTTGCTTGATGAATATGACACGCCGATGCAGGAGGCATATACAAATGGCTATTGGGAAGAACTTGTAGCATTAACCAGAAGTCTTTTCAACTCGGCCTTTAAAACAAACCCATATTTGGAGCGAGCAATAATGACGGGTATAACGAGGGTATCTAAAGAGAGTATTTTTAGCGATCTTAATAACCTTGTTGTAGTTACAACCACATCAAAACAATATGAAACAGCATTTGGCTTCACTGAGCAGGAAGTGTTTAATGCCCTTGATGAATTTGGGTTTTCAGATAAAAAAGATGATATAAAGGCATGGTATGATGGTTTTACTTTTGGCAGAAGTAAAGATATTTATAATCCATGGTCTATAATCAATTATTTAAAGAGTGGAGAATTTGCAACATATTGGGCAGATTCAAGTTCAAATGGTCTTATAAATGAGCTTATAAGGACAGGTTCAACCAAAATAAAAGAGACAGTGGAAACACTGATTTTAGGTGGTGTTGTTGACAAAAATATAGATGAGCAGATAGTTTTTGGACAACTAAAAACAAACAAGGATGCGGTATGGAGTTTGTTACTTGCAAGCGGATATCTTTGTATAGAAGGATTTTATACAACAGGAAGGTTTAATAAAAAAGTATATAGTTTAAAACTGACTAATTTTGAAGTGATGCAGATGTTTGGAAACATGATAGAGCAGTGGTTTGGGGGCGACAATGTACCGTATAATGAGTTTATAGAAGCAATGCTTTCAGGAGACTTAGAAAGTATGAACGAATATATGAACAGAGTTACAGCTAATATAATCAGTTACTTTGATACAGGCAACAGCCCTTCGGACGAAGAACCTGAAAGATTCTTCCATGGTTTCGTTCTCGGTCTTATGGTAGACCAGTCAGACAATTATATCATAACCTCAAACAGAGAAAGCGGCTTTGGCAGATATGACATAATGTTAGAACCAAAGGATAAAAATAATGCTCACTATCCGGGTATCATTATAGAATTTAAAGTGATAAATCCGAGAAAAGAAAGCACGCTTGAAGAAACAGTTGAAGCAGCATTAAAGCAGATAGAAGAAAAAAATTATAATGCTAAGCTTATCAGACGAGGTGTAAAACCCGAAAACATCCACTGTTACGGTTTTGCGTTTAAAGGCAAGGAAGTGTTGATAGAAGGTAAATAACAGATATTTTCGGAAACAAAAATACCGTAAGAGAAAATCATTACAGCTTATGTTTTTTAAGCTGTAAAGTTATGATAGAAGATAAAAGACATACATTTTCAGAACTGAAAATATCGTAAGAATATATTCAAATATTTGGAAAAAAAGATGGGCTTGAAAATCTAAGAAGTTATATACTAAAAAATAGGAGGGTATATATGGCAAGAGTTGTAGGGATAGGAAAACAAAGTTTTGAAAAAATTATAAAAGAAGAATGTTTTTATGTAGATAAAACTGCATTTATAAAGGAGTGGTGGGAGAATAAAGATGAAGTAACGCTCATAACCCGTCCACGCCGTTTTGGAAAAACATTAAACATGGATATGATAAAGTGTTTTTTCTCGAACGAATATAAAGACAGGGGAGATTTATTTGAGGGACTTGATATCTGGAAAGAAGAAAAATACCGTGAGCTTCAGGGGACATATCCGGTGATATTTCTTAGTTTTGCTAAGATAAAACAAACTACTTATGCAGACGCAGTATCAGGAATAAAGAGAGTGATATGTGATGAAGTTCAAAAATATATTTTTTTGAAAAATTGGGATGGCTTAACTGATGAAGAAAAAAATAATCTCAACAATATAACATATGGCATGGATACTGTAACAGCACAGGAGGCTATAAATAATCTGTCAAACTATCTTTACAGATACTATGGAAAGAAAGTAATCATTCTGCTTGATGAATATGACGCTCCGATGCAGGAGGCATATGTAAACGGATACTGGGAAGAACTTGTTGCCTTTACAAGAAGTCTTTTTAATTCAACTTTTAAGACAAATCCGTATTTAGAGCGAGCAATAATGACGGGTATAACCAGAGTTTCCCGTGAAAGTATTTTCAGTGACTTAAATAACCTTGTAGTGGTCACAACAACATCCAATTTATATGAAACAGCATTTGGTTTTACTGAACAGGAAGTATTTGATTCACTTGATGAATTTGGACTTTCAGATAAAAAAGATGATATAAAAGCATGGTATGACGGATTTATGTTTGGTGATAAAAAAGATATTTATAATCCATGGTCTATAATAAATTATCTTAAATTCAAGAAATTTACAACATATTGGGCAGATTCAAGTTCAAATGGACTTATAAACAGCCTCGTTCAAAAAGGAAGTCCTTATATAAAAACTATGCTGGAAACGCTCATAAGTGGTAAAAACATAAAAGTTCCGATTGATGAACAGATAGTGTTTTCGGAGCTTGATTATTCAGAAGATGCTGTGTGGAGCCTTATGCTTGCAAGTGGATATCTTAAAGTTATATCATCAAGTGAACTTACAGGAGATCGTAAAAAAGCAGTTGTATATCAGCTTGCTCTCACAAACTATGAGATACGGTTAATGTTTGAAGATATGATACTCAGATGGTTAAGTCCTGTAAAAAGGGAGACAAATGAGTTTGTAAAAGCACTTATAAATGGAGATGTAGATGGTATGAATATATATATGAACAAAGTAACAGTAAAGACCATCAGTTATTTCGATACAGGCAACAGCCCTTCGGACGAAGAACCTGAAAGATTCTTCCATGGTTTCGTTCTCGGTCTTATGGTAGACCAGTCAGACAATTATATCATAACCTCAAACAGAGAAAGCGGCTTTGGCAGATATGACATAATGTTAGAACCAAAGGATAAAAACAATGCTCACTATCCGGGGATCATTATAGAATTTAAGGTGATAAATCCGAGAAAAGAAAGCACACTGGAAGAAACAGTTGAAGCAGCATTAAAGCAGATAGAAGAAAAAAATTATAATGCTGAGCTTATCAGACGAGGTGTAAAACCCGAAAATATCCACTATTACGGTTTTGCGTTTAAAGGCAAAACCGTAATGATAGAGGGTAAATAGCAGATATTTTTAGGATTGCAAATATCATAAGAAAAAATACCATGTTGTGAGCAAGTATCAAAGTATCAATGCACTTATTGCACCAAACACTCCGGCAGAAGCAAGTCCCATAATGACACCTGCAAGCATAACACCGAGCATAACAGCGATGACACTAGACTTAAAATCCATATCGAGAAAACTTGCGGCGAGAGTCCCCGTCCATGCCCCCGTGCCCGGAAGTGGAATACCAACAAAAAGCAATAGTGCTATAAAAAGTCCCTTACCTGCCGTTTCCTGAAGTTTTTTGCCGCCCTTATCTCCTTTTTCGATACAAAAAGTAAAGAAACCACCGATAACCGGCTTGTCAGCCCCCCACTCAAGAACTTTCCTTGCAAAAAGAAAAATAACAGGGACAGGAAGCATATTTCCAATAATAGCTATAATGTAAGACGGAACTAGGGGAAGTCCCTGTGCAACTGCATATGGAATAGCTCCTCTGAGTTCAATAAGTGGAAACATCGAAATAAAAAAAACAATAATAAAGTGCATCAAAAAATCCTTTCCTATATAAATGTTATATATGTTTATTTTCGATTTTTGTAAAATATATACTGTAAGATATGTCGCATATAAATAAAGTATGTTTTTGTAAGACATACTTTATTTAGATATTGTTATATGCCTTTAACTTATATGTATATTACG
>ENA-ORKV01002441-ORKV01002441.1-human-gut-metagenome-genome-assembly--contig:-NODE-2441-length-11091-cov-2.855003_pt1 | contig 11091 bp, 8 predicted proteins | sample MGYA00243058_ERZ508805 | MGnify/ENA primary metagenome ERZ508805 (study PRJEB26277, sample SAMN04329770) | human gut metagenome | biome: human-associated habitat | host: Homo sapiens | place: USA... | reverse complement strand
CCAGCAATTGGGCTTTGCGGCGGATGTGGGCACCGCCGGTGGGGCGGGTGGGGTCCAGCCGCCGGACGGCCTCATTGGTGCGCTTGTAGAACGCTTCATCGTCGGGGCTGCCGTTGACCCGTACGCCCCACAGAAAGACGCTGGGATGGTTGCGGCACTGGCAGACCATCTCGCGGCAGTTTTGCAGCGCTTGGGCCTTCCAGCTTTCGTCCCCGATGTACTGCCAGCCCGGCATTTCGAGGAAGACGAGCAGCCCCAGCTCGTCGCACGCATCGAGGAAGGCGGGGCTCTGGGGGTAGTGGCTGGTGCGGACGGCGTTGCAGCCCAGCTGCTTTTTCAGGATGTGGGCATCAAGCTGCTGGATGCTGTCCGGCATGGCATAGCCCTGATAGGGGTAGCTCTGGTGGCGGTTCAGGCCGCGCAGCTCCACCCGCTGGCCGTTGAGGTACAGCCCGCCCGCCACGAACTGAAGGGTCCGGAAGCCGAACCGGGTGGATTTTTCGTCCAGCACCCGGTCGGGCAGGCCGCTGGTGCCGGGGCGGATGAGCCGCACGGTGAGGGTGTACAGGAAGGGGTGCCCGATGCTCCATGGGTGGACGCCGTTCAGGGTGCCCACGATGGGCAGCGACAGCTCGCCGCTGTAGAGTGCCCGGCTCCCGGCGGGGCTGCGGATCTCGGCCTGCAAGGTGCAGCCGACCGTTTCGCCCACGGTGGCGGTGTAGATGCGGAAATCGCCCTCGGCCTGCGCCTCGATGAAGATGTCCCGCAGGTAGGCAGGCTCCTTCACGTCCAGCGAGACGGCGCGGTAGATGCCGCCGTAGGTCAGGAAATCGATCTGCCCGCCGAAGGGCGGGATGTTCAGGTCTTCCCGGCTGTCGCACCGGACGGCCACGACATTCTGCTCCCCCAGGCGGAGGGATTCGGTCAGGTCCACGGTAAAGGCCGTGTAGCCGCAGCCATGATGAAACACCCGGCGGCCGTTGCAGAAGACGGTGGCGTCGTGCGCCACGGCCTCAAAGGTCAGCAGGACCGTGCGGCCCTGCCACTCTTTGGGTGCAAAAAACTCCCGCCGGTAGCCGCAGAGCCGCTGGTAATCGTTCTCATTGCAGTAATTGTAGGGCAGCGTCCTGACCGTGTGCGGGATGCGCACCGGGGTCAGGGGCAGATCCGGACATTCCGGCCGCACGATGGCGGGGTCGAATACCGGGGTGAAGGTCCAGCCGTCGTTCCAATCGTAGTGTTCCATAGCCTGCTCTCCGTCATGGTAAAAAATACTTATCTTCATGTTACCACAAAGTTATGAACGAAAAAAGGATGCAGGCGCTGTTTCTGCGGGATTTCTCACTTTTTCTGGAACAAAAGCGGCGGATGGCAGCAAAAAAGCCCGGCCGGGCAGTGCCGGTCAGGCTTTTCGGGCGTGGCTGCTTATCGGATGAAGTTCGTCATGGGGCGGCGGGGATTCTCCGGGTGCCGGATGCCGGCGGCCTTGCCGGCCTCAATGCACTGGAGCAGCCAGGCCATGTTCCGGCCCAGCTCCCGCATCACGGCGCAGCCCTCTTCGTCCTGTAGGACCTGAGCGGGGTTGGAGCCGTGGACCATGGCCCAGTAGGAGCCGTTGACCAGCGGCATGTGGAAGAACTCCGGGTACTTGACCAGCTGGTCCAGCGTGGTGGTGGTGCCGGCGCGGCGGGCCGAACAGCAGATGGCGGCGGGCTTGTAGGCCAGATATTTGCCGCCTGCGTAGCTCAGGCGGTCCATAAAGCTGGTCATGTTGCCGGAGGCCGAGGCATAGTGCACCGGGCTGCCGAAGACGAAGGCGTCGGCGGTCCTGGCTTTTTCGATGGCCTCGTTGACCACGCCGCCAAAGACACAGCCGCTGCCAGCGGCGCAGCCGCCGCAGCCGATGCAGCCGCCGACGGGCCGGGTGCCGACGTTGAAGATCTCGGTCTCGATGTGGGCGCGGTTCAGCTCCTCCGCGATGAGGGACAGAGCGGTGTAGGTGCAGCCCTTCTCGTGGGGGCTGCCGTTGATGAGCAGGACTTTCATACGTTGAATCTCTCCTTTTGACCATGCGCCCCGGAACAGGGGGCGCTCTGCCCTGATTTTAGCACACTTGCGGCCGCAGTGCAACGCGGGCCTTGACAAAGTACGGTGTCTTGACAATAATATAAAGATACATAAAACGGAATGCAAAAGGAGGCAACCACATGCGAGTCATTGCAGGAGACGCACGGGGCAGACGGCTGGAGGCCCTGCCCGGCACCGATATCACCCGCCCCACCCTCGACCAGGTCAAGGAGGCGATGTTCAGCATCGTCCAGTTCGACCTGCCCGGTGCCCGGGTGCTCGACCTCTACGCAGGCAGCGGCCAGCTGGGCATCGAGGCCCTGAGCCGGGGTGCGGCCCGGTGCGTGTTCCTGGACGAGAACCGCGAGGCCGTGAACATCGTGATGAAGAACTGCAAGACCTGCGGCGTGTTCGACCGCAGCCGCGTCAACATCGGCGAGGCGGCGCGGTATCTTTCCGCCTGTCGTGAGCAGTTCGACCTGGTTCTGCTGGACCCGCCGTTCCACGGTGGTACGCTGGAAAAGATCCTTCCCAGTGTGGAAAAGGTGCTGGCGCCCGGCGGCATCGCCCTGTGCGAGAGCGAGACCGGCCTTGTGCTGCCTGCCGAGGTGGGCAGCCTGACGCTGAAGAAACAGTATAAGTATGGCAAGGTGCTGCTGTGGAAGTACACGAAGCCCATGCAGCCTGCCGGAGAGGAAGATGCGGAATGAACGTGAACGAGCTTTTGGATACCATTGAGGACGCGCTGGAAGAGAGCGCCGGGATGCCCCTTTCGGGTGGCAAGCGGATCGTGGACGTGGAGCAGATCCGGGATTATCTGGACGAGATCCGCCAGAATCTGCCCGTGGAGCTGCGGCAGGCGCAGTCCATCGTCAGCGACCGTGCCCAGCTCATCGAGTCGGCCAACGCACAGGCGCAGGCCATCGTGAAGAAGGCCGAAGAGCGTGCCCGCATCCTTGTGAGCGAGGCCGAGATCGTCCGCGCCGCCCAGCAGCGTGCGTCGGAGATCGTCTCCGCCGCCCAGACCGAGGCCCGCACCGTCCGCCAGACCGTGACCGACTACTGTGATAATATGCTCAAGACCACCGAGGAGACCATGGCAGAGAACGCTGCGCAGGTCCGGAACGTCCGCGCCAATCTGCGCCAGACGCCCCGGAAACCCCAGTGAGCGGAGTTTGTCGGAAAAACCCATTTGCCCCTGCCAGCAAAATTGACGGCTTGCAGGGGCTTTTTTTGTGACATTTTGAGAGAAAAACCAGCCCGAAAAGCCTTGCATTCGCAGGGCGGTTTTGTTACAATAAAACTGTATCAGAGAGATGCCTTGGGGCAGTGTGTGCCTGCGGGCAGAAAAACACGGCGAAAAACGGAAAAAACAGCGTGAAATCGCCGGATGATACGCAACTTGAAACGACAGAAAGGAGGCTGGGCCCTATGGGCAGTGAAACGATCGGACAAGCCTTTGACCCGGCCTCGTTTGAGCATGTGCCTGTGCTTTTGAACGAGTGCCTGGACGGCCTTGCCATTGACCCGGCAGGCATCTATCTGGACGGCACCGCAGGCGGTGCGGGGCATTCCCGCCAGATCGCGCTGCGGCTGGACGCGGAACAGGGCGGAAGGCTCATCTCATTGGACCAGGACCCGGACGCGGTGCAGACCGCGCGGGCGCGGCTGGCCGGGCTGCCTGCCACCGTGGTGCAGATCAACTTCCGCTATGCGGGACAAGCTCTGGAACAGCTGGGCATCGACAAGATCAACGGAGCGCTACTGGACCTCGGCGTTTCCAGCCACCAGCTGGACGATGCCGCCAGAGGCTTTTCCTACCGGGCAGACGCTCCGCTGGACATGCGGATGAGCCAGGAGGGCGAGACTGCCGCCGACCTTGTGAACACCGAGAGCCGGGAGGAGCTGGCCCGCATCCTCAAGGATTACGGCGAAGAACCCTTCGCCTGGCAGATCGCGGGCAAGATCGTCGAGGCACGGGAGACTTCCCCCATCGAGACGACATTGCAGCTGGCCGACATCGTGGCCAGCGCCATGCCGGCGGCCGAGCGGCGCAAGAACAAGAACCCCTCCCGCCGCACCTTCCAGGCGCTGCGCATTGCGGTCAACCACGAGCTGGACGCACTGGAAGAGGGCATGGACACCATCTTTGAGCATCTGGCCCCCGGTGGGCGGCTGTGCATCATCACCTTCCACTCGCTGGAAGACCGACTGGTGAAGAACAAGTTCCGCCGCTGGGCCACCGCCTGCACCTGCCCGCCGGAGTTCCCGGTCTGCGTCTGCGGCGGCAGGGCCAAAGCAAAACTCATCACCCGCAAACCCATCGAAGCAAATACGCAGGAGTTGGAAGAGAACCGGCGCAGCCGGTCGGCACATCTCCGCGTTCTTGAAAAAATTTAACCACCGCGGAGTATCAGTGAGGAGGAGAGTACCATGGGCCAGGCAGCATATGATATGACAGAGGTGCGCCGCAGAAGAGCACCCCAGACGCAGCGGAACGTTCCGCTGCGGGTGGAAAAAGGCGGCAAGCCCCGGCTGAACCCGGTGCGCGCTGCCATGCAGCACGCATTGCAGCTGCTCTCGGCGGCGCTGCTGGTGGGCTTTGCCGTCAGCCTGCTGTGGAGCGAGTCCCAGCTGGTGGAGCTGAACAGCAAGATCCAGAACGCCAAGGCGGAGCTCGTCAGCGAGCAGAGCCAGTACACCTACTACAACAGTGCACTGAACAACCGCACCAACTTCACCAGCGTGGAAGAGACGGCCACCCGCCTCGGTCTGATGAAGATCGACCAGAGCCAGATCACCTACATCCGCCTGGACGAGGGCAGCGTCCTCGTCCGCAAGGAGTCCGCTGTGCGGCAGTGGACCGACCTGCTGCACGACGGAGCCATGATGGTCATGGGCCGCGTGAACCGCGCAAACTAAAATAAAACAGGAAAAGCGTGCGGCAGCGCACGCTTTTTCGGTTTCTCAGGAGTCAAACCAACATGCAGGAACCGTCCTCCAAGAACAAAAAAGGGCTTTACCGGCTGCGCCGCGCCGACCCGCACGAGCGGCTGAGCGCACGGCTGCGGCATTTCAGCTTTGGCGCAGCGGTGGTGTTCGTCGTGGCAGCGGCAGGCATCGTCATCCACAGCCTGTACAATATCCAGATCAAGAACGGCGCGACCTTCCGCCAGTATGCGGCCCAGCAGCAGCTGCTGGACAGCACCATCCAGGCGACCCGCGGCGAGATCTACGACACGTCCGGCATCACGCTGGCCTCCACCAGCGTGGTCTGGACCATCTGGGCCGACCCCAGCTACAGCACGGCCCTGTTCACCAGCAGCAAGAACGACGACACCGGCGAGGTGACCAGGACAGCCGACCCTGCCGCATTGCAGGAGGTCAGCACCCAGATCACCCTGCGGCTGTTCTCCGGCGATGGCGAGAGCCTGGACAGCGTGGACACCTCCTCGGCGGCCTACCAGACCCAGTATCAGGCGGTGTACGATGCCCTGTCCAAGAGTGACTCGGCCTACCAGACACTGGCCACCAAGGTGAACAACGCCATCAAGCTGTCCATTGAACAATACGTCACCGCATACAACAAGGCCCACAAAAAGGCCGATGCCGACAAGGGTATCCGCAAGGGCCGCATCTCTGTCTCGTCCACCAAGAGCTTCCAGCGGGATTATCCCTACGGAGCCTTTGCGGCGGCGGTGCTGGGCTTCTGCGATGCCGACGGCTACGGCACCTACGGCCTGGAAAAATCCTACGAATCCACGCTGGCGGGCGTCAATGGCCGCACCATCACCCTGCGCAACGCTTACGGCAATGCCATCGCGGACGAAAACGCCACCACCTACGCTGCCAAGGACGGCTCCAATCTGGTGCTGTCGCTGGATGTGAACATCCAGGAGGTGGCGGAGCGCTATCTGAACGAGGCCATCTCGGCCAACAATGTCGAGAACCGCGGCGCGGCCATCGTGATGAACGTCAAGACCGGTGCCATCCTGGCCATGGCCTCCAAGCCGGACTTCGACCCCAATAACGCGCTGGACTACACTGCCAACGAGGCCTATCTCAACGAGCTGGTCCACGCCGAACCGGAACTCTACGGCATCTACCTCAAGAATGAGGACGGCAGCTATGTCACAGATGCGAACGGCAACAAGGTGCTGGACCCGGAGGGCGATTATTCCGGCTATTACCGCGACATCCAGTGGAAGAACAAGACCATCACCGAGCTGTACTACCCCGGAAGCGTCTTCAAGGTCATCACGGCGGCCATGGGGGTGGACTCCGGCAAGGCGACCATCAACACCACGCTGAACTGTTCCGGTGCCTACGGCGTCGCAAAGGAGACCTATCACTGCGCCGGCAAAAAGGCCCACGGCGTCCAGAATCTGGCCGAAGCGCTGCGGAACAGCTGTAACATCTACTTCATCCAGCTGGGCCAGCGCATCGGTTCCAGCCTGTTCTATGATTACTTCGACGCCTTCGGCTTCACCGAGCGCACCGGCGTGGACCTGCCCAGCGAGACGAACTTCATGCAGTATTACAGCAAGAGCCGCCTGGGCGAAGTCGAGCTGGCCTCGTCGGCCTTCGGTCAGGCCATGGCGGTCACGCCGCTGCAGGTCTGCACGGCCATCTCCGCTGCTGTCAACGGCGGCTATCTCGTCACCCCCCATGTGGTGGATAAGATCACCGACCAGAACGGCAACGTCATCGAAGAGGTGGGGGCAAACGTCCGCCGCCAGGTCATCAGCGAGAGCGCCAGCAAGGCCATCCGCCAGATCATGGAATATGAAGTGGCGGACGGCACTCAGGGCGGCGGCGGGCGCGCCTACGTGGCAGGCTACCGCATCGGCGGCAAGTCCGGCACGTCCGAGCAGCTGAACATGGACCGCCGCAGCGATGGCGACTACAAGAAGGTCGCTTCCTTTGTGGCGGTCCTGCCCGCCGACGACCCGGAGATCCTCGTCTACGTCATGCTCGACGACCCCAACAACGCCAAAACGGACTACTCGTCCATTCTGGCTGCGCCCGTTGTCGGCAACATCATCAGTGAGATCGCGCCCTACCTTGGCATCGCCACCGACGGCACTGACCGCAGCGGCACCATCGTCAAGGTGCCCAACCTCATCGGCAACGAGTGGAGCAATGCGCAGGTCTCGCTGAACATCAAGGGCCTCAAGCACCAGCTGGCCGAGAGCGACGCCAGCCAGGCGGGCGCGGTGGTCACCTACCAGTACCCGCGCGCAGGCGCGGAGGTGCCCTGCGGCACCACGGTGTATCTATATACCGATACATACGAAGGCAGGCACACGGAGGTGCCGGATGTGACGGGCAAGAGCGCGGATTTTGCCCGCCAGATGCTGGCAGCAGCCGGGCTCAACTGCATTGTGGCCGGCGATGCGAACGGCCTGGTCCAGGAGCAGAGCGAGGCGGCGGGGGCCAGCGTCCAGCGCGGCACCCTCGTGACCATCACCTGCGGGTAAACCCTCTCAGGCGCTTCGCGCCAGCTCTCCCCAAGGGAGAGCCATTGGCAGCCGGGTCGTGAGGATCCAATCTGCTGGGGGCTGTTGGTAAGAGGAACGGCATCTCGTATGGAAGACGATCGAGTGATATCAGGAAAAGGGAGAGTATCGTATGGAAAAGATCAGAGCAAGCATTCTGCTGAACGGCCTTGCGCCGGAAGGCTTTGACGCCGGGGACGCCGAAGTGTCCCTTGTGACCACCGACAGCCGCGAGGTCTGCCCCGGCTGCATCTTTGTAGCCTTTCCGGGCGAACGATTCGACGGCCACGACTTTGCAGCCAAGGCACTGGAAGCCGGGGCCTTCTGTGTGGTGCTGAACCACCCGGTCGAGGGCGTCCCGGCGGAAAAGGCCGTGCTCTGCGCGGACAGCTACCATGCCATGATGGTGATGGGGGCCAACTACCGCAGCCAGTTCCACCCCAGAGTCGTGGGCGTGACGGGCAGCGTGGGCAAGACCACCACCAAGCAGATGTGCTATGCTGCCATCGAGGGCTTCGGCAATACCATCAAGACCGAGGGCAACCAGAACAATGAGCTGGGTCTGCCCCGCACGATGTTCCGCATCGGGAACGAGACCGAATACGCCGTCGTCGAGATGGGCATGAGCCACCTGGGCGAGATCGAGCGGCTGAGCCGCTGCGCCCGCCCGGATGTGGGCATCATCACCTGCATCGGCGTGTCCCACATCGGCAACCTGGGCAGTCAGGAGAACATCTGCAAGGCCAAGCTGGAGATCTGCGCCGGTCTGCCGGAGGGCGCTCCGCTGGTGCTGAACGGCGACGACCCCTTCCTGCGGAAGGCAGAGCTGCCGGAGCATGTCCGGCCCGTCTGGTTCAGCCTGGGCGACGAGGGGGCGGATGTCTGCGCCCTGTCCATCCAGCAGGAGGCCGACGGCATGAGCTTCGTGCTCGAAGACCACGAGGAGGGCACCTTTATGGTGCACATCCCTGCGATGGGCCGCCACAATGTGGCCAATGCACTGGCCGCCTATTGCGCCGCCACCCGGCTGGGCCTCAATGCCCGGAAGGTGCTGCGGGGCATCAGCAATTTTGAGCAGACCGGGATGCGCCAGAAGATCGTGCACAGCAACGGCGTGGATGTCATCGAGGACTGCTACAACGCCAACCCCGACAGCATGAAGGCCGCGCTGGCCATGTTCCGGGAGTACCCCTGCAAGCGCCGCTTTGCCCTGCTGGGCGATATGCTGGAGCTGGGAGATCTGAGCCGTGAGGCCCACGAAGAAGTGGGCCGTCAGGCGGCGGAAAGCAACATCGACACCCTCATCACCTACGGCGAACAGGCCCGACGCACGGCCGTGGTGGCTGCGGCCAAGGGCCTGACCACCCTGCACGCCAACACCTACCGCGAAGCCGCCGACGCCCTGCTCCGGCTGATGCAGCCGGGCGATGCGCTGCTGGTCAAGGCCAGCCGCGGCATGGCGCTGGAAAAGGTGCTGGAACTCTTCTACAAGGAGCAGCAGTGATATGATCCGTTTTGCCTTGATCGCCGCATCGACACTGGGGTTCGTCCTCACGGCGGCGATGGGGAATCTGATGGTGCCGCTGCTGCGGGCCTTCCAGAGCCGCCAGCAGCCCACCCGCCCGCCGGAGCCGGAACGGCCGGACGCTGCGCCAAGCCCGGACTCGGACGAAGACCCGGAACGCCCGGCCCAGCCGCCCACGATGGGCGGGCTTTGCCTGATGGTGGGGGTGCTGGCCGCCGTGGGTGTGGGCTGGACCGCCGCCTGCGTGGCCGAACCGCAGCTGCTGGGCACGGAGGGCCTGCTCTCCACCCGGCTGCTCATCGCCCTGTTCGGGGCGCTGCTGTTCGGCGGTGTCGGCCTGGCCGATGACCTGGCCCGCATCCGCCACCGTGCCCCGCTGGGCCTGCGCCGGGGCACCCGCCTGCTGCTGGAAGCGGGGGCCGGTGCCGTGGTGCTCCTGCTGCTGGGGGCCAGCCGCTGCCTTGCCACCGGGCTGGCCCTGCCGGGCCTGGGCTATGTGGAGCTGGGCGTTCTGGCCCCGCTGGTCTGGGAAGCGGGCCTTGTGGCGCTGGCTGAGAGCGTCCGCATCGCGGACGGCATCGACGGCCTGTGCTGCGGCACCGCATTTGCGGCCCAGCTGGGCCTGATGCTCTGCATGACCATCCTCGGCTGGTTCCCGCTGGCCGTCTTCCCGGCGGCGCTGGCCGGTGCGCTGATGGCGTTCCTGCTCTGGAACTTCCCGCCCGCCCGGCTGCGGCTGGGCAGCGTGGGCAGCCTGTTTCTGGCCGGAGCACTGGGCTGTGCGCCGCTGTGCATCGGCTGGCCGGACCTTGCACTCCCGCTGGGGCTGCCCTACTGGCTGGAGGGCGGCATGGTGGCGGTGCAGATCGTGGTCTATCAAACCACACATGGGAAAAAGCAGCTCTTCCGCACGGCCCCGCTCCACCGCTGGATGGAAGTGCGCGGCAGCAGTGCGGTGCAGATCTTTTATACATTCTGTGTGCTCGCCCTGCTGGGCGCGGCGCTGGCCCTGCAATGGGCAAAAATCAGTTGAGGAGGTGTGCAGATGGCAACCATCCGCCGAAAAAAGCCGGAGCCGTTCGCGCTGCTGCAGCGGGACCCCGGCCCCTGGTCTCCCATTCTGCTCTACTGGCTGGCAACGCTGGGCATCATCATCGTATTCGGGCTGGTGATGCTGTTCAGCGCCAGCTATACCACAGGCTATCTCCGCTTTGGCGACAGCCTGCACTACATCAAATCCCAGGTGCTCTGCCTGGGGCTGGGCCTTGTGGCCATGTTTTTGTTCTCCTATGTAGACCACCGGCTGCTCCGCAGGCTGGTCTGGCCGGGGTATTTCCTTGTGCTGGCGCTGCTGGTGCTGGTGCTGTTCAGCACCCCGCTGAACGGCTGCAAGCGCTGGCTGCGCGTGGCCGGTATGACGGTGCAGGTCTCGGAGATCGCAAAGTTTGAGATGATCCTGCTCACGGCCCACATCGCGGCCAGGGCCCCCCGGCTGGAAAAACTGGACCCCAGCCGCAGCGGTCGGGTGCCGGTGGGGCCGTGGCTGCAGCAGCGGCTGGTGCGGGAGCTGCTCCTGCCGCTGCTCCCGCTGCTGCCGGTCATTCTGCTGCTTGTGATGGAGCCACACATGTCCGGCATCGTGCTGACCACCGCCATGGTGGGCACCATCCTGCTGCTGGGCGGCAACGGCGGCGTCATCACCTGGGTGGGGGGTGCAGCCGGCATCTTTCTGCTGGAAACGATCTTGCAGCACATCGACTCCATCCCTTACCTGCAAAGCCGTCTGGACGGCTGGACGCAGGACCTGACCAAGATGACAGACCAGACCCTGCAAAGTCTGTACGCCATCGGCTCTGGCGGCGTGACGGGCCTTGGGCTGGGCAACAGCATCGAAAAGCAGCTCTGGCTGCCCGAAAGCACCAATGACTTCATCTTCAGCGTCGTCTGCGAGGAGCTGGGCTTCGTGGGGGCTGTGGTGGTCATCCTGCTCTTCGTCCTCTT
>ENA-ORKV01002439-ORKV01002439.1-human-gut-metagenome-genome-assembly--contig:-NODE-2439-length-11099-cov-3.307930_pt1 | contig 11099 bp, 10 predicted proteins | sample MGYA00243058_ERZ508805 | MGnify/ENA primary metagenome ERZ508805 (study PRJEB26277, sample SAMN04329770) | human gut metagenome | biome: human-associated habitat | host: Homo sapiens | place: USA... | reverse complement strand
GTTGATCTCTTAAACAAAATCCTTGCTACCGTCTCCATCCATATCATACCTATCTGTGGTGATATCTGCCGGCTGATATACCTCATTACATGCACAGAAACCATTCTTGCCGATGCTGTGAGTTTCTGTTTCCTTCGTCACATATCCGATCGGACAGTCCTTGCATGCCACATTTTTTCTATGTTCATTGTCATCTTTCCAAGTGTATGTAACATCACCGTCTGTGTTATGTGTATGCTCTGCTCCATCTACCAAAAGACTCGCACCTTCTGCCAAAGTGAGTTTCTCCGGATTGGTAATGCTGGCGCCATTTTCAAATTCAATGCTTTCCCCACTTGCAATCGTTAAATCTTCTTTTAAAGTGGCTTTACCATATACATATGTTTTCGTTACAGTCTCTTTGGTACCAGCATCTTTCCATTGCTTTGTGATGACAGAGTTGCTGAAGGAAGCATCCGTTAATACAGGTTTCTGACAGTCTAAAGCACGACTAACCACAATCTGGCTTCCTGATACATTAATTCGTTGATTTGATCTAATTACCTCACCTTTGTATCGATCTGTTGTTGCTTTCGCTTCAACATAACTGTCTACTATATTAATTTTATCACCACTAATTAAGTCTGAAGAATCCTCATCATTGGCTACCACATGACTATTTTCAATCGTTACGCTACCGTCACAATCAATTTTGGAAGTCGCTAGCGTTGCTCCTATAATATTTAAATTAGTCGAACTACCTACTGTACTGATTTTTTCACAACTTAAACTTCCGTTATAATTGCTACCATTTATTTCTAGTGTTTGCTCAATCTGACCATCATTTAATCCACTTTGAATCATCCTCATAGTATTTGTTCCAGATAAGATAATAGCAAGATTACCGTCAATATTCAAAATGTCATCAGAAACAGATGCACCATCCGCACCATCCAATACAAGTTGATTCTTCGTGCTGTCATAGTACCAATTGGTTCCCTGATATATCGTATCATTACCAGAGACTTCATCATTTTGAAATTTCCCATTATCAATAATTTTTGTTGAGCCTATCGTCAAATATTGAGGAGTGGTTCCCACCGTAGTCTCCTCCGCCTTCGCATTCATCACGCCCCAGCCGCTCACATCCGCCGCCGACAGCATCATAAGAACCGCCATGGCTCCGGCAAACATCCGCCTTATTCCTCGTTTTCTTTGTTTTTGTTTCATATCTTCCTCCTTTTCCTTACCAGGCACACATAACAAACATTTACTCCCTCTCTGTCACTCCAAGGTTTTCGCATAATTTAAGATCATTTCCTTTATTCTGAGAAGCTCCGGAGTATAATCCTTATTATTCTCCGCACCCCAGATAAAACCGCCCGCATAATAGGCACATGCCGTCATCATCGTATGCACGGTCACACGAAAAAATTCCTCTCTCGGAATATCCGTACGGAACGTATGATCCTCCTTAGCTTTCTCATACATCCATTCCAGTCTCGTATCAACCGAATAGAGCGATGCATGAAATCCCTCCAGCTGCTCCTCTCTTACGCCTTCATGCGTGACATAATGATTAAAATTGTCATTATACTGCAACAGGTCTTTGTGATACTGGTACATGTCAATATAGCTGTCCAGTGTAAAGGTCAAACGGTCGATCGCCGGAATATCTCCGATCGATGACAATGGACGCTTTGCATCCAGCTCATCCAGATACTCCTTCCACTTGGCAGCACAGACAGCAACCACCAGCTCGAGCTTATTCGCATAATAACGAAATAATGTAGCCCGCCCTATTCCTGCGGCACTTGCAATCTCTCCCATGCTGACCGGCTCGATCTTCTGTTCCACAAAAATTCGAAAAGCCGTGTCTATGATCAACCTTCTCCTCGCTTCTTTAAGACTTTCCTTCTTCTGTAATCGGCTCATAAAACAATCCTCCATGTGATACACCCTGTCTCAATTTTATATAAAGTTAGCTGTGTTGTCAATAAAAACAGAAAACGCCCCATCAGCAACACTGACGGAGCATTTTATAGGCTATATTCTTTGAAGATGACCTACTCTCAAGATTTTATCTCCATAACATCATTTCATATAGCTTTGAATATAGCAATTTAATTTTTCTTCTGTATCGACACCATATTTATCAGCAACACTTTCAAAATAATTTTTAATTTCATCTTTGCTGATTATTTCTCTAGAAGGTTCTGAGGCTTCATATCCCATCCGGGCATTCTTCCAAGGATTTTCTTCATGTGTGATATCTTCTAATACTTTACCACTATATTTTCCAAATGTGTTAATCACCAAATCAATGACCATTTTTTCGTGTTCATCCAATTCTTCAAATCTATCTTTAAAGATTGCAAATCTTTCATCTTCGATTGGATTATATTTGAAGTTTCTAAGCAAATCATATACTTCCTCATAAACCGGACCGTGAATCCAAGCCATGCAGTCCTCTTTATACAAAGGTTTGCCAAATAAAACCATATAAATCCCCTGTATAAAATAAAGAATCTTTTGAAGCGCCAATGGAGTAACTTCCCTCATTTGTTCAAATATATATGATATTGTTAATAACATTTTATCTGAAACACAAAATAACCCTGCTATTTCTTCAGCCGCCTTTATAGCTTTCTTATACGCAGTTTCTCCCATCTTCTCAGCATTATCATTCAAAAGTTTTATCATATAATTAGGTGACGACAACGCTTTCTTAATAATATCAGAATACTTTTTGGAAGGCATCTGTCCTGACAAATATCTGGTAATTGTTATTTCTCCAAACCCCAGTGCAATCGATAAGGGTGCTTTCCCTATATTATAAATATCCATAATTTTCTGAATATCATCAATACTGATCAATCCTTCAGCCTGTCTATATTGTTCGTCAATAGATTTTATATTCAAATCGAAAAGACCTGGAATATCCATCTCCTTTCCACATTCATCACATACTGCAACAGCAATTTTAAATTCATAAGATTTGTCCTTAATTACTTTTTGTACAGTTTTCTTAATTATTTTGTATGATGTTTCTTTTCTGCATGAAGTACAAAAATCAAACTTTTTCTCCTTTACCATTTTATTGTCCTCCTTCTATTTTTCAATTGTCTATTTAAACATATACTTTATTGGATACTTCTGCTTGTGAAATGAAATTACAATTACATACCTTGATTCTAATTTATTAAACTTTATATACAGTGATACCTGTTCTTCTCCGGGCAAAAATCTACGCAACAAATTAACATTTTTGCCAAATACATATAACAGTTCATGCTCATACCCTCTATGAGTATTATGTCTAATCTCTGAGAAATCTGTAGCTTCAAGACTCATAAGTATTTGTTTTCTCTTTTCCTCGCTAATAATATAATCTAAAAACAAATCCTGATTGTCTTTCCTGTTATCATTCATCTCTATTCGATAACAGCCCGCACTGATCGCTGCTTTTACTTCTTCAAGGTACTTTTCAATATCTGTAATTGTAATGTCCAAATTGTATCCCCCAATCTCTATGATGGTATTTTATCATTTTTCTATCACTACTATACTCTTATGATGTTTTTTTGTCAATATCCTATCATTACAAATCAAAAACATCTGGTCGCTTACAACCAGATATGGACGAAACATTATATTTAGAATAAATTTTGCTTTTTATAATATATAAACAGAAAACAAGCGTATCATAGACAGAATAGAACTTGTATGTTACATTGTATGATGTTGGGCTCAACAGGCATTTTGAGCCCAACATCATACATTTATAATTCCATAAACAGGAGGTTCCCATGGCAGAGATTATCCCAATTACTGATTTTCAGGCTCCGGAGCTTGATATATACGCACGCTGCTCCGAATCACAGCTTTTACATTATTACGAACCAAATGGCGGTATCTTTATCGCCGAAAGTCCCAAAGTGATCGAGCGTGCGCTGAATATGGGATGTGAACCGATCTCTCTTCTCGCTGAAACAAAGCATCCGGACACCCAGCTTGCCGATATCATATCCCGATGTCCGGATATTCCGGTTTACACAGCGCCCTATGAGATATTAACAAAGCTGACCGGATTTGCTCTCACAAGAGGTGCGCTCTGTGCAATGCGCCGTCCTGCTTTAAGATCCGTCGAAGAGCTCTGCCGGAATGCCAGACGAATCGCCATCCTGGAGGACGTTGTAAATCCCACGAATGTCGGCGCTATTATCCGATCGGCAGCAGCACTCCGCATGGATGCAGTCCTTCTGACACCTGCCTGCAGTGATCCGTTTTACCGCCGTGCCGCCCGCGTGAGTATGGGAACTGTTTTTCAGATTCCGTGGACCTATCTGCCATCCGGTCCATCCTCTGCCACAGAGCAAGACAACGCATTCGCCGGATCATATATAAAACAGCTTCAGGAGCTTGGTTTTATCACAGTTGCCATGGCACTCAAGGATCAGTCTCTGTCCATTACGGATCCCACGCTTGCAAATGCTTCGAAGCTTGCCATCGTCCTCGGAACCGAGGGGGAAGGCCTTTCGCAGGAGACAATTGATGCCTGTGACCACACTGTGATGATCCCAATGTCCCACGGTGTCGATTCCCTCAATGTGGCTGCTGCCAGTGCAGTGGCTTTCTTTGAGATCACAAAGGATTTGTAACACTGTTCATCAATTCATCTGCTTTAATTGAATACGCATAGGCAAGAGGATTTCTTTTCTTCAAGGATTTTAATGCTTTTGACACGATTCTATCTGTATGCTGCTTTTTTATATATTCATCAGCATTTTCAATTTTTTTAAATGGTACATTTGCCATCAAACATGCTGATATATACATTAAACTCGGAGCATATGCAGACGCCACTTCTGCAGAATAATCAAGCGAATAAATATGTCCGGCTAAGCTTCTGATTCCTTTCAGATAACTTTGATAGTCCTCCGTACAATACATGCCTCTGCTTGCAATACATACAGATGCCTGGTAGGTATCCATAAGAACCTCTTTTGCTGTAACATCAATTCCTCGATATGCAATTTCATCTTCTACTATTTTATAATACGTTCCATAGACAATATTAAAATCATCGAAAACATTAATTAAAGAATATACGTCAAACATCTGTTTCATTATTTCCAGATCTTTTCTTGTATCGATCAGGACGCCTGTAGTATGTGGTGCAAATGCAGTCAACTTGTCTGCCAAAATACTATTAATATCCGGAACTTTTACCTGTAAATATTTCGGTTCTGTAATCAACAATTCACAATCAATATCTTTTTCTATTGTATTTCCATACTTACTTGACTCAAATAAAATATCTAAAATAATTTCTACAGGTTCTTTCATCCTGGGTGAATCAAACTGAAACTTAAAATGTCTCTTTTCTATATTGTTTTTTCCTTTACGAATTTGTTCCTCATAAGATTTAAATGGAAATATCTTGGCAGCCTTTTCAAGATACTTATCAACTTCCGTACCTGGTTCTACAATAATATCAACATCCGTAGATAACCTCATTGGTCTATCAAGAATTAAAAGAAGTGATGTCCCTCCTTTAAAAATAAACGGTAACTCAACTTTTCTAAGTGCTTCCAGTAACCCAAATGCAAATAATACCCGTTCAATCAAATTTGGATCTCTTTTGCTCGATTTGTGCAAATCCATAATATGCTCTACACTATAATTTTCTCTTGTAATCATCCAAAACTCCTTTACCCTAATCGCAATTTTACATTTGTTTCTTCCTCTATAAATTTTCTAATTTTATCTGCACTTTTACGTCTTCTTGCATATCGAAACAACTGACTCTCGTCCACAACATAAGAATCAAATGCTGTTTCATAAATAGCCGGATACTCTGATTCACCAAACATTGCTTTTACCAGATTTTCCGAAAAAATATCTACCAGCAATTTTTCTAAATCTGTATGCCAGACTTCTTCCTTCCCTTTGGGTGATTCCGTCAAAAGATTTCTTAAAACAATTATATCATCCTGTCTGTAATGAAAGAAATCCTCTTCTGTCGGGTTAATAAGAATTTTACCCTCGTACTCTTTTTTTAATCGTTCAAATACAGAACTGCATAATTCTTTTTCTACAAAAACAAAAATAACATTATGCGCAATTTGGTGATTCAAAAAACGATTCATCTGATACAGTTCTGCAATTCTGAAATCCAAATCATAAAAATCTTTATTTAAAATTCCTGAAATATGAATCGACGTTCTCGAATAATCGTATTCATAATCTCTCAGCTCGCCCTTTATGCAGTATGCATTTCTGCCAATACGGGCTATTTTACCGGATTCCAAATATTTTTTTAAATATTTTTCCATGGTACTTTTACTCATGTTTCCTATATTTTCCATAAATATCTCAAATAAATATTTTTTGTTAAACATTGATAATCCGTATAGTGATCTAAGGTTTTCATCCATATGTCAATCACCTCCCAAAATACATTTTCGGCATTTTTCTAAATTAGTGCCTTTTTTATATTCAGTATGATATCATTTCCGTTTCCTTTTGTAAATACAAATTCGGCACTATTTTACAATAGTGCCGAATTTGTATCCATTATTTATTTATGATTACTAAAAATATCTCTAAACATTCTGTTCCCGTGAGTTACACAAGCTTCATAACATCCTCTGTAATCTGCTCCTTAGTCAGTCGGTTCTCCTTCACAACTTCAGCAGCGTCGTAACGGTCTAAAAATTCCTTCTTCAATCCATAGTTTAATACCTTCATATCGGAGTCTCCATAGAAACGTGCAAGCTTCTCACCGAAGCCTCCATCCAGGATGCCGTCCTCCAGCGTGATCACAACATCATGATCCTTCTTAAGATTCTCTAACATGTCCTGATCAATACCGGTAATATAATATGGATTGATCACGGTTGCCCTTGTGCCTGTCTTTTCCTCAAGTTCCTTTGCAACGCTTTGTCCCAGAGAATAAAAGGTACCAAGACCGATGACTGCCACCTTCTGTCCCTTCTGGGTGATCTCATATTTATTCAGGTCAGAGAAATCCTTCGTTACCTTCTGTCCGTCAGACACAACAGGACCGCCCGGAAGACGAATCGCTACCGGATGCTCATTCTGCTCCAGACTCCAGTCAAGCATCGCCAAATACTCTTCCTTGGTGGTTGGTGCCAGGTAAACAAGGTTTGGAATATTTGCCATCATCGGAATATCATACAGACCGAGATGTGTCACATCGTTCATTCCGTAAACGGTTCCCCAGAAGGTTACGATCGTTGCGGCATTATTGTTAATGCAAAGATCCTGTGCGATCTGATCATAGGTTCTCTGTACGAAGGTGCTGTATACACCCCAGACCGGCTTTCCACCGTTTGCGGCAATTCCGGATGCAAGTGCAACGGCTGTCTCCTCAGCGATTCCCACATCGACAAACTGCTTGCCTGCCAAATCACGCTTGTCCTTGGTAAAGCCTAAAACGGTCGGTGTTGCAGAGGTGATCGCAACAACAGCCGGATCCTTCTTCATCTTATCAAGCAGAAATTCAGCTGTAATATCGGAATAATCCTCGCCCTGCGGCTGACCGAGTGCCTCTCCGGTCTCAATATTAAATGGAGCATTGTAATGCCATGCCTCTTTGTTCTGCTCTGCCGGTGCATATCCCTTTCCTTTGAGAGTTTTGATATGAACGACAACCGGCTTGTCGCTGTCCTTTACACTCTGAAATGCCTCGATCAGCGCCTGCACATTGTTGCCCTCATCAACGTACACATAATCCAGTCCCATTGCGCGGAACAGATTGCATTCTGCCTGTCCCTTTGTGTCGCGCAAAAGCTTCAGATTGCTGTATAAGCCTCCATGATTTTCAGCAATGGACATATCATTATCATTGACAACAATGATCAGATTGCTCTCAAGCTCTGCAGCAAAATCAAGTCCCTCTAATGCCTCACCGCCACTGAGCGAACCGTCTCCGATCACAGCGATCACATTGCCTGTTCCGCCGTTAAGGTCACGTCCCTTTGCCAGACCGCATGCAAGGCTGACAGAAGTAGAGGTATGACCTACCGTAAAGTGGTCATGCTCACTTTCCTGTGGACTACTGTAGCCGGTCACATCATCATAATGCTCTTCATACAGATATGCATCCTTTCTGCCGGTCAGCATTTTATGTGGATATGTCTGATGGGACACATCAAATACAATCTTATCCTTTGGTGATTCAAACACATAATGAAGTGCAATCGTTGCTTCCACCATTCCGAAATTCGGTCCGAAATGACCGCCATGGATACTTGCTCGTTTTAAAAGAGCCTGTCTCATCTCATCTGCGAGCTGTGTCAGCTGCTCTCCGGATAACTTCTTCACGTCCTCAGGTCCATTGATCTGCTCTAAATACATGTTCTTTCCTCCTTGTTTTCTCATTTATTTCTACCAGAAACCGGTTGTAAAAAAACTTGCGTCGTTTCACCCAACAACGCAAGTATAACACTTAAAGTTCACTTTAAGTCAAGTTCTTTGAGATCGACTTTTGTAAACTTTATAATATTTTTATTTTTGGTCGGTAATCTGCCTGCGGATCGCCGCATACTTTCTCGTGGAGATTGGCACACTGCTGCCATCCGTCATCACTGCCTCATACCTTTTGACCGACTGCACAAACGCCGGATTGATCAGATGACTCTTGTGGATGCGCAGGAAGACATCCGGGTATTTCTCCTGTATCGCAGAGATTCCCTCCGAGCTTTCATAGATATTATTCACACAGTAAATCTCGGTGTAATGTCCCATACTCTTCACATGAAGCACCTCATTGTCCGACAGATATAAAAGACTGTTGTCCCTGCCCCGGATCATCAGATGCTTTACAGCAGGCGTTATGCTAAACATCTTTGCGACCGGCATATCCGTAAAATGTACGGGATAGATCATGTCTCTGCCATCCATCGGGATCGCATTCGCAATAAAGCAGGTTCGGATCTTCGGCTCAACGCTGCGATGCCCGTCTTCAGCCGTCTGCCGGACCTCCTTCCAGTTTAACAGGATCCTCTGGTCACAACGGATCACTTTATTGTCCGGATAAAAGGTATCCACCAGGAAGGTCACAAGGATCTCACAGGTGTCCCGCTCCTTCCACAGAAGCGATGATTTCATATCAATTGTCTCAAAGATCAGCGGATTATCCTCCTGCGCAAATGTCTGCGTGAGCAGCTTTTTAGAATGAATAACCTGCCCCTCGCACGGTCCGTACCAGTCAATTTCCTCATGCATAACGTCCACAAAGGGCTGAATATCATTTTGATAATAATGCACGATAATGTCCATACTTTTGGACACCAATTCGGATGTGTTCATTCCCTTGTCCTCCCATTTCCGTTCTCACCCGTAGCATAATTATCTTATAAATATCAAAAAAAATCAAGAAGAGCTCCCTTTCATTTTCTATTCCACCGCTTTGTCTTCTTTGGCACAATATTCAAAGAAATCAAAGTCCGCATAATGCTTGTGTTTTACGCGGTCCGCACAGGTAATACCGACCATGGTTCCCGTAAATTCTCCGTATTTGCAATACTCATCGGAGAACTTTGTCGTGTCAAACGGAATTCCGATCTTTTCGTAATGGGAACCATCATATCCCCAGTAAAACTGTGAATGTTTTCCGTTAATTTCAAGGCGGAAATAGATCGGTACATCATCTACGCCGGATACACTTTGCGGCAATTTCGTGAGATTTACGGAAGAAAGGAGTAAGCTTTCCAGAACAAAAGGGCAAAACCAGCGTTTTGCCCTTGCTTCCCACCACATTACGAGCATTTTCCTATACCAGAACAAAGTGGACTTGCCCGTTTTGCGCGTCACTGTACGATTGCTTATACAATCTCCCTCTGTGCTTCCCGGACTTTTCAGTCAACAAACACAGAGGGATTATCTGTCCTATTTATCGGACACCTATTTTACCGTTGTCTCACGGATGATCTTTCGTACCGGAAGTACAAAGGACGGGGATACCGAAAGTTCATCAATACCCATTTTCACAAAGGTCTCTGTCAGCGTTGTATCAGCACCAAGTTCCCCGCAGATGCCGACCCAGCAACCGCCCTTATGACCGTTATCGATCGTCATCTTGATCATCTTAAGGATTGCCGGATGGTGCGGATCATACATGGTATCCAACTTCATATTCTGACGATCCATCGCCAGGGTATACTGTGTCAGATCGTTTGTTCCGATACTGAAAAAGTCAACCTCAGCAGCAAGCTCCTCACTCATCATGACAGCTGCCGGTGTTTCGATCATAATACCTTGTTCAAAGCTTCCATAAGGGATGCCCCGCTCGTCAAGCTCCTTCTTAACGGACAAAACGATCTTCTTGATCTCGCGAACCTCCTCCACGGAAATGATCATCGGATACATGATCGCGATCTCGCCATAAGCACTGGCACGGATCAACGCACGAAGCTGCGTACGGAAGATCTCCGGGCGGTCCAGACAGATACGGATCGCACGGTAACCCATGGCAGGGTTCTCTTCCTTATCCAGATGGAAATAGTCCACCTGCTTATCGGCTCCGATATCAAGAGTACGAACAACCACCTTCTTGCCTGCCATCGTCTCAGCCACGCGCTTGTAAGCCAGAAACTGCGTCTCCTCATCCGGATAATCCTCTGCCTCCAGATACAGAAATTCACTTCTGAAAAGTCCGATGCCCGCTGCATCATTTGCAAGAACATTAGCAACGTCACCGACACCCGCAATATTAGCATACAGCTTGATATGCTTACCGTCTGCGGTCACATCCTCCTTGCCCTTAAGCAGTGATAACAGTTCTCTTGCCTCCTGCTCCTTTTTCCGGTCATCCTTCAGCTTTGTAAGAATCTCCTCCTCCGGATCTATATAAAGCTTTCCACTCCTGCCGTCTACCACTGCCATGTGGCCATTCCACTCCTCTTGGATATCCACACCGATCAGTGCCGGTATGTTCATGGTTCTTGCGAGAATCGCTGTATGGGAATTGGCGGATCCATGGCGTGTCACAAAGGCAAGGAGCTTCTCCTTGTCCATCTGAACAGTCTCGCTCGGCGCCAGATCATCCGCCACAATGATCACCGGTTCGTCCCCGATATCACCTGTGGTCT
>ENA-ORKV01002438-ORKV01002438.1-human-gut-metagenome-genome-assembly--contig:-NODE-2438-length-11107-cov-2.480508_pt1 | contig 11107 bp, 9 predicted proteins | sample MGYA00243058_ERZ508805 | MGnify/ENA primary metagenome ERZ508805 (study PRJEB26277, sample SAMN04329770) | human gut metagenome | biome: human-associated habitat | host: Homo sapiens | place: USA... | reverse complement strand
TAGGACTTGAGGTTCCGACTACTCTCGGCGAGTTAAAGGACGTTTTAGTTGCATTCCGTGACAACGATGCAAACGGCAACGGTGACGCTTCCGATGAAATCCCGTTCTCTACCGACCCGAACAACAAACATATCGAGGCTATGGCCGGTTACTTCGGACTTCCGATGAACAAACTTGGTATTGCAATCCAGAATGAAAAGGTTGTTTACGGCGGTGTCAGCGATACATACCGTGAGTTCCTTTCCTGGTTCCACAAACTGTATGCAGAAGGACTCGTAGACGTAGAGCTTTACACACAGGACAGCTCCACATGGGAAGGTAAAGGAAATCAGGACCTGTACGGCGTTTCCATCGCATACGGAAGCAATGAGTTTACCGGAATCCCGGCTGCAGAGGAAAGAGGCGATTTCGACTCCATGCCTGTTCTGAACACAGACAAAGACGGAATCTGGCTGCGCGATACGGAAGGCTTCAGCGTATACAGAACCCAGGCTGTCATCACAAACAAGGCAGAGCATCCGGAAATCATCTGCCGCTGGTTTGACAATGCATTCGCACTGGAGAACGGCATCGGCTGCAACAGAGGACCGGTTGGTGTGATTGTAAACAAAGAGGATGACGGATACCATGCGATTGACACCACCACACTGTCTGAGGAAGATCAGGAAAAATATTCCTGGGGCAATCTGTGGCCGCAGTCTCTGCCGAAATATCTGCCGGTAGACTTCGAGTTTGTAGAAGAGCATCCGATGTATGATGAGAAAAAAGCAACAGAGGAAGCTTATGAGGCAAATCTGACCAAAGAGATTATTCCGTCCTACTGGATTGACCTGGATAAAATTGATACCTTCTCTGATACGAACACAGCAATCAAAGATTTCTTTGAGCAGCAGCAGGCGCAGTTCGTATGCGGCGAGCTTGACATTGACAACGATGCTGACTGGCAGGCTTATGTAGACGGTATGTACTCTCTGGGACTTGAGGACTGGGTAGCAACTCAGGGTATCGAGGAAATCGCGAAATAAACAGGAAAAGGTAACGATATTTCCTGTGGCGTGAAAAAAGGCATATTACAGTGTAAAACGGTAATATGCCTTTCTTTTTGGGCAAGAACTGATATAATGGGAAGAAACAATAAAGGGGTAATTAGATCGGATAAAAAAGCTATGCCCGGAGTCTTTTAATCCGGGAGTACAAAAAAAGGAGGAGCTGGAAGATATGATGCAGGACTGGTTTCGGAACGCGAAGCTGGGCATTTTTATCCATTATGGGATTTATGCGGTGGGTGATGTGTCGGAGTCATGGTCGTTCCACAACGGAAATATTTCTTATGAAGATTACATGAAACAGTGTGAGGGCTTTACAGCATCGAAGTTTGATGCGAAAAAATGGGCGGAGCTGTTTCAAAAAGCAGGTGCGCAGTACGTGGTTATGACAGCAAAGCACCATGACGGCGTGGCACTGTTTGATACCGGATACAGTGATTTAAGTGTTGTGAAGAAAACACCGGCAGCGCGCGACCTGGTAAAAGAGTATACAGCTGCCATGCGTGAGGCAGGTCTGAAGGTCGGTCTTTATTATTCACTGATCGACTGGTCGGATCCGCGGTATCGCACGGTTTACCCGGAAGGAATGAAAAAAGAAGACTGTCTGAACGATATCTATGGTTCCCCGGCCGGAAAAGAGGAGGATCCGGAGAAATGGCAGGAGTTTCTGGAATTCAACAATCATCAGTTAAAAGAACTGATGTCAAATTACGGAACGGTGGATCTTTTATGGTTTGATGGTGACTGGGAACGGAGCGCGGCACAGTGGAAGATGCCGGAATTCAGGGAATATCTGCATACCCTGAATCCGAACGTTGTATTGAATTCGAGAATGCAGGGCTATGGAGATTATGAGACACCGGAGCAGGGAATCCCGCTGTACGGACCGAAAGGCGAGTGGGAATTCTGTACGACAATCAACGATTCCTGGGGATATCGTCCATCGGACAATGATTACAAGAGCAGCGGCCAGATCGTGCGTATGTTCTGCGACTGTATTACCCTCGGCGGAAGAATGCTGCTGGACATCGGACCGAAAGAGGACGGAACGCTCGATGAGCGTCAGGAGAAGGTGCTGCTGGATCTCGGCGGATGGATTCATGACCACGAGGAAGCGGTATTTGGAACGGAAAAAGGACTGGATTATAATCATTTCCTCGGCGGAAGCACGATTTCGGCGGATAAGAAGACGATGTATCTTTTTGTCTATGATAAGCCGCAGGAGACGCTGTGCGTGAAAGGCATTAAGACACCGGTGAAGAAGGTGACGGTTCTGCATACGGGAGAGGAGCTTCGGTTCTCCTATACGGGTTCGCTTCCATGGAGCGGCATTCCGGGAACACTCTGGATCTGGGCCGGCGAGATGAGCATTCATCCGTTTGCAACGGTTGTGAAGGTAGAGCTTGAGGATGAGATCACCTACAATCTGGGACACGGGGAAGTTGTAACCTTTAATGAGTGAAACGATTCGGACAGAGGAGCTTAGGAGATGAAGAGAATAATTGGCTATGTAAATACGGCGGACTTAAATGATATGCGAGAAGAGGATGTGCGGGCACTTACCGTGATCAATATTGCATTTGGTCTGATCCGGGACGGAGAAGTTGTATGGGATGCAAAGGATGCACGGGATGGAATGGTATCCATTCGGAAAAGCAATCCGGAGCTGAAGATTGTATTGTCCGTAGGCGGCTGGGGAGCAGACGGCTTTTCCCAGGCTGCAAGAACAAAAGAGGGAAGAGAGCGGTTTGCTGCGAGTGCACTCGCAATTGTGAAGGAGTATGGTCTGGACGGTATTGACATTGACTGGGAGTATCCGGGCACATCGCTGGCAGGAATTGCGTCGGACAGATCGGATAAAGAGAATTATACGCTGCTTCTGGCGGAGCTTCGGAAGACACTGGATGCGTACAGAGAAGGCATGCTTGTAACGACAGCAGTCGGCGGAGATGTTTACTTTGCACTGCAGACAGATATGAAGGAGGCCTCCCGGTATCTGGATTATGTGCAGCTGATGACGTATGATCTGCAGGGCGGTTTCCAGAAGGTGACGGGACATCATGCGGCGCTGTATCACAGTGAGGGAAATTTGTTTGACGCATGTGTGGAGAAGGCAGTGAACGGTTTTGCAAATGCAGGCGTTCCAATGGAGAAGCTGATCCTTGGCGTACCGTTTTATTCCAGAAAATGGGATGGAGTAAAAGGCGCCGGATGCCGCAACGGGCTCGGAATGGAAGCAGAGACGGTCGGAGGATATGGCGGTGACTATGGCGAGCTCAAAGAGAGCTGGATCGGAAAGAGGGGATTTATCCGGTATTGGGATGAGCAGGCGAAGGTTCCGTATCTGTTTGACGGGGAGACATTTATCAGCTATGAGGACTGCGAGTCACTGGGTGTGAAAATTGCGTACCTGAAAGAAAAGGGTATGGGAGGCATTATGTTCTGGGAGTATAAATGCGATCCCAGCGGAGAATTACTTTCATTTATAAAGAAAAATATGTAGCGTAGTGACCCACAGCCGGTATGTGAAAAGGCTCCTCGCTCCGGTGTTCCTGAAAAATCGCAAGGAATCCTTTTTCACATGGCGTCTGCCGCCGGTGGGCGGATGTACGTTGTGGAGACGGATAGAAAAAAAGAGGAAGGGATAGATAGAATCATGATCTCAGAAAATTTAAGAAAATATGCAACGGAAAAATTTGAGGGACGGAGAGAGCTTCTGGCTCCGGTGATGCCTGTTATCGAAGAAAAATTGAAACAGTGCAGTGAAGAAGAGGCTGTGCTGATGAAGTTTCTGTATGGTACGATGCCGGTAAGGGATGCGGGAGAATATGGATTTGACCTTTTTCTTTCGTACGTGAAGCATGCGCTGATGCTGCGGGAGAAGGTGGCATGGTGTAAGGAACTGCCGGAGGATGTGTTTGTAAACTATGTGCTGTATGACCGGATCAATTCCGAGGATATTACGGACTGCAGACTGTTTTTTTACGAGCAGATTATGGGGCGTGTGGCCGGAATGAGCCTTTGGGAGGCAATTCTGGAGATTAATTACTGGTGTGCGGAGCATGCAACGTATGAGGCGACGGACAGCAGAACAGCATCTCCGATGACAATGTATCGGAGTGGAAAGGGACGCTGCGGGGAGGAGTCAACATTTGCAGTTACGGCGTATCGGAGTGTCGGTATTGCGGCACGGCAGGTTTATACACCGAGATGGGCACACTGTGATGACAATCATGCGTGGGTTGAGGTGTTTGTGAACGGCGAGTGGCATTTCCTCGGCGCCTGCGAGCCGGAAGAGGTGCTGGATACCGGCTGGTTTTCCGGTCCGGCGAATCGGGCAATTCTGATTCATACGCGGAACTTCTCGGATTATGTAAAGGAGAGTAACGAGGAGTATCTTGGAAAAGAAGGGGCGCTGTACTACTTTAACCATACAGATTTTTATGGCAGAACGAAGCTGGTGAAGATTCTTGTGAAGGATGAGAATGGAAAACCGGCTGCAGGAGCGCATATTGCGGTTGAAATCCTGAATATGGCAGAGTTTTTCCCGGCTGCAGTGATGATTGCGGATGCGGACGGAGAAGTTCGGATGACACTTGGCCTTGGCGATATCCGGGTACGGGCATTTGACGGAATACGCCGGGCGGAAGCCATGATGCGGATTGAGGAGGAGGATTCGCTGGAACTGGTGCTTCGTGAAGAGGCGGTTCCGGAAGCGGATGACAGGTGGCAGACGCTGGAAATCCGGGCACCGAAGGAAGTGCCGGTACGGAATGTCGTTGCCACGAAGGAGCAGAAGGAGCGCAATGCGGCACGGATGGCAGAGGCGGAACGGCTTCGGAAGGCACGGTTTGCAGCATGCTTTGATGAGAAAAAGGCTGCTGCGTATCCGGAAGCGGAAGAGATTTTCCACCGGGCAGGAGAGAATTTTGAGGAGGTTTATACATTCCTTTCCAAAGATGAAAATCCGAACCGGAAGAAGCTGCTGTTTTCGCTGGCATTAAAGGATGCGAAGGACTTGAAGGCATCCGTTTTAGAGGATCATCTCGACTGTGAGCAGGGGGATCTTCCAGAGGAGATTTTCAGGAAGGATCTTCTTTGCCCGCGTATTTTCCTCGAGGAGCTGACGCCATATCGGAGCATGATCCGCGAATTTTTTGAGGAAGAGACAAAACACAGCTTTGCGGAGCAGCCGGAACGGATTCTGGATTATCTTAAGAAGAATATTACCTTCCATCCAGAAGAAGAGTATGACACAATCATGGCAACGCCGGTCGGCGTCCTTACCATGAAACAGGGAAGTCCGCTGGCACAGAAGATTCTGTTCGTGGCAATCTGCCGGAGTCTCAATGTGGCGGCTAGACTGAATCCGGTGACACTAGAGCCGGAGTATTACCGTGATGGGACATTCCACAGTGTGGAAACAGAAGCTGCTGTTTTGAAGGAGGAAACGGAAAGTGCGGTTCTGACACTGCGTGCGGAGGATGGAAGCGCATGGAAATACTATCAGACGTGGACCATCGGAAAGTGGAACGGAACGGTGTTTGAGACGCTGAATTACGAAGAAACCGCATTCGACGGAAAAACACTGGATCTGACCCTGGAGCCGGGCTGCTATCGTCTGATTACAAGTATGCGTATGCCGAACGGTGACCAGCATGCCGCATACCGCGTGTTTGAACTGAAGGCGGGAGAAGCAAAAGAGATTTATCTGGAAACCGTGAAAAAAGAGCTGGATGAGCTGTTAGAGCACATCGAACTGCCGGAGATCACGCTGGAGGATCTGGATGGAAAGGCGCATACCCTGAACGATCTCACCAAAGACGGCCCGATCCTTCTGGCCTTCCTCGGAACCGGAGAGGAGCCGACCGAGCATGTTCTGAATGAGCTGATCGAAATCGCAGAGAAGTGGAACGCAAAAGACGCTTCCATGGCAGCCGTGCTCCGCACGAAAGCCGACCTGGAAAACACGACTTTCCAGAAAGCCCGCGCAGCAATCCACAACATGTCCCTCTACCTCGACCCATCCGACGACGCCCCGGCGATCGCCGAAAAAATGGGAATCGATGCAGAAAAACTCCCACTGCTGATCCTCGCATTGCCGGGAAACATCGGCGGACGCGCTTATGCCGGATATAACGTCGGCAGCGTCGGACTGATGCTGCGGCTGATGGAAGAGGTGGCGAAAGCGTAAGTTAATACTAAAAAAACAGGCTGACGCACGAATGCGGCAGCCTGTTTTTTTAAAGAACGCCCAGTTTTTTCAACTGTGCCACGCCATCTTCATATCCCGTAAAATGAATTCCATGAATCCCTGCCTGCTCTGCGGCCTCGACGTTTGCTTTGGTGTCGTCGAGGAATACGCAGCGGTCCGGGGTGAGGGAGAATTTCTGGATCAGGTGCTGGTAGATCTCCGGTTCCGGTTTTGTTAAATGGCAGGTGTAGGAGAAGAGGGTTCCGTCCATGTAGGGGAGGAAGGGCATTTTCTCTTTGGTGCGCTCGAAGAGGTCTCCGGAGTAGTTGGAGAGGATGTAGAGGCGGTAGCCTTTTTCTTTTAAGGAGCGTACCCAGCTTTCTGCATACGGCAGTGGGGTGATGGTTTCCTCGCAGTGGGCGAAAACCTCTTTGATTTCTTCGGTGTATTCCGGGGCGAGGGAGCAGAATCCTTTTACAATCTCCTCTGGTGCGAGAATTCCGCGGTCGAACTGGCGCCAGTAAGGGCCTTCGAAGGTTGCGGCGGCGATTGCTTTCGTCTTTTCCGGACCGAAAGCAAAGCGTTTCAGATAGGACTCGTAGTCCCAGTTGACGAGTACGCGGCCTACATCAAAAATAATGGTATCAATCATGACTGTTTTTCTCCTTTGTCTGATTTGTCGTTCTCATCGCGGTGCGACAGAACCTTGGCAACCAGCATCATGGCATAGATGAGCACTGGTACGGTAATCGCACAGTAGAGGCAGACCGTCAGCGCCTTGTGTGCAAACGGCGTGTCGATAAACGCAAAAATCATGGCGCCAAGCCCGAATCCGATCAGGACCGCGATGGCGAGAAGGGCGCCGATCTGTTTGAGTCGTTTCATAAAAATCTCCGATCGTTTACTGAAAATAAAATATAAAGAAACATAACCAAGTGTAGCACAGTTGAAAAGAAACATCCACCGCAAGTTTTAAGAATTTTTTAGAAAAAATTAATGGCGCTTTCGATTGCTTTTTTCCCTCAAAAGGGATAGAGTATTGGCATATACTTTGAAAAAGGAGAAACGAGAACAAAATGGATAAACTGAAAGAAAAACTTTCCCGCCTGATGTACGGCCGCTACGGCATCGATCAGCTGGGCAATTTTATGATGTGGGCGGCAGTTGCCATGATGATTTTCGGAGCGGTTGTACGGAGCTCCCTTATCTACACCCTGGCACTCGTCCTGATCGTCTGGGCGGATGTGCGCATCATGTCCAAGAACCATTCCAAACGGTATGCGGAAAACCAGAAATTCCTGGAACTGAAAAACCGCGTCGTCGGATTCTTCCGAGGCGGAACCCGTGCATTCAAGGATAAAGAGCACTGCTACTTCCGCTGCCCGTCCTGCCATCAGCAGGTGCGTGTGCCGAAAGGAAAAGGCCACATCGAGATCCGCTGCCCGAAATGCGGAACAAAATTCATCAAAAACACCTGATAAAAAGGAGCAGTGCGATTCATGTTTGGTTATGTGACCATCCGAAAGGATGACCTGAAAGTCAAAGATTACAACAAATATCAGGCATACTACTGCGGTATGTGTCAGGATATCAAAGAGGCGTATGGAAAAAAGGGTCAGGCGATGCTGACGTTTGATATGACATTTCTTTCCATCCTGCTGACCGGGCTTTATGAGTGTGAGACAAAAGAAGAGGAGCATTACTGCTTTCTTCATCCCGGCAAAAAACATAAATGCCTGCGGAACAAATACACAAAATACTGCGCAGACATGAATGTGCTGCTCGCCTATTACAATCTGCTGGATGACTGGGAGGACGAGAAAAACTACGCGGCGTTTACAGCGGCAAAGGCTTTGAAAAAATCTGTGACACGCATCGAGGCATCGTATCCGCGCCAGACGAAAGCAGTGCAGGATTACCTCGAAAAGCTGCATGCATGCGAGAAGGAAAACAATCCAGACCTCGATCTTGCGGCGGGCTATACCGGAGAGGTGATGGCGGAGATCTATATTCCGGAGGAGGACATCTGGAGCGATGATCTGCGCCAGGTCGGCTTTTACATCGGAAAATTCATTTACCTGATGGATGCGCTTGATGACGTGGAAAAAGATAAAAAGAGCGGAAACTACAACCCGTTTCTGTCCATCGCCGATCAGCCGGACTTCGAGGAAAACGCAGAAAAAATCCTGCTGATGATGACGGCGGAAGCGTCGCGTGCATTTGAAAAACTTCCGATCCTGGAAAATGTAGACATTCTGCGAAATATATTGTATGCTGGTATCTGGGAAAAATACGAAATGCGAAAAAGCGCAAAAGAGCGCCAAAAAGAGGAGAAATAAAGACTGATGACAGATCCATATGAGGTGCTGGGCGTGTCCCGCGGGGCTTCGGACGATGAAATCAAAAAAGCATACCGAAAACTCAGCCGGACGTATCACCCGGATGCCAATATCAATAATCCGAATAAAGCAGAAGCAGAAGAAAAATTCAAACAGGTGCAGCAGGCGTACAAACAGATCATGGATGAACGCGAGCACGGCACCTCGTACCAGAGCGGAGGTTCGTCGTATGGCGGAGATGCTTACGGCGGCTATGGCCCGTTCGGCGGCTTTGACCCATTCGGCGGCGCGTACGGAAACGCGGCTGCAGGCGGCAGCCAACTACATCAACAGCGGCCACTTCCGCGAGGCGATGAACGTGCTGAACGACATTTCCGACCGCAGCGGAAAATGGTATTTCCTGCATGCGATCGCAAATTCGCGCCTCGGCAACAACATCAATGCCGTGCAGGATGCCGAGATGGCAGTCAAATTAGAACCGCAGAATCTGCAGTACCAGCAGCTTTTAAACCAGCTCCAGGGCAGCGGCCAGTGGTATTCCGACATGGGAAGCGGTTACGGCTATGAGAGAAGCGCCGGCGATCTCGGCAAATGGTGCTGCGAGTGCATGGCGATCAATGCGATCTGTAATTGCTGCTGCTGCGGCGGACGGGGATTTTTCTGCTGCTGAAGAAAACGAAGTGTATAAAAACAAAAATACCGGGGAGAATAGGACTATCATCGAAATTCCCCTGTTCGATGAGACAGACAAAAGAAGAATAAGGAAATACTTATCCTCCCCTTAAAGACCCCGCTGCGGCCGCAAAAAACGGTCCGCCGCGGGGTCTTCCTTGTCTTTTCCGTACATCGAAAGTCCTTGTGTTTCCTGTCAAAACAGATTATAATGAAAGAGATCGCAATCATGACCGGAAGCCCGATTAGATTCAGAAAAATACGGCACGGATCAGATAAAGAAAACAGAAAGAGAGAAAAGCTATGGAACGAAAAACAGCATGGAATGAGTACAAGAAAAAAGATATGAAAAAGCTGGAAAAATTAAACGCCGGCTACCGCGCATTCCTGGATCACGGAAAAACGGAGCGTGAGTGTGTAAAGGAAAGTGTACGTCAAGCAGAAGAGGCCGGATACGTAAGCCTCGACACCTATGTAAAAGAAAATCGTGCGTTAAAACCGGGTGACAAGGTTTATGCTGTATGCATGAAGAAGGCCATTGCCCTGTTCCAGATCGGAACAAAGCCTCTGACAGAGGGTATGAATATTCTCGGTGCGCACATCGATTCTCCGCGTCTTGACGTAAAACAAAATCCACTGTATGAGGACAACGGATTTACATATCTCGATACCCACTACTACGGCGGAATTAAGAAATATCAGTGGGTAGCTCTTCCGCTGGCTCTCTACGGCGTTGTTGCGAAAAAAGACGGCACAACCGTAGATATCGTCATCGGCGAGGATGATAACGATCCGGTATTCTGTGTGACAGATCTCCTGATTCACCTTTCCAGAGAGCAGCAGACCAAACCGGCAAGTACGGTAGTAGAGGGCGAGAACCTCGATCTTCTGATCGGAAGCCAGCCGCTGGAAGGAACAGAGAAAGATGCAGTGAAAGCCATGACCTTAAAGCTCTTAAACGACAAGTATGGCATCGAAGAAGAGGATTTCCTCTCCGCAGAGCTTGAAATTGTACCGGCAGGAAAAGCGCGTGAGCTTGGTATGGATGCCAGCATGATCCTTGCATACGGCCAGGATGACCGTGTATGCGCATACACTTCTCTTGTCGCAATGCTCGAGGTGGAAGCACCGGAGAAGACATCCTGCTGCCTGCTCGTAGACAAAGAGGAGATCGGAAGCGTCGGAGCAACCGGCATGCAGTCTCATTTCTTCGAAAACACCATGGCAGAGCTACTTGCACTTGCAGGCGAGGGAACGGAGCTTGCACTTCGGAGATGTCTGGCTTCTTCCAGAATGCTTTCTTCCGATGTAAGTGCAGCGTTTGATCCGTTGTATGCAGCAGCATTTGAGAAGAAAAACGCTGCATTTTTCGGAAAAGGTATCGTAATTAACAAATTTACAGGAGCAGGCGGAAAGAGTGGCTCAAACGATGCCAATGCAGAGTACGTCGGAGCTCTTCGCGCTATCTTTGATGATGCAAAAGTAAATTGGCAGACAGCAGAGCTTGGTAAAGTTGATGTCGGAGGCGGCGGAACCATCGCCTACATCATGTCTCTGTACGGTATGGAAGTGATTGACTCCGGTGTACCGGTTCTCAGCATGCATGCTCCATGGGAAGTAACCAGCAAAGCAGATGTTTACGAGGCCAAGAAGGCCTATGTGGCATTTTTGAAAAATGCATAAATAATATTGAGGAGGTTTGAAACGTTTGGACAGTGACATAGTCGGCAGTATTCTTTTGCAGGTCGTATTGATAGCGGTCAATGCGGTATTTGCCTGCGCGGAGATCGCTGTGGTCTCCTGCAACGCCGCTAAACTGGAAAAAATGGCACAGGAGGGAAACAAGAAAGCGGCAA
>ENA-ORKV01002436-ORKV01002436.1-human-gut-metagenome-genome-assembly--contig:-NODE-2436-length-11109-cov-59.635616_pt1 | contig 11109 bp, 12 predicted proteins | sample MGYA00243058_ERZ508805 | MGnify/ENA primary metagenome ERZ508805 (study PRJEB26277, sample SAMN04329770) | human gut metagenome | biome: human-associated habitat | host: Homo sapiens | place: USA... | reverse complement strand
GCAAAATAAAATGTTTCACGTGGAACACAACACCAAGAGTTAAGAAAAGTTAAAACGAAAATAATTTGTGCGCTTATGCTTGTATGTTAGAAAAAAGTTGTATCTTTGCAACGTGTTACTTAAACATTTGAAAATATGAAAGAGATAGTAAAGCATTTCAGAGAGCAACCGAAAGAAGCTATTAAAGAAGTTGCAATGTGTGTTATGATTTTCGCCGTTTGTGGTGCGATGTTGTTTTTATCTGCAATCTTGCAGGGTTGCACCGTTACAAAGGGTACAACGGTACGGGGCAAGGCTACGATAGTAACCACCGACACAACGGTAGTCAAACACAACGGCACGTTGAAATTTAAGAAGTCTATGTTTAACAATTAAAAGTTTACTACAATGAACGAAGAAAAAAGAAACGCATTTGACGAGTTTTCGTTTGCCGCTTTGTCGGCGTTGGGTAGCCTTATGGCGTGTAATGAAGTTTGCCGCAACCAACGGGCGGTTATGAAAATAAACCGCTTTCGTGCGTGGCTTATGGACTTGAAGCCGCAAGCCAACCCCGAACCGAATTTGCCGTTTGACGGCGAACCGCAAGGACAGACAGCCGAATAATTAACAATAAGTTTAACAATTAAAAGATTACTACAATGAAAAGTTTTGCAAGTAAATTTAACAAGACAACTTTCGGTATTGACACAACCGACTTTCAGTACACCAAGTTAGCCGATATTTTCAACTCAGAAAATGAGGGCGGCAAAGATGTGGTACACAAAATCAATGGGCTTTACGTACATAAGTCGCAATTAGGCGACAGCCCCGTAATTATTGATGAGGAAAACAAACGGCTGGTGAACCTACCAAGCCACACCGCCGAAACGGTGCGTGAAATACTTGCCGATGATGAGGCGGTACAAACTATCAAAGACGGCAAAGTCGGGTATACGATTTACGAGTACGAGAGCCACGGCAAGAAGTGTTACTCTATTTCGTTTGTGGACTTGTAAGAGTTTGAAAAGTTATGTTTAACTTTGTAGGGGTTGCAATGTTTGTAACCCCTATTTAATATAACACGGTATGGCGAAAAAAATTAAGATACCTTTTTCCCCGTCTGTTTTTGCGCATACGAGCAAAACACGGCTAAATAAAGAGATATTGCAGGCAGTTGAAAGCAGTCCCGAATTAAGGAAAGAAATATCGCGGGTATTCCAGCAAGCAAATAGGCGTATTCAGAATATAGAGAAAGCAGGTTTGATTTCTCCGGCGGTTGCGGCTTTACATAGGGACACGGGGAAATATACCAAATTTTCAATGAATCAAGATTGGGAGAGCCTAAAAATAGAATATGGTAAAGCAATATCCTTTTTAAGGCAGCCTACAAGTACGGCAAGCGGAACACGACAATATAATGAGCACTTGAGGGCTACATACGATTTAAGTAAAGAAGAGTTTGACCTTATGGCAAGAAATTTGCAGGGCAAGTTAAACAGCGTTTCCGATACGGAATTTGTTGAGAAATATTTGATGCGGTATAAGGACTTCACAGGCGAACTTGAGCAAAGCGCACGGGATATTAGCACGCAAATAGAAAGCGAGGCGGTATCAATACAAAGAGCGATTGACGATAATATACAACGTGAAGCAAATAAGATTTCGGGACAACTTGATGAGGGGGATAGGGAAATAGACCGCATTATCAAGGGGTTTTCAAAGTTTGGGTTATGAAAAAAATACCTTTTGAATTACAGGAAAGAATAAACAGCCCGACCGAAATAGCAAGCGTTTTGCAACGTGCCGTAAACGAAAAGAACATTATCGGAAACAGCAAGGGCGAAAGGTTTTACAATATCCCGTGCGCCTTTGATATTGAAACAACAAGTTTTTACCGTGATACGGACGGAAGGGCGTACACCTACGAGCAAGTGCAGCGTATGCAGGACGGGAACGGGCGCAAGGCGAAATTAGAGAAAGCCGCAATAATGTACGTTTGGCAGTTTGGCATAAACGGATATACAATAATGGGGCGCACGTGGGGCGAATTTGTCACGATGATGCAGACCGTAAGCGAGGTTTTAGGGCTGAATGACAAATTACGCCTTATTGTGTATGTGCATAACCTTTCATACGAATTTCAGTTTTTGCGCAAGTGGTTTGAGTGGCAACGGGTTTTCAGTATTGATTTACGCAAACCGATTTACGCAATAACAACGGGTAACATTGAGTTTCGTTGTAGTTACTTGCTTTCGGGTTATTCGCTTGCAAAGTTGGGCGAGCAACTTATGAAATACAAGTGTGCAAAAGCCGTTGGCGATTTGGACTACCAGCAAATAAGACACAGCGAAACGCCGCTAACTGATGCGGAAATACATTATTGCATAAATGATATTAAAGTAGTTATGTGCTATATACAGGAACGTATCGAGGAAAGCAAAGGGATAACGCACATACCGATAACAAAGACGGGGTTTGTGCGCAAGTATTGCCGTGCGCATTGTTTGCGTGAAAAAAGCGATGCAGGAAAGACCGTACCGAATTGGGATTACGTAAACTTGATGCAGGAACTACAAATTACGGGTATGAATGAATTTAATATGCTGCAACGTGCGTTTGCCGGCGGTTTTACACACGCCAACGCCGAATATACAGACGAAATAATGTACAACGTGGATAGTTACGACTTTACAAGCAGTTACCCTTATGTTATGATAGCGGAAAAATACCCGATGTCGCAAGGCGTTGCAATCACGGTTAAGAGTATGGCGCAATTTGAGTTTTTAATATCAAAGTATTGTTGCGTGTTCGATATTGAGTTTACCAACATATTTGCCAGCGAAACGCAAGACAACCCGATAAGCGCAAGCAAATGTTTTGTGAAAGAAAACCCGTGCGAAAATAACGGGCGTATTGTGGCGGCTGCAAAAATTGCGCTGACAATTACGGACGTGGATTTTCATATAATCAAAAACTTTTATTCGTGGGAAAGTATGCGAGTTGGCGAAATGTATTGTTACAAGAAAGAGTATTTGCCGACCCCGTTTGTGAAGTCTATCCTGCATTTGTACGAAAGCAAGACGAAATTAAAAGGCGTTGAGGGCAAAGAAGTGGAGTACCTAAACAGCAAGGAAATGTTAAACAGTTGTTACGGTATGAGTGTTACCAACCCTTTGCGTGATGAGTTTACATATAACGGAGAATGGGATATTAACTCAATGACAGCCGAACAAAAGCAGGATTTACTATATAAATACAACACCAGCAAAAACCGTTTCTTGTTTTACCCGTGGGGCATTTTCGTAACCGCATACGCACGGCGCAACCTTTTCACGGGAATACACGAAGCAAAAGACGATTACATATACAGCGACACCGACAGCATTAAGATAATGAATGGCAAGGCGCACGAAGCATATTTCAAGGCTTATAATATGCAGGTGCAAATGAAATTACGTGCCGCCTGCAAGTACCACGGTTTGCCGTTTTCGCTTTGCGAGCCGCAAACGATAAAAGGCATAACAAAGACTTTGGGCGTTTGGGATTTCGAGGGTACATATACACGGTTTAAGACGCTGGGGGCTAAACGGTATATGGTGCAAGAACCGAACGCCCTCAAAGCAAACGGACGGGCATACGATTTCAGTTTAACCGTGTCGGGTGTAAACAAAAAGGCGGCGATACCGTATCTTATTGAAAAGTACGGGGCAAACGGTATCTTTGACGCTTTCACTAATTATCTGGATATACCGCCGCAAGCAACGGGAAAAAACATACACACGTATATAGACTACGAGATACAAGGCGAGATAACCGACTACAAAGGCAGCACGGCGCATTACAACGAACGCACGGGCGTACATTTAGAGCCGACCGGATACAGCCTTTCCCTTTCGGTTATGTACATAAATTATTTGCGTGGAATTAAATTTAAGGACTAAAATAATAAGAGTATGACAACAAGAAAGACAAAGACAGACAAGCCGAAATTTTACGACTTGAAAGCGATTTTAAGCAAGAACGCCGATTATAACGTGATATTTGGCGAGCGTTCCAACGGCAAGACTTATGCCGCCTTAAAATATGGTTTGGAAAACTATATCAAGACGGGCAAGCAAATGGCGTATATACGCCGTTGGCGTGAGGATTTGAGGGGCAAACGTGCCGAAAGTCTGTTTGCAAATCACGTGGCAAACGGACTTATTGAGGAACTGACAGAGGGCAAATTTAATGAAGTGTTCTATATGTCGAACAAATGGTTTTTGTCGTACTACGATGCAGAGAAAAACAAGCGGACACCCGACCCGACCCCGTTTTGTTACGGGTTTTGCCTTTCAGAGCAGGAACACGAAAAAAGCAGCAGTTACCCGAATGTCACAACGATAGTATTTGACGAGTTTTTGACACGGCGGTATTATTTGCCCGATGAGTTTATGTTGTTTATGAACTTGTTAAGTACGATAATACGCCAGCGCAACGATGTTAAGGTTTTTATGCTGGGGAACACGGTAAACAAGTTTTGCCCGTACTTTACCGAAATGGGATTGAAGCAAGTGCCGTTTATGGAGCAGGGAACGATAGATATATACCGCTTTGGCGAACACGGTGCAATAGTGGCGGTTGAGTATTGCAGCACGATAGTACAACACAAAGCCAGCAACAAGTATTTTTGTTTCGATAATCAAAACTTGCAGATGATTACAGGCGGTAAGTGGGAACTTGCAGTATATCCGCATTTGCCGTGCAAGTACAAGCCGCAAGACGTGTTGTTTGTGTACTATATCAAGTTTAACGATGTTGTTTTGCAAGGCAACATTATTCAAGTAGGCAACGAGTGTTTCACGTACATACACGCCAAGACAACCCCGATAAAAGATGAGGAAAACGCTTTGATTTATTCGCTGGAAATGAACGGCAAACCGAACTACAAACGCAAGTTGTTAAGCACGGCAAGTTATGTTGAACAACAAGTTGCACGTTTCTTTGCGATAGATAAAGTTTTCTACCAAGACAACGAAGTCGGCGAGATAGTACGCAATTATTTAATTACGAGCGCAAAGACAAACATTGTTTCGCTGAAATGAAAATTACGGGCGGTTTGGTGCAAATTTCGTGCCAAACCGACCGTTTTACGAAATAAATGCCTATCTTTGCAAGTAGTAACTAAATAATAACGATATGGACGCAAATACTATTATTCAAATCATTTCAAGTTTGGGGTTTCCGATTGTGATGTGTGGCGCATTGTTTTGGTATATGGTGAAACAAAGGCAGGCGCACCAAGACGAAACGGAACACCTCAAAGATACGATTGAGGAAAACACGAAAGTGTTAGCCGAATTAACAACGCTTATTAAAGTTTTGACAGATGAAAAGGAAAGATAACATTTACAAGTTGTACCAAGCGCAAATAAGGGACAAAGACACCGCCGTAACTGAATTTATGGCGAACACGTTGGCGAAAACTCAAAGTATGTTTGAGTATGAGGGTTTGCCCGACAGCATACCGCAAAAGGAATTGGAGCGGCTTTTGCAGACCACAGGCAACGCCTTTGTTACCAGCGTGGACGGGGTTTTGTATGCGCTTTCGGGCGGCAAAGGCGGTGAACCCGATGTTTACGGACGGGCAACGCTTTACACCGTGGCGAACCCTGCATTAAAGTTAAACAAAACCTACGATATACAGAAAGACGGGGTTTTGATTGAGAATGACAGCAACGGCGAAAGCCTTTTGCCGCTTATTGGGCGTTATGCAGTCCTGCATACTGACGGACTTATTTCGTTGAACACGGCGAGCATTTTAACCCGTATTACGATGCTGATAAGTGCCAGCGATGACAAGACGAAACAGAGTGCCGATGAGTTTTTGCGCAAGATAGAAAACGGCGAGTTTTCAATTATCGGCGAAAACGCTTTTTTCAAGGGCGTAAATATGCAGACAGCCCCGACCACAAACAGCGTGTATATTACACAACTTATTGAACTGATACAATACTACAAAGCGAGTATGTACAACGAATTGGGTTTGAACGCAAATTATAATATGAAGCGTGAAAGGCTCAATTTGGGCGAGGTATCAATGAATGTGGACGTACTTTTGCCTTATGTGGATAATATGCTAAAAGAAAGACAAAATGCAGTTGAGAAAATTAATGCGATGTTTGATACCGAAATTTCGGTTAAACTTGCAAGCAGTTGGGGACTTGAAAGGGATAATTACAACGCTTTGGCGGCTGGTTTGGAAACGGCAGAGGAAAACCCCGACCCGACAGACGAACCCGACCCGACAGAGGAAACAACCGAAACGGACGGAAACGATACCGAAACAGACGGAAACGACACTGAAACAGACGGAAACGACACGGAAACAGAGGAAACAGAGGAAACGAAAGAAACGGAAACGGACGGTAACGATACCGAAACAGAGGAAACAGAGGAAACAGAGGAAACAGAAACAAAAGACGATAAGCAATGAAATACAGCGAACTATTTACAAAGGGTAACGGGATATTCCAGGCGGTTTTCAAGACCGAATATCCGACAGAGTACGCCGCTATTTTCGGCGATACCGACCCGAACAAGTTAGACGCTTACGCCTTACTGATGTACGGCGGCAAGACCGTTGTAAGCAGCATAACCAGCGACAACGCAAGCGATGTTGTTTCGGCGGTGATTGCGGTAAACGTGCAAGGCTGGGAACGTGAAGCGGCGGCGATGTTAGCCGACTACGATGTACTGACACCCGTAACGGGGCAAGTTGAACGGACGGAAACCGTAACTTTGCAGGAAAGCACCGACAACACCGAAACGGGCGCAAACAAGGCTTTCAATGACACCGATTTTTCAGACAGCGACCGAAAGACCGCAGCCGATGAAAGAAACCGCACAGAGGAACGCCAAACAACCGAAACCAGCAAAGGAACGGGCGCAAGCAAATCAATTTCAAGCGAAATTGCAAAAGAATTGCAGTTAAGGCGTGATAATTGGAGAAAAAACATTATCTTTGCACTTGTAAGAGAGATAACAACGAGTATTTACGAATAACTAATTTTAATTTTTAGCAATATGAACGTAAAACAGATTTACCAGATTGTCAACAGCGTTTCAAGTGAAGTGCTGGGAAAGACCGACATTGTAAAAGATGATTTGACGGGCATTGTGGATTTAGGCACGGAAGTGTTCAATCAAAATGCCGTGGATAATTACGTTAAATCACTTGTAAACCATATCGGCAAGGTGATTTTTGTAAACCGACCTTATGTGGGCAAAGTGCCGAGCGTTTTAATGGATGCGTGGGAGTTTGGCAGCGTATTGGAGAAAATAAGTGCCGATGTTCCTGAAGCAGAGGAAAACGACACGTGGGATTTGAAGGACGGGCAGACCTATTCGCAGGACATTTTCCACAAACCGACCGTAACCGCCAAATTTTTCAACTCAAAGGTTACGTTTGAAGTGCCCGTATCAATCACCGAAAGACAGGTTAAGGAAAGTTTTAGCAACGCCGCACAACTCAACGGATTTATTTCTATGATTTATGCAGCCGTTGAAAAGTCAATGACTATCAAGGCAGACGCTTTGATTATGCGCACTATTAACAACATGATTGCGGAAACCGTGTTGGCTGATGCGAAAGCGTTTGGAGCAACGGCGGTAGGTGATATGGCAGGGGCAGACCTTTCCAGCGCAAGCACTGCAAGATGTGTAAACCTTTTGAAGTTGTACAATGACAAGTATTTCCCTGCAACACCTGCAACGGGCGAGGGCGACCCGACCCCGAACCCGAACGCGCTGACAGCGGCAAAGGCGATAACCGACCCCGATTTCATACGCTTTGCGTCCTACGTGATGGGAACTTATGCAGACCGCCTGCAAAGCATTTCGACCGTGTTCAATGTTGGCGGCAAGGAACGGTTTACCCCGAAAGATATGTTGCACGTTGTACTTTTGTCCGACTTTGCAAAGGCAGCGCAAACCTATCTTTATTCCGACACGTTCAACCGTGGTGATGTGCTTTTGCCACAAGCCGAAACCGTACCTTTTTGGCAGGGCAGCGGACAGAACTACGAGTTTGCCAGCACGGGTAACATTAATATCAAGGAAAGCGGCGGCAAAGCCGTTGAAATTTCGGGCGTGTTGGGCGTAATGTTCGACCGTGATGCGTTGGGCGTTTGCAATCTTGACAGACGGGTAACAACGAACTACAACGCAAAGGCAGAGTTTTTCAACAACTATTACAAGTTTGACGCTGGATATTTCAACGATACAAACGAAAACTTTGTAGTATTCTTTATTGAGTAACTCAATAGGTATTAGATTGTTTAACTTTGGGCGGTGTGGGTGCAGGTGAAAGCGCACCGCACCGCCTTTTTTCTTTACCGATATGACAACGATAAACTTTTACTCATACAACGGACACCCGAACACTGTAAACAAGCAGCTGGGCGACTTTACTTCGATTGAAGGGGATTTGAGACAGACTTTCGACGTGTTGCGCCCGACCGTAACACTACGAAAGCAGCCCCGACCGACTTTTAATTATTGTTATATACCCGATTTGGGGCGGTATTATTTCGTGGATAGGGTAAGTTTTGAGGGAAACAACGCCTACGAATTAAGTTTGCGTGTGGACGTGCTGAAAACCTACGAAACCGAAATTTTGGCAGCAACGGGGCGTGTAACTGAAAGCGACAACCCCGACCCGTATATCTCGAACCGTGAATCGGTGTACAGACGTACCCCGAACTTTGAAAAAATCGGTTTTCCTGTTACCGGTTTGTTTGACGTGACGGGTAGTATAATAATGGTAACTATAAAAGGAAAGGAGAGTTAACATGGCTTTACAAAAAGTTACTGATATTGCTAGTGTAGGTAAGAATGCGATAGTATTAGCCTTATATGAGGGTAAGCAGTTTTATGGCGGTGTATATGCCGAAAAGGGTTATAATTTAGCCGACTTCTCAACTAACGGGAAAGTTTTTGTCATTAACGGAAGCGAAAGAGTACCTATAACCGTGAACGAGCAGAACACGTACGGGACTTGTGAGTATTCCGACTTTGACAACAAATTTTTAGTGTATTGTTGGGTAAAGCAGACGGCAAATGCCGAACTTACCGATTTGCCGTTGTACTTCTGGGGACTGGGTGCTACATATACGGGAAAACAGGTTATTGAAGTAGGCGAAACCCTTAATTTAGAAGTGACAGCCGATAGCGGAAAAGTTTTTGAAACAGCCCCGTATCTTACCGTGCGTAATGCCGATAAAGAAGAAACGGACATAAATTTCACCATTTCAGAGGGTGGGAAAAAAGCCACGTTGTCATACCAAGTCGGCGATATTGTATGCGCTCTTATAACAGCGTTTACCGTGGACGCACCCGAACCGCCTCAAACCGCAACGGTAAGTGAAACGCTTACGAACTGCACTTCCCAAAGCGTAATACCCGATACAATAGAAATAGGGCAAACGCTAAATATAACGCTTATTCCAAACAGCGGGTACGAGTTTACAGATACCCCTTACTTGAATATCACGGGCGATGATACAAAACAAATAAATTTCACCGTTGACGGGAACGCAAGTGTTTCGTACACGGTTGAAAACGGTGTAACAAACATTGCTGTCATAGGTACGGCAAGCGAAAAACAGCCCACGCCGAACGTTATAAACAATATAGAATATACCGAACTTTCAACGGACTATGACGGGAACACCATAGAAATAACCGTGAAAACAGAGTACTGGTACAGCAAAAGGATAGACCAGCCCAAAGCGACATATACACAAATATCGGGTGGGTTAAAAACGGTTGATATGCAGGAAAGTCACACCGAATACCAAGCGACCGCAACCGTTTCAATATCCGACTTTGATATATCACAGCCGATTACGTTAACGGGTACGGCTATCAACACATTGCCGTTAACGGTAGATTTGTCTAACTGCATTTCAGACGAACCCCTCAACGATTATGTGGACTACGATAGCCGTATTGAAGTAACATTGACAGCAAACCCGAATACCGAATTTTCGGACGCAAGCGAAGTGTATTTGCAACTTGTTCACAGAGTAGGCAGTGAACGAACTACAATACCGTTTACTATCAGTCCCGATAAGCTATCGGCATCAGTTGATTATATGCTGACAGATAGCACCGAATATAATCGGGTTATAATACATGCGGAAGCGTTCCCCAAACAAGTGGTGGGACAAAATTACGGGGCTATCAACGTGTATATCGTTACTTTGGATAACTTGCAAGACTTTGCCAAAAAGCGGTTTAATGAAACCTACGATTTGGGAAGTTATGTTAACCGCATACAAAGAATTTTTGCAGATGTTCCGCCATATAGTGCCGATGTGTTAAGGTGTGGCGATTATAACACAGGTATCAGTGTGGAACAGCCCGAAAATGAAAATATAACGCTCGATTTTGGTAACGTTACTATCCCGGCACACAACGAAAATACAACGGACTTTGACGGGGAAATACAAGTGTTTTTACCTTTCAAAGGTTTTGTTAACATACCCGTCGATTATGTAGGTAAAAACATAAACCTGCAATATGTAATTGACATTATAACGGGTAACGGTGTAGCAAAACTTTCTTATAACGGCGTTGTGTTTCAGATTGAAGAAACGCAACCAAGCCAACCCGTAATTTATAGGACAAGCGAAAACGAACTGAAAACCGTTGGCGATGATGATTGGAACACTTATGTATTATACGGCTTAGAACCGTACATTTATTGCAAGTGGTATGAGAGTATGGACGATGGTAGAAACAACGACCGACAAACGGGCATTTTAGGCGATTTCAGAGGGTTTAATATGTTCGATGATGTTACACCCATACATACCGCCGAAATGCTTGCTGATGAGCAGGAAATGATATACACGGCTTTGTATGACGGCGTTTATATTGAGTAACTGCAAGGCAGGACAAAAAGAAAGGCGGCAACTTGATTGTTACCGCCTTTTCTTTGTGCCTTGCTGATTGTTATTTGTCTTGCAATGTTTCAACGTCCGTTAAACAATTTATTTCACCTGCAAGCGGTTGGCGTGTTATTTTGTGTTAAATTATTCTTTTAACTTTGTTTAACAGTGTTCCACGTGAAACATTTTATTTTGT
>ENA-ORKV01002435-ORKV01002435.1-human-gut-metagenome-genome-assembly--contig:-NODE-2435-length-11116-cov-2.910771_pt1 | contig 11116 bp, 9 predicted proteins | sample MGYA00243058_ERZ508805 | MGnify/ENA primary metagenome ERZ508805 (study PRJEB26277, sample SAMN04329770) | human gut metagenome | biome: human-associated habitat | host: Homo sapiens | place: USA... | reverse complement strand
ATCGCCGGGCGACATTGTCACGTAACCCTTCTCGCCTGAAACGTAGGTCACCAGTCCGCCCGCAAGCATCAACACAAACGACGAGTGCAACAGAAACGACGGCAACCTGTGCCACATGCCGGTCATCACCATGCCCGCGACGAGCGTAACGCCCCACAATGCAAGCAACGTGACAAACCACACCGACGAGTAGACCGACGGCGACATGAATGTGGTTACGGCCAACACAGCCGTCGTAACGATGTAGACCGTTATTGCGACACGCTTAAAAACGCGCATAACTCTCATTGTGACATGGCTTGACTGCCATACACTCCATCTCGACAAGCCAGCCGGGACGGCACACCGGAGCAAGGACTATCACATGCGGAATGTCGGGGAAACGTTCACGGAACATTGAATTGACCACGGCATAGTCCGACAGGTCGCGAAGATAGACGATGATGTGGCCCACATTGTCCCACGAGCACCCGGCCTCGTCAAGAAGAGCGTGAACATTGTCCCACATTCTCATTGTCTGACGCCTTATGTCGCCCGGATACATGATTTTGCCCTCATTGTTGATGCTGGCCGTACCCGAAATGAGCACATGGCGGCGGTCGCCGTAGTCGATGTAGGCGCCACGTTCAAACGACACACCGTATTCATAGGTGGGATTGAGGTAGTCGGGAGCGTATAGATAGCCGTGCTGACCGTCACGCAACCCGTCGACGGCATAAGTGTCCATCGTCACCGCCACACGTGGGTCGGCATGTCGTCCGCATATTCCGGTGCTTGCTATGAAGTGTGTGTCGCGGGTGAGGCCGTTGGTCGCAAACACCTCATTGCGCCCCTTCACGACACCCGAATAGTTCACATCGACATTCTGGACAAAAAACCACGTGCGCATGCAGTTGCGGGCCAGTGTGCAGCCCTCGTCCTCAAGCCTCAGTGCGTAATCACACAGCAATGCGCGTGTGGCCACCTCCGACTGAAGGTCGGGCGCATAGGCGTTTCCCTGCCAGAAGTGACGGTAATCACCGTGCGTCACCTCAAAAAGTCCGTTATACAGGTTTCTCACCGTCACATCATCCTGGAAGTACACCCAAAGTGCAATCTTTGTCCCGTCGAGGGGCGACTGCTCGATTACCGAAACGGCACATTCGCTCTCGACAGGTATCTCACCCGCCTGATTGGCGGCATCGCTCAGGAAGTAACGCTTGAACACCGGACGCACATCACGGCCGAGCGTAGCCGACAGCTCGGCGCAAGCCTGAAGCACGCCGTCAAGCTGCTCGCTGAAAGTTGTGCCCGGAATCAGGCATCGTAACATGGCGTGATACTCGGCAACGCCCTCCGCAGGCTTGAATGCGGCAAGCGTCACATCAATGCTTCCGCTGCCGAGTGTGACATGACTATACTCCATTGCGTTGTTATTGTCTATTGTAACGTGACTGTATTTTGTTATGTTATTCTGCTCCATTGTTAATCCAGTTTTTAATGAATTCGACCGATGTTACATCGAGCAAAGCCGAGTGATCGAAGCTCCATCCGCGAGTCATGTCGGTTGACACAACCCCGTAGAGGATGCTTTCATCGGCATTGCCGGGTAATACACGCACGGCATCCCCGACAACAGTCGAAGGGATGTCGACAAGCGACTCGCGGCTGCGGTCGCCGGTGAGGTAGAGCCCGGCCGCTGCATGGTTGCTGCCACCGTGACACTGTACACACGAGGCGTCAAACACCCCGGCCTGCAATGCGCTGTAGACACTGACATCCATGCGTCCTACCGGCAATCTCACCGTGTCATCGCCCGAGATTGTCGACACCGAGGCAAATGTCACCACCCGGCGGCGAAGACGATTGATGACACACAGTTCAAGCGATGTAACGCTCTCCCCTATGCCCGACATAACCACCGTTACAGCGGCTCCGTCGACCGACTGAGGCAACGATTTTGTGATAACGGCGTAATCGCTGTCGTCAAACCCGGCCACGACAAGGCTGTAGCCTCCCGCGTTCCACCGGCCGGTTCCCGAAAGCTCTCCGGTAAGCTTCAGCACGAGTCCGTTTTCGGGCTTCAGCTCGGCGCTGCCGTAAACCGGTCCGTCATCACATGATGCCAAAAACATCAAAAATCCGACTACAGTTACAAAAATAGTAAAAATAGCTCGATTCATCATCAGAATGTATATTGAATCATCACTGTACCTGAGTGCATGGCCAGTCCCAGGTTGTCATTGTCACGGTCGAGCTGTCTGTCATGACCCACACGACCCATGTACTGATACATGGCCTGCAGCTTCAGATTGCACCCCTTGAAAAAGTAATTTATCCCCGCCGCAGGCATGTTCAGCAAGCCCCCGCGGTCGAGTCCGTTACGGTCCATGAGGTCGTAACGCAACGCACCCTGCAGCCTGTCGGTGATGAAGTAACCTCCTTGGATGTAACCTCCCGTGTAGCTGTAGGAGTCATGAATCTTCTGTCGCTTGGTGAATCCCACGCGCATGTAGTAAAGTTCGGCACCGATATACATTCGCCCTTTAAGCCAGGCAAACTCGGCTCCTGCACGAAAATCGTTGGTGCTTTCGTTTTCACTCTCGACATTGAGCGACGCCGACACGCCTATGAGCATCCTGTCGAGATTGAGCTGACGCGGATTGCCCTGTGTCGCAGGCATCACGCCTTTGGGCTGAAATGTGAAGCGGCAGGCATAGAGCAGCGACGGTATGTGCCAGTCGTCGCTGAATGTCTTGGTGGCGCCGTTGACGGCCGCCCCCGTGCCGTTGAATATTCCGGCTTGATAGCCCCATCGGTCGCGTATCATGCCGTGAACCTCGACTCCGAGATCAAATCCAGTACCTATCTTAGGAGCTACCGCGTTCAGCGAATGTGGCATTATGACCGGTGTAGTGAGCGATGACGGCAGCGAAGGCATCAGCGTTTCGCCCAGGGTCGTGAGAATCGCATGTGAAAAGGGGGTCTTGAATTTACCCACACGCACCGCCACCTCATCGCGAAGCTTCACATCGGCCCATGCCTGTTGAAGCAGGTTGCCCCCGCTTGCCGCTGCATTTATCGACAGGTTGTAGGTGACTATCCCGAAAGCCTTGCCGGTAAATCCGAGTACGGCATAGGGTATTGCAAATCCGCTGTTGGCCACATTGTCCTGATTGTAGGCGGCATCAAGCCCCTCGTCGTCATAGTAGTTGTAATTGGCCGAGGTCTGCACAAGCAGATAGGGCTTGAACACAAAGTCGCCGCTGTTGCTGCTCCATGTAAAGCCGTCGCGACCAGCAAGTGACACGACCCCGTTTTCAGTATCGGCGTCATATTGCGCCGATGCCGTCGCGTGCAGCATCAGCATAATCGACATTATCGCAAAAATCTTTTTCATATACTTGCATTTTAATTGATTGTCAGTGACATCTAAAGCGATTCCAGAAACTTCACAAGCGCGTCGCGCCGCTCTTTAGTCATCGCCTTGAAAAGATTACGTGACGCTTCGCCTTCACCGCCGTGCCACATTATTGCCTCGACGAAGTTGCGCGCACGGCCGTCGTGCAGGAAGCAGGTGTGACCGTTCACCTTCTCCTGAAGCCCGATTCCCCACAACGGGGTTGTGCGCCACTCATTGCCACGGGCAAGGCCCGACACATAGTTGTCATTAAGTCCCACTCCCATTATCTCCGAACCCATGTCGTGAAGCAGGAAGTCGGAATAGGGATGTATCGTCTGGTTGCCGAGCCACGGCAGCTGTGTTCCGTTGAGCAGCACCGACCCGCGCGGCCTCGTGTGCAGCGTAGTCACGTGACACAAATGACACTTGGCCTCATAGAACATGCGCTCCCCCATCTTCACCTCGGAATCATTGACATTGCGCCTGGCCGGCACTCCGAGCGACTGCATGTAGAGGTCGACATTCTCCATATCCTCGGTCGATACATCAAGTTTGTCATAGAGTAGCCCCATCATCGACCCTTGGTTAATCTGAATCTGCCCTTCACATATCTCTTCGGGGTATCGGCTGTTGGTGACACCCATGTCGCTTGAAAATCCAAGTTCCACCGTGAGATCGGCGTGCTGGGCCTTATTGCCCGACACGCCCAACGACAACACCCCTCGCTCGGTCACGTAGTTGCATCGGCCGCTTATGCCGTATTCGGGATAGTTGCTGCGCGAGGCAAGCGCCTCTATCTCGACGGGATCGAGCGACATAATCTGTCCCAACCCCACGTGACGCAGTGGAATGCGCACCGTGCAAAACAGGTCGTCAGGGTCTATCTCGTCGGCATACCAGTCGGTAATCGTGTAGGAGGGACAGGCGAGTTCATAGGTTTCACCGTCGGGAAAACTTCCCGATTCGTAACGCCACTCAACCTTCAGCTTGCCCTCGGCACTGACTCCGTATATTGCCTGATCGTGAATCACGCGCCCGTAATCCTTGAAAAACGCTCCGTTTTTGCGCGTGACATAGACGAGCATCGCCGAGAATCCGTAAGGGCCCGAACCGCCGTCGCTCCACAGTGCCGGCTTGGTGCGTCCGGCATTGCCATGGCAGCTTCCGCACGAATATCCGGCATAGACAGGGCCAAGGCCGCCTCCGTAGTCGTTGCTGCTCGTGCGCATGTCGTCGTAGTGCCTGTCGCCTCGCGTGAAGCGGCTCGCATTTGCTCCTGTCTCCCAGTCGGCCTCGCTGTCGTAGGGTTTTGACGAGTTCATGATTATGGTAGAGGTGCCCGCCGAGAGAGCATAGCCTTCGGGAACCTCGATGTCGAGCACATCGAGCCCCTCGTCGTCACACGACATGACGGCCAGCGCAACGACGAGTGCCGATATACTCTTTATTATAAACAGTCGGTTCATATCAGGTGTCACTCCTTGATTCGGCGCGGTTGTCCGTCCTTGAAGAGCAGAAACTCAAGAGTGTGAAATCCGCGCAGGTTCTGAGCTGCCTCTATCACATCGTCACTGTCGCCGTCGCTCCAGTCAAGGTCGTCGAAGCTGCCGGTGTTCAGGTTCTGCACTATTGCATTCTGGTCGAGAGGCCAGCTGTCCATGTTGGGGTCAAGGCCGAGTTGGTCCACGGGGCCGAATAGGAAGGCCTCGCTCTTCTCCCACGGCTCACGCGCTTCAAGCCATGCATCGCAAGCCGATTCAAATGCGGCATCCGAAGGATTGCGGGCAAGTCGATTCACTGCGTCGCGCAATGCATTGTTACATGACACAAGGTTACGGTAGGTAGGCACAACCACCTCGTCGACATAACTCTCCACGATTGCGTCGAGCATCTCGTCATTGCCCGACATGGAGTTAAGCGCACGCTTCAGGTCGTTGCTAAGTAACGCTTCGAGTGAGGCACATGACTCCATCGCGACATTGGCCTCAGAGCTGTTTATGTGATTGCGGAAGGGCTGAGGTATGGCCTGTATGTCGTCGGCCGCCTTTTGTATCGCGGCCTTCAAGCGTGCATCGAGGTCGGGATCGGCCTCGGCTATGAGCGCCGACATCGAGTGCGTGTTCACCGTTCCGTCAAGCGAGCCGTAGTAGGAGTTGCGTATTGAGCGGATATTGTTGGTGTAGTCGTCACGCGAGTGCCAGCTGTACCACGACTCCACGGCATATAACGCCTCCTCGGTGCGTCCGGACATGTAGAGATTGTAAGGGTCGCCGATTTTAGCGGTACCCACCTCATTGGCTATGTCGGCACAACCGTCGACAATCTGCTCCAGGCAATTCAACGCGCTCTGATAGGCTCCTTTGGAGTGATTCTTGAATGTCGTCGCAAAAGGTTCGCCCCCATTATAGCTCACCGTCCATGCGTCGCAAAGGCTTTGAGCGTCATCGCTAAGCAGGAGGGCTACATTGATCATGTAGTTGTGCCAGCTCTTGGAGTTGGCCGAAGTGTAGTCTATATCCTTGGCATTGACTGTGTCATCGCCGGGATTGTCGGGCTGATTGTCGCTTCCGCATGATGCAAGGCCCAGTGTCAGGGCTACGGCAAAGGCCATTGTGATTAATGTTCTCTTCATCTTGGGTTATTGATTTTTGTTATTGATTATTGTCGTTACTATCGGCTTATGAACCACCCAATGTAGGCGATTCCGATTGAAAATTCATTCTCGCTGTTATACTCTCCGCGACCAAACACACGCGAAGTCCCTATCTGGCGTGTCGCATAGTCGGCCTTCACGACGAGGCCCGGCAATGCAAACCAGTTTAATCCGGCACTCCACTTGCTCACTTCAAGACGCTTGTCGGGGGTGCGGGGCTGCTCCACCCTCTGCTGGGGATTGTAATACTCATACTGCACGAAAGGATAGATGACAGGACACTGCCTGATGCCCGAAACAGTGGCTAAATTGACTCCGACTTCGGCACTGTAGGCAAGTACATTCTTGGCTACAGGCGTGAGTCGGCTATAAGGCGATGCGTTGGATAGCTTACCGTTGACATCGTTGACGGCCGCACTGTTTCCGAGATGGCCGTAAAGCACGTTGGCCCGTGCCGTGACATAGCGGTTGCGGTACTGTGCATCCCACGACACCAGCGTGAGCGGAATACGCCCGTAGCTCTTATAGGTCTGCGACTTGTCGGAGTTGGCTCCAGTGTTTCGGCAGTAATAGGCCGACACTCCGGTGCGCAATCCGGGCACACCCCGGTAATCAATGCGCACGACATAGCCCGGCGATGTAAAATTGTCGTTTTCAAAGAACCCCTGCTTACCGCCGGCGATCCACTCATTGCGGTCAAAGCCGTTGGCATTAAGTCCGGCCACAGCCATAACCTCATAGTCCAGCAGGCCGTAGCCACGCCCCAACGAGCCAAACAGCGACAACCCTGTTTCATGCCATGTCGAGGGCAGGAGTGTGGTTTCACCCTCGGGGCGCACGGTGCCGAAGAAGTTGATAGGCTCATGGTGGGCATTGGTGAGCCCCACAGGCACTATCTGATGCCCTACACGCACATTCAGCCCGCGGGATATGACGCGCGTTATGTGAAACTGCTCAAGAGCCACCTCGCCGCCCTTCTCTATCTCGGTTTCATACTCGCCGTTTTCGGTGTTCTCAATTTCATAAGCCGAGCCGGTGCCGCCCGATTCAAACTCGATTTCAGCACCGAGCACCCACTTGGAATTGAATTTATAGTCAAGCGCAAGGACAAATCGCGGAATCGATATCGTATTGCGGTTTTCGCGTGTCGCGCCATCCTTCTGAAAGCGGTTTATACCATAATCCTTGAACGATGCCACAATCTCACCGTAACCGCCGAAGCGGAACTTGTCGTAACTGTCGACTGCGGTTGAATCCTGCGCATAACCCGATGCGCAACCTGCTGCAACAATCAGGGCCAAGAGTGAATTTCGCACTATGTAAATACTCATTTTTGGTTAATTTTTGTTTATGCAAAATTAGTTTCACCCTCTAATCCGCTAAATACCCAAAAATGATGAAATTCACCCGTTATTTAGAATCATTCTAACTAAATGTGATTAACCGCCTCGATTTCACGCATCTGATTTCACCGCGATTCATCAATAATACCCTTCATCACCACTATTTTATCACCGGTGAAAGAACTTCGCGACACAACCCTGCCTCGCAACTTTTACACAAGCGCCCGTTAAACCTTTTTTACTAATCGAAGTCATAATTTAATTAACCTAATTTTAAATTACCCTAATTTTAAGCCGATGAAATTATCAACCCTCTCCCTGCCGCTGATTGCGATTATGCTCGCGTCATGCCAACCCAAGGAAATACCGACAGTCTACGACCGCGAGAACACAGCCGACAACTATCCCGTAATCGAGATGCCGGGACTGCAGCAGCTTCCCGAAATAGCCACCCTGCCCGACCCGTTTGCATGGGCCGACGGAAGCGGACGCTCAACCCGATTCGATGACTGGGCGCGCCACCGCTCCGAAATAATTCAGCAGCTCTACCACTACGAAATAGGCGAAAAGCCGGTAGTGAGCCGCGACAGCATCGAGGCTTTCATGGACAATGACACCCTGCGCGTGACAGTGCACAACGGAGGCGAAACCCTCAACCTCTCGGCCACTATAAAATATCCCGAAGGCGACGGGCCGTTCCCCGCCATGATAGGCGTAGGATTCCCCTACGGATCGCTGCCTCCGCAGATATTCGAGAGCCGCAAAATTGCCGGCATAGCATTCAACTTCACGCAGGTGATGTCGCACACCCAGAAACGCGGCACCGAGCCCATCAACCGCATATACCCCGACATGATACAAATAGGAGCCTACAGCGCATGGCCCTGGGGTGTGAGCCGAATTATCGACGGACTTGAAATCGTGGGCGAGCAATCGCGCATCGACTTGAAGCACCTCGGCATAACCGGATGCTCGTTTGCCGGAAAGATGGCGCTATTCTCAGGAGCGCTTGACGAACGCATAGCCCTCACAATAGCACAGGAGCCCGGAGGCGGCGGAGTCGACGCCTGGAGAGTGTCGGAAACTCTCGGCAACGTGGAAACACTCGGACGCACCAACTACTCATGGTTCCTTGAAAGCATGGCACAGTTTGCCGAAGAGAATGTGTCGCGACTTCCCATCGACCACCACCAGGTGGCTGCGCTCATAGCACCCCGAGCCCTGCTCGTGCTTGGCAACACCGATTTCGAGTGGCTCGCCGACGAGTCAAACTATGTGTCAAGCCGTGCCGCCCGCGAAGTGTGGCGCACATTCGGCATCGAGGAGCGCATGGGATTCTCGATCGAGGGCAACCACGGTCACTGCCAGCTTCCCGAGAGCCAATATCCCGAGGTTGAGGCATTTGTCGACCGATTCATGCTCGACAAGCCCGAAATCGACACCAACATCACCCGCGCCGACATGTTCAGCGAGGTCGACTACATGAAATGGATGCCCTGGGCCGAGAAATAACAGCCTCACAACCACCGCAAAACTCCAAGTCAGCAAAATTTTACAATCCCCGAATCGCAAGATTTCGGGGATTTTTGTGTAAGTTTGTACTGACTATGATATTAAGACATCTTTCAATCACCAATTTCAAGAATTTCGAAGAAGCCCGGCTGGAGTTTTCACCCAAAGTCAACTGCTTCCTCGGCAACAACGGCATGGGCAAGAGCAACCTGCTCGACGCCGTATACTACCTCAGCTTCTGCAAGAGCTTCACCGGAATGACCGACTCCATGGTCATGCGGCGAGGCGAGGATTTTGCCATACTCAAAGGCAACTATCTGCGCCGGGGAGCCGAAGAGGAGCTTGTTCTGGGTATGTCGCGAGGCAAGCGCAAGTCGCTGAAACGCGGAGGCAAAGAGTATGACCGGCTCTCAAGTCACATAGGAGCTTTTCCGCTCGTGATAGCGGCTCCTATCGACATCGACCTCATAAGAGGTGCCGGCGACGAACGCCGTCGACTCATGGACATGGTGATTTCACAGAGCGACCCTGTATATCTCGACAACCTGCTCCGCTACAACCGCGCACTCGAGCAGCGCAACCGCCTGTTGCGCGACCACTCGGTCGACCACAATCTTTACATGGCCGTCGAGCTGCAGATGGACATGGCCGCAACCTACCTGCACAACGCACGTTCACGATGGGTCGAAACCCTGACCGAGATATTCAACACCTTCTACCACGCCATTGCCGGCGAGGGCGAGAACGTGACGCTCCGATACATAAGCACGCTCTCATCGCCGGGGGCCTCAATGACATCGCTCCTCGACAGCGCACGCCGTCATGACGAAATCGTGGGACACACCTCGGTGGGGCCTCACCGCGACGACATCGAGATGCTCATCGACGACATGCCCATGCGACGCGCCGGCTCGCAAGGACAATGCAAAACCTACTCGCTTGCACTGCGCCTCGCGCAATATGAATTTCTGAGAAGCTCGTGCGGAATGATGCCGCTGCTGCTGCTCGACGACATTTTCGACAAGCTCGATGCAACAAGGGTGGAGCGCATAATGGAACTTGTGACGCAAAGCGACTTCGGACAGATATTCATAACCGACACCAACCGCACCCATCTCGACGACATAATGTCACGCACCACGGGCGACTACAAGTTGTGGCTCGTAAGTCACGGAACCGTTGAACCGCTGAACAACCATGAAACGCACTGAACCCAAGCTACTCAACGACATCATAAACGAGGCGTTGCGCAACGACGGGCTTGAAACCCGATTCCGCGAACAACGCGCCGCCTATCTGTGGCAGGAGGTCGTGGGTCCCGGCATCAACCGATACACCACACGCCGCTATGTCGACCGTGGCGTGATGCACGTTTACATCAGCTCGGCCTCGCTGAAAAACGAGCTGTCGTATCACCGCAGCCGGCTTGTGCAGCTGCTCAACGAGGCTGTTGGAGCCGATGTAATAACCTCCATCGAACTACATTGACACAGCCATTGACTTAAAATAACTTAAATCTAATGTAGATACGTAAACGGATTGCACACACCGAAAGTTATTACTAAGAGTGCCTCCCAACTAATCGAAGACACTCGGTATAACATCTGAGTCTTTCCGAATATGCGTATCAAATCGATTTCATTTTACCTGATTACAAGCCTGTTGCTTGCACCGTCGGCGATGAATGCCGATGACTTCAAGCCGCTCAGGGTACTTAATGATTCACTTCCTGAGCAGTGGACTTATAACGAGAACTTCAGTCAGGAGTTACCGTCCGACGACCGATGGTGGAGCTACTTTGAGGATCCCGTGCTCGACTCGCTCATTACGGCAGGCGAAAACAATAACTACAACATACTCATGGCTGCCAGGCGCATCGAGGTGGCACGTCAGGCGCTCAACTCGATACGTGCCGGCTACTTCCCGACATTCAATCTGAGCGGAGGCTGGACCAAGTCACGCAACTCGGGTGCGCTCGGAAGCGTGATGACACGCGCAAGCACGGTCGACTACTTCTCGCTCGGCATCGACATGAGCTGGGAGATAGACATATTCGGACGAATAGCCACGAAAGCCAAGGGGGCCAAAGCATCCTACAACGCCACCCGAGCCGAACATGCCGCCGTGATGACCTCACTGTGCAGCAACATAGCCAAGACCTACATAACGCTGCGAATGTGGCAGGCCGAACTGCTCGTGGCTCAGGAGCACATAGCCTCCCAGGAA
>ENA-ORKV01002432-ORKV01002432.1-human-gut-metagenome-genome-assembly--contig:-NODE-2432-length-11127-cov-3.117104_pt1 | contig 11127 bp, 8 predicted proteins | sample MGYA00243058_ERZ508805 | MGnify/ENA primary metagenome ERZ508805 (study PRJEB26277, sample SAMN04329770) | human gut metagenome | biome: human-associated habitat | host: Homo sapiens | place: USA... | reverse complement strand
ATCAAGTTTATCAATAGATATATCAACTATGATATCTGCGAACCACATTTTAATTCCTCAAGCACTTCCTTTATAAGCACTCTCTCATCCATAGGATATTTTACACCCTTAATTTCCTGGTAATCCTCATGTCCCTTGCCGGCAAGCACGATTATGTCGCCCTCCCTGCCATGCTCTATCGCATAGCGGATAGCCTCCTTGCGGTCAGGAATCTCTATAAAGTCTCCGCCGGTCTTTTCAATGCTGCTTCTTATATCAGCAATAATATCAAGCGGTTCCTCAAATCTTGGATTGTCAGAAGTGATAATCGTGAAATCGGCAAGCTTACCCGATACTTCACCCATCTCATAACGGCGTAGCTTTGAACGGTTTCCTCCACAGCCAAATACACTGACAAGTCTCTTAGGATTGTACTCTCTTAATGTCTCTAAAATGCTCTTAAGGCTCATAGCATTGTGTGCATAATCAATCATAAGTATGAATTTATCCGAGACTTTCACTGGCTCAACTCTTCCTTTAACAGCAACAGTAAGAAGTGCTTCCTTAAGCTTCTCTTCATCCACATCAAGATGTCTTGTAACTGCCACTGCGCACAGGGAATTATATACACTGAATTTTCCCGGCAGCGAAAGCTTAATATGAAGCTTCTCACCTTCTATATCATACTCTGTGCTGATATGTCCCGGTTCGTGAACATACTGAATATTCACGGCTCTAAGATTGGCACCCTCATTAAGTCCATATGTCTCAACTGAGCATGTGTGTCCTTCTAGCACCTTATTTGTATGCTCATCATCAAAATTGACTATGCCTATCTTACACTGCTTAAACAAAAGTCCCTTGCAATGCATATAATCTTCAAAGCTTGCATGTTCATTCGGTCCTATATGGTCAGGTTCAAGGTTGGTAAACACGCCTATATCAAATGTGATTCCTGCACATCTCTTCATCATAAGAGCCTGTGAAGAGACTTCCATTACAACACATCTGCAGCCATTATCAGCCATCTCCTTAAAATACCTCTGGACATCATATGATTCCGGTGTAGTATTAGCAGATTCTATATGTCTTGAACCTGTTATTATCTCGATTGTACCGATAAGGCCTGTTTTATAGCCGCATCTTTCAAGTATCTCGCGAACCATAAATGCTGTCGTTGTCTTTCCCTTTGTCCCTGTAATTCCTATTGTGAACAATCTCTTAGAAGGGTGTCCAAAATATGCTGCCGACACAAGTGCAAGCGTATTTCTGCAATCCGCTGCTGCAATAAACGTTGTATTCTTACGGTTCTGAGTAATCTCAACCTCATCTTCTGTTATAATCGCAGCCGCTCCCTGCTTGATTGCTTCGTCAATAAATGTATGTCCGTCAAATACAGTTCCTTTTATGCAGACAAAAATACAGCCCTTTACAATCTTTCTCGAATCACATACAAGCTCTGTAATCTCAACATTCTCATCCCCATTGTACAGTGTGTAATCAAGCTCTGAAATCAATTCCTTTAATATCATGTCAGTTCTCCTTAAATACGTTGTTTTTATTAATCAAACATTGTGAACAATAAACATGTTCTCAATTACCGCATTATCAGCTTATAAGTGCATCGACAACCTCATTAAGCTTCATGCCTCTTGAACCCTTAAACAACACTGCCATGTTGGGTTTTAATGTATTTTTCAGGTATTCCTTTATATCGTCAAGCGTGTCAAAATGTCTTATGTTCTTTACATACTGTTCTGCACCATAGCCGATATATGCTGCAAGCTCACCGTACAAAAGCAATTCATCGACATTGCTCTGTCCTGCATATTCTCCTACCAGTCTGTGATACTCTCTGGTATTCTCACCAAGCTCAAGCATATCTGCAAGAACGGCAATTCTATGCTCCGCCGGCATCTGGCTCAGAACACTAAGTCCTGCCTTCATTGAGTCAGGGCTTGCATTATAGGAATCATCTATATAGATAACTCCATCCTTTTTCGTAATCTGTTGTCTCATAGCCACACCTGTATATTGCCCAAGTGCTGCCACTGCCATCTTAAGTTCAACACCGAAATATTGTGCAACAGCTAGAGCAACAAGTGCATTGTTGACATTGTGGCTTCCAAGTACCTTAAGCTTTACAGGCATCCTGATACTTCCATGAACCATATCAAATCCGACACCATTCTCATCCGCAAACACATTCTCCGCCCTGTAATCACAGCCTTCATCATGACCGAATGTTACCACACTAAGCTTTCTGTTGTCATCAGAGCCGAATACGGAAGCGTAGTCATCCTTGCATTGCTTAGCACGTTCCTTTAAAAGCGCATCATCTCCGTTAAGGAAGATACACCCTCCGCTGACGAGTGCATCCGTTATATGCCACTTTTCACGCAGTATATTTTCCTGTGAACCAAGCTGTTCTATATGGCTGACACCGATATTAGTCATTACAGCCGCATTTAAGGATAACAATGTCGCAAGACGCTCCATCTCACCTTTCTCGCTCATTCCCATCTCGATAACCGCGGCTTCATCATCAGGGGCAATATTCATAAGCGTGACAGGGACACCTATCTGACTGTTGGCATTGCCTGCTGTCTTAAATACTTTAAGCCCACCGGACAAAGCACAGGCTATCATCTCCTTGGTCGTTGTCTTGCCGACACTTCCTGTTACACCTACTTTTTTGAGGCTTAACCTGCTCTCATACTCTCTTGCAGCTAACTGCATAGCTCTCACTGAGTCATCAACAAGCACTATCGGTTTTGCTGCAATGCCCTTTTCTTTCCATCCTAAAATCAGTGCATCTACAGCTTCACAGCTTTGTGTCAGAGCCGCCGATGCCCCACACTCAAAAGCACTCTCAATGTACTTATGTCCGTCAACTCTCTCCCCTACTATAGGTGCGAACATAAACCCCGGCTCTGCTTTACTTGAATTAGTAGCAAAATTCGTAATCTCTGTATTATCATCACCGCACAACAGCCTTCCGCCGGTGGCACAGACTATATCTCTGACACAAAAATCTTTCATATAAGTTAATTCCTCACTTAACTGGTTTATTTTTAGAACAATCCGACAATCTTATCATCAACAACATCAATATTCTCAGCAGCAGGAACCTTAGGAAGTCCCGGCATTGTCATAACTGTTCCTGTTATTACAACAACAAAGCCTGCACCTGCGCTTACATATACTTCACGGATATTTACATTAAAGCCTTCAGGACGACCCAGTGCATTAGGATCATCTGAGAGCGAATACTGGTTCTTTGCCATACATACAGGAAGATTTCCATATCCCATCTTCTCAAGCTTCTTTAACATTCTTGATGCTTCTGACGAATAGGATACTGAGCCAGCTCCATAAATCTTCTTAGCGATAGCTTCAATCTTATCCTTTAACGGAGCATCAAGCTCATATGTGAACTTAAGCCCGCTCTTCTTGTTCTCAATAGTCTTTATAACCTTTTTAGCAAGCTCCTCACCGCCCTTGCCACCTTCTGCCCATACTCTTGCAAGAGCAAATTCGCATCCCATATCCTCGCAGTGTTTCTTTATAAATTCATACTCCTCCTGTGTATCAGTGAGGAATGAATTCAATGTAACGACAACCGGCACACCGAACGCATGAAGGTTTTCAATGTGCTTGTCAAGATTGACAATGCCCTTCTTTACGGCTTCAAGATTAGGAGCTGCAAGTTCATCCTTCTTGACACCGCCATTGTACTTAAGAGCTTTTACTGTGGCAAGAATAACAACCGCATCAGGTGCAATACCTGCCTTACGGCACTTAATATCCATGAACTTCTCTGCTCCGAGATCTGCGCCAAAGCCAGCCTCAGTCACAACATAATCCGCCATTTTAAGAGCTGCCTTAGTTGCTCTCACGCTGTTGCAGCCATGTGCGATATTGGCAAACGGTCCACCATGCACAAGCGCCGGTGTTCCTTCAAGTGTCTGTATCATATTAGGCTTAATCGCATCCTTTAAGAGCGCTGCCATAGCTCCAACTGCCTTTAAATCAGCCGCTGTTACAGGCTCACCTGCATAATTATATGCAACGATTATCTTTCCAAGCCTCTCTTTTAAGTCATCCATATCATTGGCAAGACAGAGAATAGCCATTATCTCGGTTGCGACAGTGATAACAAAATGATCCTCTCTCACAAATCCGTCCGCCTTAGCACCCAGTCCGACAACAACATTTCTTAACACTCTGTCATTCATATCAAGGCATCTTTTCCATACAATCTGTCTTGTGTCAATCTGAAGAGCATTGCCCTGCTGAATATGATTATCAAGCATAGCTGCAAGAAGATTATTTGCCGAAGTGATAGCATGAAAATCACCTGTAAAATGAAGATTAAGTTCCTCCATAGGCACAACCTGTGCGTAACCACCTCCTGCTGCACCACCCTTTACACCAAAACAAGGACCGAGTGAAGGCTCTCTGAGTGCCACCATAGTCTTCTTTCCAAGTCTGTTAAGTGCATCAGCAAGTCCTATACTTATCGTTGTCTTGCCTTCACCTGCCGGAGTCGGATTTATTGCAGTGACAAGAATAAGCTTGCCGTTGTCATTTCTCTCGATACTTTTAAGGTATTCATCGGAAAGCTTTGTCTTATACTTGCCATAAAGCTCAAGGTCATCCTCCGCTATTCCAAAATTAGCTGCAATTTCCTTAATAGGACGCATATTGGCGCTCTGTGCGATTTCAATATCACTCTTCATGTGTATTCTCCTTCTCACTATGTAATGTTTTCATTATTTATTTTCAGAGTTTTTTAATAACTCTTCAAATTCATCCATTGTCATAAGAACCTTCCTTGGCTTAGTTCCTTCCTCCGGTCCCATAACTCCTGCCTCCTCAAGCTGATCCATGATTCTTGCAGCCCGGTTAAATCCTATGCGGTATACTCTTTGTAGTATGCTTACAGAGCCTTTCCCCTTCTCAATAAGATACCTGCCTGCCTCAGCAAAGTAATCATCATATTCACTGCCAAATGCCTGGCTCTCCGCAAAAGCAGGATTGTTAATCTTCTGGGCTATATCTTCATGATAGCCTCCGGCTTCACTGCAATTAGCTTTTAAAAATTCAACTACCGCACTTACTTCATCATCCGATACAAACGCTCCCTGTATTCTCGCCGGCTTAGGATATCCTGCCGGAGAAAATAACATATCACCTTTTCCTAGAAGCTTCTCAGCTCCTACCATATCAAGAATTGTTCTTGAGTCAACACCTGATGACACAGCGAAAGCTATTCTTGACGGAACATTCGCTTTGATAAGTCCTGTAATTACATCCACAGAAGGTCTCTGTGTTGCTATTACAAGATGTATTCCTGCCGCTCTTGCAAGCTGTGCAAGACGCACTATCGCATCCTCCACCTCATTCTTTGCAATCATCATGAGGTCTGCAAGCTCATCTATTATAATTACAATCTGTGGAAGCTTTGTCGGCTTGTTCTCCGATTCGATGTCTTTTAACTGCTCAACCTTGGCATTATAACCATTTAAATCGCGAACACCCGCCTGTGCGAATTTCTTATAACGCTCATCCATTTCTGCAACTGCCCAGTTGAGTGCTCCGGCAGCCTTCTTAGAGTCAGTCACAACAGGAATCATAAGATGTGGTATTCCATTATATATACTCAGCTCGACCACCTTAGGGTCTATCATTATCATCTTAACTTCCGATGGCTTAGCTCTATAGAGAATACTCATTATAATTGTATTGATACATACTGATTTTCCTGAACCTGTCGCTCCTGCTATAAGCACATGAGGCATCTTTGCGATATCTGCAACAACAACCTGTCCTGCGATATCTTTTCCGACACCAAATGCAATCGGTGATTCGCTATTCTCAAAAGCCTTGCTCTCTATAAGCTCCCTTAATGTCACACCTGATGTCTCCTTATTCGGAACTTCTATTCCTACAGCAGCCTTTCCCGGTATAGGTGCCTCTATTCTTATGTCAGAAGCGGCAAGGTTCAATTTGATATCGTCAGCAAGTGAGACAATACGGCTTACTTTAACCCCCTGCTCAGGCTGAATCTCATATCTTGTGACAGCAGGTCCACAGCTCACATCCGACACTGTAACTCTCACGCCAAAATTTGACAATGTCTGCTGAAGCTTCATCGCCGTCTCCCTTAACTCCTTATTAGAAGTCGAGCTCGATGACGAACCTCTGTGAAGCAGCTCCACTGGAGGGAACTCATAAGGCTTTTCAACATTTTCCTCACTCAGCTGTTCGGACTGTCGCACCTCTTCACCTATCTCAGCATCAACCTGTTCCATAGTCTTTTCAGATTCAGAATTTGTTCTTGATGCTGAGGTGCTATACGATGCTCTAGTTTGTGACTCAGCTTTTTCGTTGTCTGCTCTCTTAGTCACATCTTTTTGTATACTTTCAAGCACTGACCTGCCGGCAGCATCTATATCCTCCTGACGCTGCCACTGATTCATGCTGTCATCCTCCGGCAGTTCCTGAAGATGTTCACCATATGTAAAATCATCACTGTTATCATCATAAGCTGTATTATGGAATATGTCATCAGATGACTGTGAGTAGTCCGTCATATTATAGTCATCATCATTTACTATAGCTTCATCAATATTATTGCTATAACTGCTGTCAGCGCTGTCATCAATATCAACCGGTGTGTCTGTCATCACCTGCTCATTATATTTTCTTGAAAATAACTCGTCATCCGGATCATCGTCAATATCGACATTCTGATTCTTTTTAAGCTTATTCTTTTTGGCAGCATCATGCCTTAATACACTGCCTGTATTATTAAAAATACTTTTGTCTGCTGCATTCTCAGGTTCTATCTCTATGATATTCTCTGAATACTTATCATTCTGGAACAGCTCCTTCACTTCGGCTCCTGCTATGCCTTCTGATGCCGACACATTGTCAACATGTGTATTTTTTTCTTCCAGCTGCGGCGTATTCGGCCCTAAAATATCTGTTCTTTTATGCTCTCTTGGAATCTCTATCGATAAATCCACACCGCTGACTTTCTGGTCAAACCGCCTGCGCTGTTTCTGTTCCTGCTCTTTTTTTTCTCTCTGTTCCTGCCTTAGTGCCCTCTTCTTCTCGGATTCCTCTTTATATTCATTTATATCATCCTTGGCACCGGTAATAACTTTCCTGCTTCCGCTTGTCAGACCTCTTATGATAGAGCGCTCGGAAATAATAAGTATAGCAATTATCAAAAAAACGATTATTATTATATATGCTCCGACTTTACCAACTGCCGGTGTCAGAAAAGAACATACCGCTCCGCCGATAATTCCGCCGCCTTTTTTTACAGGTGCAGTAAAATTATAATATTCAGAGAGCTTTTCAATCTTCGTATATCCGCCGTTTATCATCTCTATGAATGCACACACGAACATTGCTCCGATAAATGCTGTGACAAATTTAACTCTCGCAACGCCGCTGTTCTTTCCCTTTCTCAGCATAATCACCGTGCCGAGCACAAGCGCTACCGGAAATATATATGCTAAGATTCCGAAGGTTCCAAATTGTAATGCGGCAAAAAATATGCCGACTTTTCCTGCAAGCCCAAAATTGCTGATAAACAAAATAAGTGCCACTGCCAGTGCTATAAACAGAGCCGCCTCATTAAATGCCGCGCTGTTAACCTTCTTCTTTTTCTTCCTTGCTGATGTCGAACGCGGACGTGATGTTGTTGTCCTTGTCCCTTTCGCTCCAGCCGACTTTGCATTAGTGGTCTTAGACGACTGTGCTGTCCTCTTCTTTGCAACTGCTGCCTGCTTTGATGAAGCCATTATTGTTACCTCTATTTCATAAATTATACTTAGATAATCGCATAATGCCCGATATCTGTATCTGACATAATACAACTATACAATCCTGCCATGTTCTTCCAATATCACATTACAATCATAGAGGCAAGCATAAAGCCTCCAAGTGCCAGACAATAAACAGAAAGAATGCGGAAACGTCTTCTTTTTAATATCTGATTCAGAATCACAAGTCCTATATAGCCTGTGAGCATCGCAAAAACTGATGCCAATATGTACCATCCTGTGTTCGCTACATCCGCCGCACCGAGCCTTGCAAGGTCTATAATATCAAGTATTACTGCTCCTAAGAGCGATGGTATGGCGCACAGAAATGAAAATCTCCATGTTAGCTTTCTGTCAAATCCAAACAGCAGACAGACTGTAATGACCATTCCGCATCTTGACAGTCACGGAAGAGCCGATAAGCCCTGAACTCCTCCTATAACCACTGCTTCAAAAAATCCGGCATCCGATATTTTTACTTCTCCTTTTTTAATACCATCTGTTATAAAGAGCATGACTCCTGTTATGATCATAAATATTCCCGGAAAGAAAACCGTACCGACCGCATAACCCGCAAAACTTCTACATCCCAATCCCACAATGCCTGTCGATACTGTCGCCGTAAGAATAAGTAGCGCCAGCCTGCAGTAGATATCACTCTCAAGCTTAACCATCCTCAATATATCTTTCCTGAATACAAATACAATAACTGCTATCGTGGCAAGCTTCAGGAACAAATCAAAAAGGATACTGTCTCCCTCTCCGAATCCAAACACATTCTTTAGCATCAACAAATGTCCTGAACTGCTCACGGGAAGAAATCCCGTGAGCCCATCTAGCATTCCACTGATAATTATCTTAAGCGCTTCCAATATATTCCCCTCCACATATACACAATTAATATAATTATACCATTTTTTTACTATCAGGTCAAATCAAACTGAAAGCTCCCTTATCTTTCGCAAGGCTGCATCAAGTCCTCCGACTTCATCTATAAGTCCTGCCTCAACAGCCTGTCCTCCGACAAGCATGGTTCCAAGATCCTTCGACAGCATGCTGGTATTCATCATCATTTTTTCAAGACTGCCTTTTTTGGCTCTGCTGTGTTCCTCAATAAAACTCACAATTCTATCCTGTATCATCTTAAAATAATCATACGTCTGCTTAGCTCCTATAACTGTTCCGCTCATTCTGACCGGATGTATGAGCATAGTCCCTGTAGGTACAATAAACGAATAATCCGAAGCGACTGCAAGCGGCACTCCAATAGAATGGCTGTCACCTATAACGAGTGACACTGTCGGCTTGCTAAGCGATGCTATCATCTCTGCAAGTGCAAGTCCGGCAGAAACATCACCAACAATCGTATTGATTATTATAAGAGCTCCTTTTATTCTTCTGCTGTCCTCTATCCTTGCAAAAATCGGGATAAGATGCTCATATTTCGTTGTCTTGCAGTTGTTAGAAAGCACTTCATGTCCTTCAACTTCGCCTATAATTGTAATAAGTTTTATGCTCTCATCGTCCTTTTCTGACAGTGAAAGCTGTCCAAAGGCTTCAATCTCATCGCGGTCTTTTTCTGATTTGTCTTTTTCTGACATAATTACCTCCATATCTAACAGATAAACGTATTTTACTGCTATTATTTCCAGATAAGTCAATGCTATTCGCAATCCGATTTTGCTTCCTGCTCATATAAAATATAGATGCTTCGCATCTCTATCCGGTACTTACCTTGTACCAAACTGTACAAAAGAGTTCAATCAATTACAAGGTTAATGGGTTTTCACTTTTATTTTATAAATTTCTATAATCCATTTTTTTATCAGAAACCCTATTAAATAGACCACAATTCAAAAAAGTGCCAAAACACATTTATAATATATTATATACAGCCATATAAATATATGCCTGATATACACAAATCAAATGTGTTGACACTTAAGTATAATTTATTAAGCCTAACGCTCTATTATTTAATAATTACATATGCAATAAGTGCATATGCACTCATCACATGTGAAATTATCACATGTGAAATTATCACATGTGAAATTATCACATACGAAATTATCGTATGCAAAATTATTGCATGCATATTCACCGTCCGCGCATTCATTACATATTCTTTCACCGCACACTGCCACGCTCCATGTATTTTTTCAGAAGCTGAAGTGCCAAAAGTATCGCTCCTCCAAGAATAAAATAACCTGCTTTAAAAGTCTGTACAGTCATAACAGGCTGTGCGATTTCCAGTGTTGCAGGTCCTGTCACGATTGCATACATAGAACCGACAACAAGTCCAAGAATTAAAAATACCATCTGGGAACGGTATTTTTCAAGCCCAGTTCTTAGAAGCTTCACACTTGTAAATATTCCGGCAAGGATTCCTATTCCAAATACAAAAAGAACCGCAACATACTTGAACTCAAAATGCAAAAATCCTCTGATTGCATTCATTATCGGAACATAAAGACCGAATATCAATAGCAAGGTTGAACCCGATATTCCCGGCAGAACCATCGCCGATATAGCTATTGCAGCGACAATGAATACATACAGCCCTTTTATGAATGTAAGATTTGATATATCCATACTGCCTCTTACAAACGCTTGATTAAGATATGTTATAAGTGCAACAATAGCTACACCGATAATTGCGAATATAAAGTGCACGTACTTTCCCTTTATTGCCTGCCGTTCATCATGTATTATTATGGGAACTGCAAAAAACGAAAGCCCCAAAAACATTGAACACAGCTCGTAAATATAATTGTCAAATATTTTTCCGAGAGCCAGCACCGTACAGACAAAGCCGACTATCCAGCCTGCTCCTAGTTTGAGTAAAAAAAGAAACGCCTTCTGTTTTTCCTTCTTATTACCCGTTATGATATTGTCCAACGATTCAATAAAGATATCATAAAACCCCATGACAAATGCGATTGTTCCGCCCGATACACCCGGCACGGCATCAGCCATAGCCATGCAGAACCCCTGAATCATGTTCCATATAACTCCCATTATTATGCCTCTCCTCACATAATTGCCAGATTGTGTACTTGCTGGCATTATAATTATATTCTGGAAGTTATATTCTGATGATAAGAATATGTACAATACCTCAAAATAATTTGTCTTGTCAAATATTCATCATTTCTGTGTCATGTTATCATCATCTACCAGCTTTTTCAGATTCGGAAAGCCTGCTCTGCTCTCCACTTTGCTAAGCACATACAATTTATCAAGTGTTTTCACAAATGCATCGCATTCATCCTTTGGAAGCTTATCAAGAAGCCACTCATAATAT
>ENA-ORKV01002429-ORKV01002429.1-human-gut-metagenome-genome-assembly--contig:-NODE-2429-length-11132-cov-14.316961_pt1 | contig 11132 bp, 15 predicted proteins | sample MGYA00243058_ERZ508805 | MGnify/ENA primary metagenome ERZ508805 (study PRJEB26277, sample SAMN04329770) | human gut metagenome | biome: human-associated habitat | host: Homo sapiens | place: USA... | reverse complement strand
CCTAAAAAATTGAAGTAGATTTCAATTTCCTGCGTGGTGTCCTGGCTGCCTTTTCGGGCGCGTTCGTGGACAAGGATTTTCTCTACAAACTCATTGAGCATGGTGTTTGTCAGCGTGTCAAAATTCTCGTACTTATCAATCAGGGCTATAAATTTCTCCGCTGATTTCTGGCTTTGCTCGTAGCCGGTAACAGCCTTTTCCAGCTCCGCAATTTCAATCTCAAGTGCGTCCTGCTCTTTGGCATACTGTGCATCAAGCGCCCTATATCGTGCATCCGGCAGCTTGCCGAGGGCATTGTCCTCATAGATTTTGCAAATCAGTTTTTCCAGTTCTCCGGCTCTCTTTTGAGCAGCAGCCAGACGCCTGCGCTTTTTCGATATATCGGCACTCTGTTGAGCAACCTGCGTTTCCTGAACGGTGTGAATAAATTCCGTCCGGTCATTTCTGGAATATTCAGCGATAGCCCGGAGCGTGTCGGAAACCAATGTCAGAACAGCGCTCTCATTGATACGGTGTTGAGTGGGGCATAGTGTCCCACACGGAACTTTGGTATAATTTTTTCGTTTCTCATGGCTGTACCTCCTGAAACAAAAATGCTCTAAGTGATTGCTTCACTAACCATGACAAAATCATGATTAAGAAGTCACTTAAAGCATATATCACCAGCCTCCAGCTTATAGAGCCGGTACTGGCGGACAGCAAAGTGGTCCGGCTCTTTCTTTTCCAGTACATCAAACATCTGGTCGATAGGGTTCTGGAACGTCTCATCGTCCTCCCGGACTTCCATAGCGTCCAGGAAGGTGATGAGCGTCCCGAAGTTCTGCTCCTCCACGGGCGCTATATAGTGGATATAGGCGAAGGGGTTGTAGTGCATCGACTTCTTGAAGTTGATCGTGTTAAAAATCTTGATAAACTGTTCTGTAGCAACTTCTCCTTTAGATACCAGAGTAAGCTCATTCTCCCAGTCAGCAGTCAGTTTCGGAGATTTTACTACATCCGGAAGTATCGTGATCAGCTTCATTCCGTCCTCTGTCGGGATCATCTGCTTTTTCTCACGTTTTACGAATCCGTCTTTTACCAGTTTTTCTATGATATCCGCTCTGGTGGCGGGTGTACCAAGTCCTTTTCTCTCCACATCGTCACTCATGTCCTCGTTTCCGGCTCGCTCCATTGCCGACAAAAGGGAATCTTCGGAAAGATTTTGTCAAGGGTAGTTAAGAAAAATCTTCACTGTTTATGTCATGTAATATCAATCTGTTAATCTTATCCGTCATGGTTTCCTTGCTTGTTTTGCTGAAATGAATTGCCACGTTGTAGGTAGTTCTTCCGATTTTCTTTTTGATATGCGGACACTGTTCTTTGTCTGTTGTCTGCTTTTCTGTCTGTTCCATAAATCTCCTTTTCCCAACGAAAAAAGGTGCATGAAATCCTTCTGTTTTCCATGCACCTCACGCTGTATTTAAATTGCATTTTCGTGTTTCTTATCCCGGTTTTGCTCCCTTGCCTGCTCGTCCGCTCTCTGCTGTGCTTCCATTTCCCTGAGATTGCCTTTGAAAACGGAAAGCCTTGCAAGGTCGGTAGCAACCCTACTGCTATTTCTCTGTATCTGCTCCTGCTGTGCCAACACCTCCGCTAACTGCTTATCAATATATGGCTTTGATATTTTCATATTTTCTGGCATGACTGCCTTTACCCTGTCACGATATATCGCATAGTTTTCAAGCTCTGTTTCATGCTTTTTCTTAAAGGAATTTTTCCTCAATCCGCTTAATGCCTGGTACTCTTTCATGACTGGCTGGTACTGCTTGTAATCGTCATAATCAGATACCGCCTGCGTCCACTTCTCATAACGCACACTTAGCTCTGAAAGTTCTGCCCTGCAATTCTCCAACACCTCCGTCTGCTTTTCCTCAAACGCCCTCACATCCTCCCATGTTTCAAGATGGTTTGTGTCAATCAGCTTTGCAAGCTGTTCCACATTACCCAGAAGCCGCTTGTCTTTAAATCTCTGTACATATGGGAAAATCGGTCTTACAACCATTTCTGACCTTTGTTTCTGCAACATCTCCAATGCGGTCTGAACCTCTGGCTTTTGTTCTGGTACGGAAGAATTGATGGATGGATGGATTGATAGATTGAATGTCATCCCTTTCTGTCCGGCATTTTCTCTCAAAAACAAATTTGAAAACTCCCTTTTTCAGTTCCTCTTTGAGTTCAAAGATAAATTCATAAATTTTCATTATCATGGCATTGTATTTCTCAATTGCTCGATTGATATTGCCCCTTTCTGTCCGGATGCCTTTTCGTTCCAATGCACTTGCTCTTTCCCCTAAATGAATGGTCGGAATAAGAGGTATCCCTCTGTCCTTATAGGAACGTGGATCAACACGCTCGGCTATGCCTGCTTTTTCATTGGTGGCATTGATAACCTCCGCAATGGCGTTTCTCCATTCCTTTGCCTTGCCTTTCTCATTCCAGTCAATCACATTTACTTTCCGGCTTTTATAGCCTTTTCCGCTGGCATTGGGTATCCGGTTACCGTCTGCGTCAAGGACATATTCTTTTCTTGATTTTGCTCCCCATGTACCATCCTCATTGAGAGGTCTGAGCGTAAGAAGGATATGGATATGCAGATTAGGCTGTCCTTTATCGTTGTACGAACGATGAATACCATAATCTGCACACATTCCCTTATCTACAAACTGCTCTTTGATAAAACGTTCCATGACCTGCCTTGCGGTGGCTTCGTCCCACTCATTGGGCAGGGAATATTTCAGGCTCCTTGCAAGCTGGGCATTCTTCGCTTTCTCGTTCTTTTCCACAGAGTTCCATAATACTGCCCTGTCTTCAAATTCCGGTGGTGCGTGTTCCGGCAGAAGCACGCCTGCACCGACTAAATCCTCTTTGGCAGTTCTGTTATATGTCATGCCATAATAATCACTGTAAAGGGATGTCCTGCTGATATAGGCTGACTGCTCAACCGCCGACTGTCCTTTGCTCCGCTGGACTATGGATGCCCTGCTGCTAATTGTTCCGTTCTTCACTGTCCTCTCCTTTCCCACAACGTAGCGGGTTGCATCGGCAGACTTTGTAGGCAGATGAAAGCACGTCTTTTTGTGATTTCATCTGAACGCAAATTTCACTAGGGTAGGCGGTTCTTTTTACCGCCGAAGGGAGTGTAGCTCCCTTATAACAAAAGGCTTGCCTTTTGTTCAACAAGGTGCAGGCACCTTGTGTCGGATACGAAGTAGCCGACTGCCCTCTGCAAGGTCTCCGCTCCGCTTCGGTCCGTGCAAACGGATGTCCCCCGGACATCCTGCACCCTTCGGAGAACGCACAGCACCGCCCCAAAGGGTGGTGTATCTGTGCGCCCTCAACAAAGTTGAGGGAATTGGCTACAACGCTGCACATTCCCTATTCTTCTTCGTTTTCCTCCTCGTCTGCTTTCTCATTTATCGCCGTATCCGGCATTTTTTCCTCCACCCTTGCAAGCTCCCGTTCAATCTGCTCCATGCAGTTCTTGACCTCTCTTGTGGCAAATGCCACCTGCATAATCCGCCTGGTCTGCTCCTCGCTGTATCTCCTCGGTTCATTAAGAAATGTTTCAAAGTTTGCCCCCACCACAATCTTTCTGTGGTTATCTGCTTTCCTCTGCTCCATCTTTGCCTTTTTCATCAGCATATCCAGCTTGTTCTTTTCCTGCTCCATGCGTTTCCGCTGTGCTTCGATTTTATTTTCTAAATTCATCTTTCATTAACCTCTGCTTTCTTTGTATTTCTTGTCTGTAAAACAGAAAAGCGGTGCTTCCGTTTTATTGGATAACACCGCCTAAATGACTGCCCGTATTCGTTTTGATTTCTGCAATGTACTCCTGTCTCCTTTCTGCCCCTATCGCTGTAAATGTTTTTCACAAATAAAAAAGACAACTAAGATTTTGTTTCTTAATTGCCTGTTTCTATGCTATTAAATTTTTATTGAACCGATAACCCACTCCCCATACCGTCTGTATGTAGATTGGCTTGCTTGGATTATCCTCTATCTTCTCCCGAATATTCCGGACATGGCTCATGACAATGTTGTAATCGCCGGAATAGGATTCCTTCCACACAATGTCATAAATCTGTTCCTTGCTGAACACTATTCCCGGATGCTTTGCAAGAAGCTTCAAGATTTCAAACTCGGTATATGTAAGCTCTATCTCCTGATTTTCCCGAATGATTACCCGTTGAACCTCATCAATCATAAGACCTTTGAAATTCAACAGATGATTATTCAAACCTGACATCTGAGTGATTTCATCTCTGGTATTTATCAACGACAATATGCGGTTCATCATATCATCCTCATTATCTTCAAATGTCAGAACTAGCATTTTCCCATACACATCACCTGCCTTATTACTTTTATCTACTGCTAAAGCTCTGGTCAATACAAAAGAATGATTTCCATATCCAGCCAAGCAGTACGTTATCTGCTGTTTGGTTTTTCTTATTTATCCTATATACTATAACGAAAATTATTTTTCCGGTTGTTCCAAACTGCTTCCTGATGTTTTCAGATTAAAAGCTTCTCTATCCTTAATTTCTGTATTCTTGATATTAGATGTAAGTACTCTATTGTTTGGATTCACATAATAAGATGTTATATTAATCATTGTTTCCCTCCTACTTTGAAATATTTTGTTTTTTACAGTAAAACAAATCCTGCATTAACTTATTTCCTAAAATCATAAATTTTTTTTCTGAATATTATCCTTTTATGCCAATCCCCTGTCAGTCAGAATTGCCTATGCTTCCTCGTTATGAGTCCAAGCATTCTCTTTTTTACAATATTTATGAAATACTCTTCCTTTTATATTCCGTTGCCATAATCTGCATAATAGATTCCAAATTATTTCCTGTTGCTTGATAATTTGTATCACTATACTTTTGAAACGATTCACTTATCGACATTTCATTTATTATTTTTTTATCCTTTTCATTTCCTATTTCATTCGGATAACCCTCCAGCCAATAAAGTGTGCTTCCGTCCGGATATATTATCATTCCAGCGCTTTTTACCGGCGGCGATAAAGCTTGTATTTCTTTCTGAGATTCAGAACTGCAAAATTCTTCAATTTTACTCAGCACGCTCTTCTTCAAAGCTGGATCACTCTCCATTTTTGATAATGTTTCCGGAGAAATTATGACATGATTTGTACCTCTCATATCATATTCATCAAGCAACTGCTGACAACTTACTATGCTACCCACATTTAATGTTACATTATAGCTATTACCAATTTCTCTTGCTAATTCTCCACCTGTGATTTTTTCAAACACTTCCCTAAAGTCATTTCCTGTATTTCTTACCACATTAACATTTTCCTGCATTGTAATACTACTTAATATTCCAAGTGCCTGTATATCCATGATTTTTTCAACCTTTCTGCAATTCCTCTGTCAGTCTGAACTGCCTATGCACTTCTGCCTGTCATAGCAGAATATATACCAACTTCTTTTATGTATCGCATATAAGTATCCATTAAACCATTTTTCAGACAATCCTCTAATGTATTTTGCATTTCACTTAAAAAACTGCTCTTATCATAGATTTCTCCCTGCCTTGCATTGGCTTCCTGCACACGCTTTGCCATCGTCATTGCAACAATTCCTCCTGCCGGACTATCAATCTTTCCCTGCTGCTTTAAATGTGCCGACAATGCCAACATTTCTACATAAGAAGCATTTGATGGATCTACCTCATCAGGATCAATCTTGATTTCCTTTTCCGAACCATCTGTTCCTTTTACCTTTGCAACCATATGATTGCCGCCAGCCTCTTCATCATAATAAATCCCTATAGATTCTCCTGTTTGGACATGAATGGTTGATAATATTGCACCGCCTCCCTGCAATTCAAAGGTCTTGTTACATGCCGCTATATTATCAACATTTACAGTTTTTTCTATCTCCTCTGCAAAATTCTTTCCTGCTGTATTCCTTTCCATCCGTCTTGTTTCATATCCTACTGTATAACCTGTTGTGCCAATTCCACCAATAGCCATTTTAATATTCCTCCTGTCAAGCTATTTTCTATCTTCTACAATTCCTCTGTCAGTCAGAATTGCCTATGCTTTCTCGTTATGAGTCCAAACATTCTCTTTTTACATTATTTATAAATACTTTTCTTTTTATATTCCATTGCCATAACTCCTTGTACTTCTATTTTTTTAATCATCTCCTGCATATCGTTTTGCAATAAGGATTTTATATCGCTCGCATTCATTATCCTTACTTTTTCAGTATTCTTTGACCTCTCCGAAATCGCCTTCTCTCCACCTACATCTGGCTCTAATGTGGCAACTATCTCACCATTATCATCAAAAACCAGTGTACATTTTTTTACAGGCGGATTAAGTGTCTGCATCGTTAGTTTGAATTTATCGCTGCTATAATCTGCAAGCATATCATAAACTTTTTGTCTTAATGCTGTATCTGTATTCATTTTATATAGCACATCACTTGGAATATAACACTCAAAATAGCCATTTGCAGCTCCCACATCAATATGAAATTTATTATATATATCTTCTTTTACACAGTTTATCTGCTGTTCTCTAAGAGTTCCGTAAAAATCCTTTTCTACATTTATATCACCTTCAATAGTATTCACATTTTGTTTTTGCTCAATTGCTGTTATATTACTCAGCATTCCAAGTGCCTGTATATCCATACTTTTAAACCTCCTCGTTTAAAGCTTTTGACTTTCTATCACGCTCTTACTAAATGTACTTATTGTGTCCTCGTAGGCTGACACACCCATCGGCTGAAAAGCTGATATATTTGTTCTATCCTGCCCACTTTGCACACTCTCAATAAGAAAGCCTTGTAATCTCTGCTGACTAACCAACTGACTGTTTAAATAATTTGCCCATGCTAGTTCTTTTTGTGCTCTCGCCTTTTCCTGTGCCTCCTTTATTTGTTCTGCTATAATTTCTTCAAATTCTTCATGGCGTTTCTCCCACCATGATTCTTCATCATCTGATAAGTCATCCGAGTTACTGTCACTTTTTACGGGTATACCTTCACCATAGCATTCTTCCGGCGAAGCACCAATGACTTGAAAACCAATCATTTTCGATCCCATTATGCCATTTGTGGAATACATCTTTCTTACCATATTCATGACAGTATTTTCCCATTCTGGATCACTTTTCATCTTTTCAAATGCTTCATCTGTAATAATCAGTGAACCTCCAACACATGTGGAACGATACCATCCGCTCACAGGCATCTGAGACATTTCATTCATAACCCATTGCTTATATTCGTCCATTGTCATTTCCTCTTTGGTCTTATTGGAAATAGAACTATCATATGTAAAGCCACTATAATTTGGTGGCTGCGAAATAACCATATCCCCCGCCCATGCAGAGGTAGTTGATGTTGTGCTCTGTCTTTCCTCTGCCTTTTGTACTTCACTTGCAAAATTGCCTTCCCCTGTTGTTTTCATACTGCTGTTCATATAAGCGTAGGCAGTTGCGCCAATACCATTTACACCACTAATACTCATTTTCTGTTCTCCTTTCATCCTTCATCATCACCGACAAAATGAATACCTTTCCATCTACTGACCAGTCCACGCCGCCATGATACTTTTCCGCCACACTTTTGATATTGGCAAGACCGATTCCATGCGCTTCCTTGTCTGCCTTATCCGTTGCCGGAAATTCAGACTGCCGCTTTCGTATTACATTTCCGTCAAAACTGTTTGTTATTTCTATAAAAATCATCTTCCCTTTCCGGAAAGAAGATAGCCGGATAAAAGTTTCTGCATCAGATTCTTTTCCCTTTAACTTCCTGCACGCTTCGATTGCATTGTCCAGTGCATTGCCCAAAATAATCCCTATGTCATAGCTTTGAATGAGCAAGTTATCCGGAAACAGCAGCCTGTCTGCATCCATCTGCATGTCAGGTATTGTCCTTACTGCTTCGTGATACTTCATATTAAGCAGGGTATCAACAACGGTATTCCCTGTTCTAAATTGAAATTCCAAGCGTTCCATTGTCCGATTCAGCTCAGACAGATAAGCCTGCAATTCTGCATTTCCTGTTTCTTCATTTCCGGTTGCAAGCTGCATGATAACGGAAAGTGTATTTTTCATATCATGCTTCATACTGCGTATGCCGGAATAAATGTGTTCCATTTCTTCCATGTGTTGCTGCATACTGCCTATCTGCTTTTCCAAAATAATCCGGCTGTTCTTCTCTCGGTTCAATACAATCATATTTTGAAATGTCTTTACCACATAGAGAATAGACAACAGGGACAAAATCAGAATTGCCGGAACAATAATGCTTAAAATCGGGTATCTGTCACATAATAGCTTCGGCATATCATTTTCTATTGTTATCATAATCGTTCTAAGAAGCAAACAAACCAGTAACCCAACCGTTCCCGGTACTAATAGAAAATACAACTCTGTTCTTTGTATCCTATAATCCTTATCACTAAAACTCCTGATAATCTTCCTTAAAGCGAAATACAATAATACAAGAAATATGCCATAAAAAATTATTTGTAAAAAAGTGGCAGATATCTGCACAATCCATTCAAAAGTATCAACAGCAATATAGCCTTTTTCTAGAAGCCATACCCAGAGGTCAAACAGATTGCCACCAATCTGCATCAGCATATAGGACAGGAAAAAAGTAATCTCACTTACTGCCATAAAAGTTATTGCAAGGAAAGCAGTTATTGCTTGAACTCCTTTATAAAACAGAAGTGCCAGCAGGACGATAATTACAAACATCAATGTAATTTTTCCAACCGTTCTGATGCTCTCATTATCAGCTGGCAGGATAAAGTTGATACCCAATCTTAACACTCCATATACAACCATAACCAGCAGTCCGTTTATGCGTCTGTCCTTCTCCCTGCCTTCCAGAAAACTTCCCAAAAAGTATTGCAGACAATACCCCTGCCCCAAAGCAACGATTACATCCAAACATACATTTATCACATCATACACCGGCTGTACCTCCATTCCGCAGATACCGCATATACTCCTTCACAAATTCGTTATAACGCTCCTTCGCCATGAATATGTTCTCTCCATTACTCAGGCTTATGCTGTCATTTTCATATTCTGCGATATGTGCCATATTTACTAGATACCCCCTGTGACAGCGATAGAAGTTTCCACCTAACTGCTTTTCCAGATCGTTCATGGAAGCATAGGTGTCTATTATTTCATTACTGGTATGTATTTCCACTTTTTTTCCTCGGTTTTCAATATACAGGATATTGTCATGGTTAATGGTATAGCTCCGATTTCTGGTTTTGATAAAAATGTTTTTTTGTCCCTGCGTGGTTCTCTTTTCCACTTCCTTTTTTGCCCGTTCAAAAACTTCCGAAAACTTCTTTTCTTCTACAGGCTTTAACAGGTAATGAAACGCCGATACATCAAAGGCTTCAAACACATATTCCTTTACTCCGGTAATAAAAATAACCACCATATCTTCCTGTTTTTCCCTCAAGGCTCTGGCAGTATCAATGCCATTCATGCCCTCCATCTGAATATCAAGGAATAACACATCAAACTTCTTTCCCTCTGCCAACAGCTCCTCTCCTGTTTCATAGTATTTAACATTGCAGTCTGGCTCATATTTTACAGCCAGTTTTTTTATCTGCTCCCTGATAATTTTTTCGTCATCGACGATTGCTACCTCCATAAATTTCACACCTCTAATCCTGACAAGTCTTATATATAATCTGTCATTTATTTTATCGGCAAAAAATACATTTTTTCTCTTAAATGGAACGAAACCCTTTTGAAATGGAACGAAACCGAAATAATTATCAAAATCAGCTCTATATTCGCTCTATATTTCCCGATTATTATCGCTTGAATTGTTTTTCTCTATCCGTAACCTTTCCTGTTTCCTCTGCTCGTCACTTAATCTTCTTGGCTTACGATAACCACATAACAGGAAAAAGCAGATAGATTGCTACCTGCTCTTTCCATAAAACTTTATAAACTTGCTTCCTGACTCTTGGTTTTTGTTTTCTCTGGTTCTACCTTTTCCTCCGCTTAGAGCAATACTTCCCACACCACACAATCCTGCACCGGAAGCTCTGCTTACAGTCATGCACACACTTCTTGCACTGATCATTATACTGTATCCTGTTCTTGTCATTCAAAAAGAACCCCCATAACCGTTTTTCACTTACATTAAAATACCGACACACCCTTCGGGAGTGTCGAAAACAACCATAGCAAGCACTGCCCATGTCATGACACATGGGCTGAAATTTACTTTTATGCCCCATGCACAACCCGTAAATTTCCATAGGGAAGTATCCCTAACCCTCTTATTTTTTTGAGCCATTTTTCACAGCAAAATCATTGACCTTCTTCTGCAATTTTGCTACAATTTTTCTTGGATAATTCTATCCAAAAATCGAATACACTTTAAAACAAACTGTTGTAAAACATCGAACATTTTACAGCAGTTTTTTTGTACCCAGTTTTAGAATAAATTCTAAAACTATAGCGGCATTCGTCAAATACTTCTGCAAGCAGAGTATTTTCCTCATTGCTCGCGTAAATCGGAAAGGAGTTAAAGAAATGGCAAACAGAAAACGCACCAATCCGGTGCAATTTTATCTCGATGATGACGAGCAGTATATCCTTGATGAGAAGTTCAAATTATCCGGCATGCCCAGAAGGAGAATGTACTGGGTGCACCCTATTATCATGTGGTATTCACAGTCCCTGAGGAATTGAATCCTATCATTTATAGCAATCAGAAACTTCTGTATGATGCACTGTATCATGCTGCATCATCCACTCTGAACGAGCTGGCGAAAGATTCAAAGTATCTGGGAGCTGACATCGGATATATCTGTATTCTTCATACATGGGGTTCTGCAATGAATTATCATCCTCATATCCATACCATTGTTCTTGGTGGCGGACTTGATAAGGACAGCAAATGGAAAGATACCGGTGGGAAGTTTTTTCTCCCGTATGGGGTCATTGCAAAAGTGTTCCGCGGGAAATATTTGTGTGAATTAAAAAGCCTGTGGAATGATTCAAAGCTTGAGTTTCATGGTACAGCGGAGAAATATCAAAACCACTATTGCTT
>ENA-ORKV01002422-ORKV01002422.1-human-gut-metagenome-genome-assembly--contig:-NODE-2422-length-11171-cov-3.034613_pt1 | contig 11171 bp, 10 predicted proteins | sample MGYA00243058_ERZ508805 | MGnify/ENA primary metagenome ERZ508805 (study PRJEB26277, sample SAMN04329770) | human gut metagenome | biome: human-associated habitat | host: Homo sapiens | place: USA... | reverse complement strand
TCCCATTAGAGCTTCGAAAAACACTGGGATTTTCGACAAGACAGCGTTTAAACACACTGATACATAACATCATCAGCAACAGCGTTGGAAAAGATGATATCATCATGTCAGAGGAAGTGGAACAGGCGATGATCGAACTGCGCAAATTCATGTTCGATCATGTCTACAAAAATCCTGTGGCAAAAGGGGAAGAGACAAAGGCAAAAGCAATGATCGAGCAGTTGTTCTTCTATTATATGGAACATATCGAGCTTCTCCCTGAGAAATATCTGCGCATGCGTGATGCCGGTGAAACAGCCCAGCGTATCATCTGCGATTACATCTCCGGCATGACAGACCAGTACGCCATCACGAAATTCAGTGAATATTTTATGCCGCAGGCATGGCAAGTAGATGGATATTAAAGTTACAATTGCGAAATTCATTGAAATTGAAAGTGGTTGCGGCAGATTGGCAGCTGAATAAGAAAGTGCTGGGGAGCCGCCGGTCCTTAGCGACCGTGTTTTGGTCGCTTAGTACCGTTGCGAGCGACACGCAGCGCAAGTGTACTTTCGTTTTAGCTGCCAATCTGTCGCAGATGTTGGAAACTGGAGTTGAATTTCGCAGATGTAAGATGAATATAAACAACGAAAGGAGAAAAAGATGCCGTATTATTCTGATGACATCATAGAAGAAGTGCGTTCCAGGAATGACATTGTTGATGTGATTTCCCAATATGTGCGTCTTTCAAAAAAGGGCAGTACCTATTTTGGACTCTGCCCGTTCCATAATGAAAAAACAGGCTCCTTTTCCGTGTCGCCGAACAAGCAGATGTATTACTGCTTCGGATGCGGCGCGGGTGGAAATGTATTTACGTTTCTGATGGAGTATGAAAACTTTACATTCGGCGAGGCGATGGAAGCGTTAGCCGACCGTGCCGGTGTGGAATTGCCGAAACAGGAATACACCAGCGCACAGAGGCAGGAAGCAGACAAACGAGCAAGACTGCTTGAAATTAATAAAGAAGCAGCAAAGTATTTTTACATGCTGCTGCGTGGGGAGAGAGGTGCGCGTGCGCTTTCCTATTTCCGAAAACGGGAACTGTCAGATGAGACCATGCAGAAATTCGGTCTCGGCTATTCCGATCAGTACAGCGATGATCTTTACCGGTATCTTCGGAAAAAAGGATATGAGGATGACATCTTAAAAGAATCCGGTTTGGTCAGCATCGATGAGAGGCGCGGCGGGTACGATAAATTCTGGAACCGGGCGATGTTCCCGATCATGGATGTCCACAACAAAGTCATCGGTTTTGGAGGACGTGTCATGGGGGATGGCGAGCCGAAATATCTGAACTCACCGGAGACAAAGATCTTTGATAAGAGCCGGAATCTCTATGGATTAAATTTTGCAAGGAGCACCAAGAAACCACAGCTTCTTCTGTGTGAGGGTTATATGGATGTGATCGCCCTGCATCAGGCAGGGTTTGACAACGCGGTTGCATCTTTAGGAACGGCGCTCACAAGTGGACATGCCAACCTGTTAAAGCGGTACACAAAGAATGTTTATCTGACCTATGACAGTGATGGTGCAGGTGTGAAGGCGGCACTTCGTGCAATTCCGATTTTAAAAGAAGTAGGAATCACCACGAAGGTCATCAATATGAAGCCTTATAAGGATCCGGATGAGTTTATCAAGGCGCTCGGTGCAGAGAAATACCAGAAACGGATCGATACGGCGGAAAACAGTTTTATGTTTGAGATCCGTATCTTAGAGCAGCAGTATGATATGCATGATCCCGAGAGCAAGACAAAGTTTTACAATGCAGTTGCAGAAAAACTCTGCACGTTCGGAGAAAAATTAGAGCGTGATAATTATATTGCTGCGGTAGCAGATAAGTATATGATCGGTATCGAAGATCTGCGCAGGCTGGTCAACCAGTATGGTGCAAAGATCGGCATGGCGGCAGGCGGAGCACCTCCTGTGCGTGAAAGATCGGAACTCCGGAGAGAACAAGGCAGCGAAAAGAAAAAAGAAAACGGTATGATACAGTCACAGAAGCTGCTTTTGACCTGGCTGATCGAACATACCGGACTGTTCCCTAAGATTGAGAAATATATTTCGCCGGAAGATTTCACAGAAGAAATTTATCACAAAGCGGCGGAAATATTATATGAACAGTATCGGAATACCGGTACTGTCAACCCGGCAAAAATTGTCAGTATGTTTCAAAATGAAGAAGAACAGCGCGAGATCGCAGGTCTTTTTCATGCCACGATCCGCGGCGTAGAGACAGAAGGAGACAAAGAAAATGGTGGGTATTCCAAAGAAACGTTTGAAAAAGCATTAAAAGAAACTATTGTCCGGGTAAAACAAAACAGCATTGAGTATCACCTGAAGAACATGGCACCGACCGATATGGCGGCGCTGCAACGGTCAGTGGCGGATAAGAAGGCACTTGAAGAATTAGAGAAAGTGCATATTTCCATTGATTAAGGACAAAATAGTAGAAAACCTGAGAGGATGAAACAAAATGGCAACAAAAAAGAAAGAAAACAACGAAAATACGAAGGTTTCCGGAAAAAAAGCGGAGGCATCTGCAGTAAATAATGCGGAAGCAGAAGCAGCAAGAGAAAAATTTCAGGAAAAATTAAAAGAGCTGTTAAGTCTCGCAAAAAAGAAAAAAAATATGTTAGAGTATCAGGAAATCAGTGATTTCTTTGCAGATATGCAGCTTGACTCTGATAAATTTGAGAAAATTCTTGATTTCCTTGAGGCAAATAATATCGATGTTTTAAGAATCACAGATGATGATGCGGATGATGACATTCTGCTTGAAGTGGATGATGATGACGAGATCGAGGTGGAGAAGATCGACCTTTCTGTTCCGGACGGTGTATCCATTGAAGATCCGGTGCGTATGTACTTAAAGGAGATCGGTAAAGTGCCGCTGCTTTCTGCAGAGGAGGAGATCGAGCTTGCGAAGCGTATGGAACTTGGTGATCAGGAGGCAAAAAAACGTCTTGCAGAGGCAAACTTACGTCTGGTAGTCAGCATTGCAAAACGTTATGTGGGACGTGGTATGTTATTCCTTGACCTGATCCAGGAGGGAAATCTTGGTCTGATCAAGGCAGTTGAGAAGTTTGATTACCGCAAGGGATATAAATTCTCAACTTATGCGACATGGTGGATCCGTCAGGCAATCACAAGAGCGATTGCTGATCAGGCGCGTACGATCCGTATCCCGGTACACATGGTTGAGACAATCAACAAACTGATCCGTGTGAGCAGACAGTTACTGCAGGAGTTAGGACGTGAACCGACCCCGGAGGAGATCGCAGCAGAGATGAACATGCCGGTGGAACGTGTGCGTGAGATTTTAAAGATTTCACAGGAACCGGTTTCCTTAGAGACACCGATTGGTGAGGAGGAGGACAGCCATCTTGGAGATTTTATCCAGGATGATAATGTACCTGTTCCGGCAGATGCCGCTGCATTTACGTTATTAAAAGAACAGTTAGAAGAGGTTCTTGGCACACTGACAGAGCGTGAGCAGAAGGTACTTACACTTCGTTTTGGCCTTGAGGATGGACGCGCAAGAACACTCGAAGAAGTTGGAAGAGAATTTAATGTCACCCGTGAACGTATTCGTCAGATTGAGGCGAAGGCACTGCGTAAGCTGCGTCATCCAAGCAGAAGCCGCAAGTTAAAGGATTATCTGGAGTAAGATGGTAAAGATATCAGACAGATTAAAAACGGCGGCTTCGTTGATCCGGGAAGGTGCGGTGCTTGCAGACGTTGGGACAGATCATGGTTATGTTCCAATCTACCTGTTAGAGCAAAAGAAGATCAAGAGCGCGATCGCAATGGATATCAATAAGGGACCACTGGAACGCGCAAGGGAACATATTCATTTATATGGTATGGATGCATACATACAGACCAGGCTTTCGGATGGAGTCGCAGCACTAGAAAAGGGCGAGGCGGACTCCATACTGGTTGCCGGTATGGGTGGCGGGCTTGTGATGCATATCTTAGAAGAAGGAAAAGATATCTGTCAGGCGGCGGGAGAACTGATCCTGCAGCCCCAATCGGAACTGTGCAGTGTCAGGGAGTATCTTGCCGAAAATGGATATGTGACGGAAGCAGAGCGCATGGTATTTGAGGATGGCAAATATTATCCGATGATGCGTGTACACTATCAGGCAGAGAAAAACGAAGATGCAGATAAAACAATAAAAGATATGGAAAACAGTAAAGAGCAGAAAAAAAGCAGATATAAGGTCGAATGTTTATACGGCAGATATCTGCTTATGGAAAAAAATCCGGTACTGCATCAATATCTGGTGAAAGAACGCCAGGTGTTTGAAAACATTCTGGACAATCTTTTTAAACAGCCTGAATCAGAAAAAATAGCCGTGCGCATGGAAGAGGTAAAAGAAGCGCTTGGTTATAATGAAGCTGCGCTTGCATATTATAGAACGTGAGCTGTCATTGATGGAAACGAGGCTGCGTAGAAAAGCCGGTTTCTGTCAGAAGGGGCGGACAGGAAAAATGACAGCAGGCGAAGAGAATGGAGACCTTGTATATGGGAGAAGAACAGATCGTTGTAAAAATCGGGGAGAAAGAAAAAACATATCCGGCAGGAGTCAGTTTCTTAAGTATAGCACAGGAATATCAGGATCAGTATGAGGATGATATCGTGCTTGCACTGTATAATAACAGACTGCGCGAATTAAAAAAGACCATAAAAAAAGACGGCGAATTGTCTTTTCTTACAACGTCTGATAAGACCGGAAAGCGTGCATACCGCAGAAGTGTTACGCTGCTGATGCAAAAAGCAGTTTACAATCTGTGGGGCAGAGAGCATATTGGCGTTTATGTCAGATATGCCATCGGTCAGGGATATTACTGTGAACTGATGAAAGACGGGGAAAGCTGTAAGATCACGGAGACAATGATCGGGGAATTGAAAAAAGAAATGTACCGTCTTGTGATGGCGGACCTGCCAATCGAAAAATACAGTATGAATACGGATGAGGCAGTAGCTTTGTTCCATGAACTTGGAATGAAAGATAAAGAAAAACTGTTTCGTTACCGCCGCAGTTCCAGGGTAAATATTTACGAACTGGATCATTATAAGGATTATTTTTACGGGTTTATGGTACCGTCGACCGGATATTTGAGATACTACGATGTGACAGCATATCAGGATGGTTTTGTACTTTTATTTCCGGGAAAAGAGGCGAAAAAAGTTTCTGAATTTGTGCCGTCGGATAAATTATTTTTCACGTTAAAACGTTCAAGAGACTGGGGAAAACTGCAGCAGATTGATACGATCGGTGCACTCAATGATGCCATTGCAGCGGGAAAAACGCAGGAGATGATCTTGACACAGGAAGCATTGTTTGAAGAGCGTATCGGTGCACTTGCGGAAATGATCGTTAAGGAAGAGGGAAAGAAATTTATCATGATCGCGGGACCTTCTTCATCCGGAAAAACGACTTTTTCACACCGCCTGTCCATACAGCTTGCAGCAAAGGGATTAAAACCGCATCCGTTTCCGCTTGATGACTATTATGTGGATCGTGATAAATGTCCGCGTGATGAAAATGGTGAACTTGACTTTGAATGCCTGGAATCACTGGATGTAGAGCTTTTCAACCATGACATGAATGAACTTCTGGCAGGAAAAGCAGTCAATCTGCCGATCTTTAATTTTAAGACCGGAAAAAGAGAATACAAAGATAAGATCATGCAGTTAGGAAAAGATGATGTGTTAGTCATTGAGGGGATCCATGGACTGAATGATAAATTGTCCTATTCCCTTCCGGTGGAGAGCAAATTTAAGATCTATATCAGCGCACTAACACAGCTAAATATCGACGAGCACAACTATCTGCCGACCACGGATGGAAGGATGATCCGCCGTATTGTGCGCGATGCAAGAACAAGAGGTACCTCAGCGAAAGAAACGATCGCTATGTGGGATTCCGTGCGCCGCGGTGAGGAGAAGAATATTTTCCCATTTCAGGAGGGAGCGGATGTGATGTTTAATTCCGCATTGATCTATGAACTGGCAGTATTAAAGATATATGCCGAACCGCTGCTTTTTGCGATCGACAAGGACTGTCCGGAGTACCTTGAGGCAAAGCGTCTCTTAAAGTTCCTGGATTATTTCCTTCCGATGTCTCCGGATGGAATCGGGCAGAATTCCATTATCCGTGAATTTATCGGCGGTTCGTGTTTTAATGTGTAAAACATGGAAAAAACCTTGCCTCGGCAGGGCTAAGAGAAAATAAGAAAATCAGGCTTGCACAAATAAGAAAAAAAGTGTATAGTTAATCGGGTGTCATGCTGGCAGAATGTGCCGGAAGACAAATGATGGATTTAAGTAGGACAAATGATCGCGGCCCGTTTATCGGGGTGAGGAAAGTCCGGGCTTCACAGGGCAGGATGCCGGATAACGTCCGGTAGAGGCGACTCTAAGGATAGTGCAACAGAAATATACCGCCCGGTATATGCCGGGTAAGGGTGGAAGGGCAGTGTAAGAGACTACCGCCTCTCTGGTAACAGAGGGGGCATATGTAAACCCCATCCGAAGCAAGACCGAACAAAAGCGTTGACGTGGCCCGCCAGCTTTAGGTAGGTTGCTTGAGGCGGCTGGTAACAGTCGTCCTAGATAGATGATCATTCCGACTGTGGCTTGCTGCAGTTTAGACATAACCCGGCTTATCGTCCTGCTTAAATCAGATATCAATAGATAAGAAGATATCCATATGTGGAAATATAACCAAAATCTAAAATGTTTCTTAAAAGACAATAGGAATGTTGACGTTTGTGAGTATTGGGTTTACCATAGCGTCATGGACAAAAAACGGTGCCAGAAAGGTGCCGTTTTTCCGTACATAAATAAAAATGCGATTGACGGGATACATGCAGTTATATAAGGCTGCATGTGATTACACGCGGTTGCATCTGGATAGAAAGGTATGTCATAGATGAAAGAAAAATTACGGCAGTTTATGATCGGCAGATATGGAGTGGACGATCTTTCACGGGCACAGATTATCGTGTCGATGGTTCTGTTACTTGTATCCACATTTTTATCTGCATTTTTCCGGGTAAATATTTTATACTGGCTTGGCCTCGCATTGTTAATTTATTCCTATTTCAGAATACTCTCACGGAATGTGTCAAAGCGTTACGAAGAGAACCAGAGATATTTAAATGCGAAATACCGGGCAGTGGTAAAGAAAAACAATCTGAAAAAACGCTGGGCACAGCGCAGTACTTACCGTTTCTTTAAATGTCCGCAGTGTAAGCAGACAGTCAGGGTGCCGAAGGGAAGAGGAAAGATCTGCATTACCTGTCCAAAATGTAAAACAGAATTTATTAAAAAAAGCTGACAAAGGAGAAAGGCCTTGTGTTTGGTTATATCAATATCAATCAAAAAGAGCTGACGGAAGAAGGCAAAAAAGTATATCAGGCATATTACTGTGGACTTTGCAGACAACTGAAATCAAATTGTGGAACCAAGGGACAGATGATGCTTGCATATGATATGACGTTTCTGATTGTTCTGCTGACCGGTTTGTATGAACTTCCGAATGAAAAAACGAAGTTTACATGTGCGCTGCATCCGACGCAGAAGCGTATTGCATGGATCAATGACGCCACAAAATATGCGGCGGATATGAATCTGATCTTAGCGTACCACAATCTGATTGACGACTGGAATGATGACAGGTCGTATACCAAGAAGGCATTTGCAAAAATGCTGGATAAGGATTATACTCGTATCATGTCAAAATATCCGAGACAGGTAGGTGCCATTGAGGAATATATGAAAAAGACCGGGGATGTTGAGAAACACCAGGAGACAAATCTTGATCTCGTTGCCGGTCTGACCGGAGAGATGGTTGCGGAGGTGTTTTGCTGGAAGGAAGACGAATGGGCAGAGGAACTCCGCACGATGGGATTTTACATGGGAAAGTTTATCTACCTGATGGATGCGTACGAGGATTATGACAGGGATAAGAAGAAAAACTGCTATAATCCGCTCACATTTGTTCAGGAAGAACAGGCGCAGGATCTTGATACCTGGTGCCGGCTGCTTTTGACAAGTATGATGTCAGAGTGTGCGAAATCGTTTGAGCGTCTGCCGATTCTTTTGCATGCGGATATTCTGCGCAATATCCTGTATTCGGGTGTGTGGTCGAAATATGAATATCTGCAGATCAAAAAACGCAGGATTGAGGAAAAAGCAAAGAAAAAAGAGCATAAACAATGAGGTTTGATTTATGATGGATCCATATCAGGTACTTGGTGTGTCACGAAGTGCCTCCGATGAAGAAATAAAAAAAGCATATCGTTCCCTAAGCCGCAAGTATCATCCGGATGCCAATGTCAATAATCCGAACAAGGCACAGGCGGAGGAAAAGTTCAAAGAAGTACAGCAGGCGTATGACCAGATTATGAAAGAAAAGCAGCAGGGAAGCGGCTATGGATATAATTCAGGAAACAGTTACGGATATGGGGGCGGACAGAGTTACCATTATAATCAGAGTACTGAAAATCCGAAGCTGCAGGCTGCTGCAAATTACATAGCAAACCGCTGTTATGCGGAGGCACTTAATGTTTTAAACGGAATTCCTTTTTCTGAGAGAAGTGCACGCTGGTATTATTACAGTGCCATGGCAAATCAGGGGGCAGGAAATAATATCATCGCAAAAGAGCATGCCGCGCGTGCAGTGGAGATGGAACCAAGCAATTTTGAATACCGGCAGTTCCTGCAGCATTTAGAGTATGGCGGAACATGGTATACGAATATGGGAAGCAGCTATGACAGACCTTATTCGAGTGCGGGTAACTGGTGTCTTAGCATGCTGTTTTTAAATATGCTCTGTAACTGCTGTTGTTTAAGGCCGTTTTAGAAGACGGGCTAAAGTCTGACCACAGAAAAACATAAAATGCTGGAACGAAAAATACTGCCGGATCGATGGAACCGGCAGTATTTTTTGTTCTAGTATTTTATTGTTAACGGCGGTTTGGATTTGTATATTTCTCCTCACAGTATTTGCAGCGGTATATTTCTTTTTCAGGGTCAGTCAGAATGAAAATCTGATCTAGTTCCTGTTCGATTGAAGTGATGCAGCGTGGATTTTTACATTTGATCACGTTTTTGACCTGCTTTGGAAGACGAAGTTCTTTTTTGGAGACGATCTTGTCATTCTGGATCACATTGACGGTAATATTATGGTCAATAAAGCCTAAAATATCAAAGTCGAGTGCATCGATCGGACATTCTACCTTTAAGATGTCTTTTTTTCCCATTTTGCTGCTCTTGGCATTTTTGATGATCGCAACCGGGCAGTCGAGCTGGTCTAATTTCAAATCATGATAAATCTGCAGGCTCATGCATGCCTGAATATGATCAAGGACAAATCCCTCATGGATTCCACTGATATTTAACATTATTCTCCTCCTTATTCAACCTTAATTTCAAGCAGCGTTAAGATCAGCGCCATGCGCACATAGACAGCATACTGTGCCTGTTTGAAATAAACAGCTCTCGGATCGTCATCTACCTCTACGGAAATTTCGTTGACACGTGGCAGCGGATGTAATACGATCATGTCTTCTGGAGCAAGCTCCATTTTTGCTTTGGTTAAGATATAGAAATCTTTTAAGCGGACGTAATCCTCCTCATTGAAGAAACGTTCCTTCTGGACTCTGGTCATGTAGAGGACATCAAGCTGTGGGATGGCATCCTCTAAACGCTCAACCTCGGTAAAAGGAATATTATTTGCACGCAGGACATCTTCGCGGATATAGCTTGGAATACGCAGTTCTTCCGGTGAGATCAGTACAAATTTAATGCCTGGATAACGGATCAGGGCACTGATCAGGGAATGGACGGTACGGCCAAATTTTAAATCACCGCAGAGTCCGATCGTCATATTGTCAAGACGTCCTTTTAAGGAACGGATGGTAAGTAAATCGGCTAATGTCTGGGTTGGATGCTGATGACCGCCGTCGCCGGCATTGATAACTGGAATTCTTGATTTCTGGGAAGCTACGAGAGGTGCACCTTCTTTTGGATGACGCATTGCGCAGATGTCTGCGTAACATGAGATAACTCGGATTGTATCGGAAACACTTTCGCCTTTGGATGCGGAACTGGAATCAGCACTGGCGAAACCTAAAACAGAACCGCCAAGATTTAACATGGCAGCTTCAAAACTTAACCGGGTTCGTGTACTTGGTTCATAAAAACAGGTGGCTAATTTTTTGCCTTCACATGCGTGTGCATATTTGTTCGGGTACTTCTCGATATCATTGGCAAGGTCTAAAAGCTTGTCTAATTCATCGACGGAGAAGTCCAATGGGCTCATTAAATGACGCATAAAATCCTCCTTGTATTGACCGGAAACGGCAGAGTGAATCTGTCTGTCTCCAGGCATTTTTTCTATCATATAATAATCATTCTGTGAATTCAAGGGGAAAAATATTTACGCACGAATCGGGAAAAGACGGGCTGTTTGGCATGATATTTCAAAAGATTGGAGCCATTTTCTGATATTTGGTTGCGCGAAAAAGAAAAATGAAGTAAACTACAGGTACGCAGAAAAGAATGCAAAAAGTTTCGCCTGGGGCGGAACATACAAGGAAAGGAAGAACAGACATGGCAGAAGAGACAAATTTTAGCCAGGGAGAAGCGGAGGAGGTAAAGTATCAGGAGCGCAAACGGTTACTTTTCTTCGGACTTCCATGGACATTTACAAAATATACGATCAGTCAGGATATGATTACCGTCGATGAGGGATTGATCAAGGTGGAAGAGAATGACTGCTACATGTACAAAGTGCAGGATGTCAAGCTGACAGCCACACTGCCGGAGCGGATTTTCGGGCTGGGAACGATCATCTGCTACACCGGAGACGTGACAGACAAGGAACCTCGCCTGAGTCATATCAAGCATGCAAAGGAGATTAAGAATTATCTTCTGAAGGCATCCGAGGCGGCGCGCATCAAGAGACGCACGTTAAACATGCAGGACATCGGTGCAGGCATTGCAGATGATGTGGATCTGTAGGAAAAGCCGCTGCTTTCACAGGGCGCAGGAGTGCGTGCCGGGAAAGAGCGCCATGCGCGGTCTGGCTATGTGAGCCGGTTTGCATGCACGAGAA
>ENA-ORKV01002416-ORKV01002416.1-human-gut-metagenome-genome-assembly--contig:-NODE-2416-length-11184-cov-3.194922_pt1 | contig 11184 bp, 9 predicted proteins | sample MGYA00243058_ERZ508805 | MGnify/ENA primary metagenome ERZ508805 (study PRJEB26277, sample SAMN04329770) | human gut metagenome | biome: human-associated habitat | host: Homo sapiens | place: USA... | reverse complement strand
ACTCCGAAGCGTACTGTAGCTGGTGTTTAAGCCTAATTCCTCGATGACCTCATCCAAAACTGATTCCATTCTGAGAATGTAGGCACAGTCGTTCACCACATTCAAAGCCGTCGAGAAATCCGAAGAAGCCGCCGTTTTTGAGGCATCCTGTTTTAATATGTAAAGCGTGGCCTTTGCCTCGTATTTGGGCACATACGTCACATGGTAGTAACCGACGAGCGCCGCTACAGCCACGATCATGGCCGCCAAAGCAATTAAGATTTTTTTCGGTTTAAATAATTAACGAAACAGCTCTACTAGATCGATTTCAGCACTTATAGTATTATTGTTTGCCATATTTAGTCATAATTTGATAGAATAGTTGATTATATCCTTTTAGTGTTTCTTGTTAACCACCACAATATTATTAGTGGCTTTATCAGCAGTTAAATGTAAACAACAACTTTTATTACCAAACCATTGATGTATAGAACCATCGTGTTCAATAATATCAACAAAATATTTATGTTTTTCTTGTCTTGAATGTGAATCTTCTAAAGCAAATTCATGATTATTAATTTGTTCATTAGACATAGCTAAATTAATTTTCTTTTCCTTTAATAGTTTTTTCTTGGCATAGTCACGTTTAGTTTTCTTTCTAGTTTTAGGAAATAATATACCAGCCTTAGATAAAGTTTTATAGATAAAATCATAAGAGACTTTAATATTTTCTTCATGTTCTAAATACTCTTTAAAATGATTAAAGTTAAAATCGTAGTTTATTATTATAAAGTAGTATAATATCACCAGAGATTGACTTATCTATCAGATTTACAGGTGTTCTTGAGCAGTCGCCATGCATAAATGCAGATTTGCCTTTCTCTTTATATTTGATTATAAGACGATTAACTTGTCTTTTGGATATATTATGTTGGAGAGTTATTCTATTTTTATTTCCTCTGTGGTTTACATATTCTTTAATTTTTTCATATTTTTGTTTTTCTTTTATATTTAGTTCTACCTTTCTCATTAGTTCTATCTTAGTGGAATATTGTATAACATTGAAACATTTTCACAAGTTAACACTTAAGACATTATCACAAATTAATCATACTAAATATTATATTGTTTAGGTGGGGTTTTTGTTGAGAAAATTGTTAATTACTGCTATACTATAAATATGTATAAAATACTAAAGTGGTGGTAAATATGTTGACACAGAAAGTAATAAAGTTTTTTAGATTAAATAAGTTTTTAGACAAGAAAAAATATATTTTATGTTCTATTGCTTTGGTAGGAATTTTTGTTGTGTTTATGTTTAATTCTTTTTCTGTAACAGTACCAATTAAATTTATTGAGATAAAATCAGAAAAACTTAACTTTGATAATAATGAAGCGGGTTCTTGGAAAGTTACAAAGAGTTCTTCATGGATAGGTAAAAATAAAGCTAGAATTACTTTTGACATTGATTCTGTAGAAAGAATTAATAATTCAATAAATGATGTTATATTTGTAGTTGATACATCTGCTTCTATGTCTGAGGCTGGTTTTGATAGTATTAAAAGTGCAGTTAAAGATGTTTTGGATAAGTTGAGTGGTAAAGTTTCCTTGATTAGTTTTAATGATACCGCCACCATTTTATCTGATTTTACTGATGATTATGACTTTGTTTATAATTCTGTAAATTCACTATCATTAACTGGAAATACTAACTATTATCAAGCCCTTATTAAAGTTGATGAGTTATTAAGTAGTTATGTTTATGATGGAGAAAGACCTGTATCTCTAGTATTTTTGACTGATGGTTATCCTAGTAGTGATACTCCTAATGAAGTATCACAATATAAATATTTGAAGAGTAAGTATGAATATTTAGATGTCAAAGCAATTCAATATAATATTGGAACTATTATAGTTGATAATGTAAAAAATATTAGTGATAAGCAATTTTGGGCAAATGATAAAAATATTAATGATGTTTTATATAAAGCTGTATTTGATATTGTTTATTATAATTATTTTAAAGTGGTAGATAATATTAATGAAGATTATTTTAGTATAGATAGTGTTAATTATGATGTAGGGGAAGTTAGTACTAACAATAGTCAGGTTATTTGGAATATTAAAGATTTTATATCTGGCAGTAATAGTAAGTTAACAATAGATGTTACTTTAAAAGAATTTTATCAAGGGAGATATGGTTTATTTGAAACTAATGTAAGTGAAGCTGTGAGTTCTAAAATCGATGGTTTAGAGGAAAATGTTAATTCTACTTTGACACCAATATTATCTAATAATTATACAGTTACATATGATGCTAATGTCCCTGTAGGTTGTAAGGTGTCTAATTTACCAAGTACTGAACAGCATATAGTCTATGATACCGTAACTATTCCCAGTGAAGTGCCAGTATGTGTTGGTTATCAGTTTAAAAAATGGGAAATTGATAATAAAAAGGTGGAGAAAGTAAATGATGATAATTTTATTATGCCTGAGGAAAATGTAGTGTTAAGGGCTATTTGGTCAAAAGTGGAGCTTGACAAATCTATGGATGGGACTATTAGTGAACAAACAACTTTATATAAAGTGCTTCAAAAAGAAGCTACATCTGGAGGCTTAGCAAAAGAGTATACTGGTGAACATCAGGATTCAATGGCTGGCGTTGGCAATAGAAAAATTTATTATTATAATCCTTCATCTTATACAGATAAAAGTGAAATATTGGATAAAAACAATGTTATATTTGCAGATATGTGTTGGCAAATGGTGAGAACTACTGATACTGGTGGAGTAAAGATGATTTATAATGGTGAGCCTGATTCTAATGGTTCTTGTGGAACTAATAGAAGCACTCATGTTGGTTATAATGGTAGAACTACATCAAATCTATCTGGAAACTATTATTATGGTACTGATTATGAATATGATAGTGAGTCTAAAGTATTCAAATTGGCAGGTGATTTAACTCAAGCAAAATGGACTTCTGATAATTATAGTGAATTGTTAGATAAATATACATGTAGAGCTACTACCTCAACTGGTACGTGTGCAACTTTATATTATACTGAATCTTATTATAATGCATCAACTGCTTATGTTTTTTCAATTAATAGTAATTCAGCATATTTACAGTTTGGAACAATGCCTTTTAATGCGAATAGGGGTTCTCCGGCTTCTGTTGGGTACATGTTTAATAAAATTTATCAATTTAATGCTAAAAAACCTACGACAGAAACTGTTTTAAAATCAGCAACTATTTCAACTACTTATTATTTTTCTGATTCTGTATCATATGATAATGATAAGTATTTATTAAATAATCCATCAACTGTTTCTACAACAACAGATGCGGTTGGTAAGTATACTTTTAAATCTACCAGTAATTCAACATCTAATGCTATAGTTTATTATATTGTGAAAGTTGTTGATACTACTATGTATTATGTGGAGATGACCAATGGAAATGATTTAGAGTATTATGACAAATTATATACATATGGCACTAGTTACACTGATAATGGTAATGGAACTTATACTATAAATAGTCCTAGTATTGCTAAAGTAACTACATGGTATGATAATTATGGTAACATGCGTGCTAAATATCTTTGTAAAAATGCAACTAACAATACTTGTACTCAATTGTTCTATGTTGCTACTACTGCAAAAATGAACTTTACATACTTAAAAGATGCTGATAATTTTAAATATTCTAATACTTTTACCTATTCTGATGGTGTTTATAAATTGAATAATGCTGTATCGATATGGGATTTTTCTGATTCTAATAATGTAACTTTGCTTGAAAATAATCAATATACTTGCTTTAATGATTCTGGCATGTGTGATAGACTTGATTTTGTTTATTATTTATCCAGTTATACTAAGGAAATGTATTATATCATTTTAAGTGATGGAAAGAATTCTGAAGATGCATTAGAAGAAATGTTTTATGCTGATGATTTGAATGTGACTAATTCAACGATAAAGACAGCAGTGGATGCTTGGTATAAAAAGTATTTGCACAAGTATGCTTCTTATTTGGAAGATACAATATTCTGTAATGATAGGTCGTTTGGAAATACAGGAGGATGGAGGGGCAATAATATTTTAGATTATCAATTACGTTTTAAATATTCAAGTTCGTTGTTATGTTCTAATATTACTGATATGTTTAGTTTGTTTAATGAAAAAGCAAGGCTGAAGTATCCTGTTGGATTGCTTACAAATAATGAACGCGATTTTACTGCTGATACAGATAAAGATTATTGGTTTCTTACCCCTTATTCTTTTAATTACGATGTTGCTACTTCTTATTCTGGTTTTTTTACACATATTGTTAATTCTAGTTTAGGGGTTAGGCCTGTAATATCTTTAAAAGCCGGTACTTCTTATATTAATGGTGATGGTTCTATGAATAGGCCTTACATTGTTGATGTGGAAAAATAAGATGTGTTATCAATAAATGAATAGCCGTAATGGCTATTTTTTTTGACTTTTTTTAAAGATTGCTGTATAATATGCCTGATTTTAAGGGATTCTTGCGCTTATAATTATGAAAGGGGATTTGGTTATGAGTTTAACTTATGATAATTATTCTGAGATGAGTACTGATGAGTTATTTGAAAAATTATTACCAACTATTAAAAGTATTTATAAATCTTATGAATATACTGGTATTTCATTTGATGAGTATTCTGATATAGTAATTAAAATACTCGCTAATAGTAGGCCTTCTTCTGATTTTTTATCATATGTTAAAAATGATATTAAAAAAGAGGTTGATTTAGAAGTTGGAAAGCTATTAACTGATGGTGATAGGTCTATTGATGTTATATCACAGTATATAGAAAAACAATTGCCTGGTGTTAATAATTATGAAGATTCCGTTAGGGCTTTTAGAAAGTTAGATGCCTTTTTTAAAAAATATGATTTTGTATTGGATGTTAATTCTTTGTCGAAATTAATTGAGGGTAATGATAAATTTTTAGCTATGATTAATTATGCTTTTGATGAAAAACGTGCAGATATAGTTAAAGGAAATTCTAATGAAGTTTTTGATAACAATTTTTTGATTTTTTCGATTTTGACATATTGTGATTTAAAAGACATTAAAGTAGAGGAAAATGTTGAAGTATTAAATGCAGATGATTTTTATGATACTAATTCTAAGGATCTTGATACTTTAAAACTTTATCTTAATGATATAGGAAGAATACCTTTATTAACTGCTGAGGATGAAAAAGAATTGGCTTATAAAATTTCATTAGGTGATATGTCTGCTCGTAGTAAGTTTATTGAAAGTAATTTGAGACTTGTTGTTAAGGTAGCTAAAAAATATCGTAATTATGGCCTTCCATTTATGGATTTAATTCAAGAAGGAAATTGTGGTTTAATGAAAGCAGTTGAAAGATTTGATGGTACGATGGGTGTTAAATTTTCAACTTATGCAATGTATTATATTAGCGTCGCTATGAGTAGAGCTATTGCGAATGATTCTAGAACTATTAGAATTCCAGCTCATAAATTTGAAACGTTGAGAAAATATAAGGCTGCTGTTGATGCTTTACAAAAGAAATATTGTAAGAATTTTAGTGTAGAGGAAATTGCTCAATTACTTGGAAAAAGTGTTCCTTATGTTAAAGAAATGGAAGAGCTTTGTAAGGAACCAGTTAGTCTTAATGCATTTGTTTCTTATGAAGGAGATTCTGAATTAGAATCATTTATACCTAATGATGATAAATCTGTTGATGAGCAAGTTGTATTAAATAATTTGCCTTCTGAGCTTTCAGAGTTTTTTAATAGTTGTAAGTTGAATGAGAGACAAAAAATGGTTTTGTTACTTAGATTTGGTATTTTAGATGGACATTTATGGACACTTGAAGAAATAGGAAAAAAATATGGTGTTTCTAGAGAAAGTATAAGACAGTCAGAAATACGAGCTTTAAAATTAATTAGAAATTCAAAAGATATTGAAAAATTTTCTGTTTATTTGGATAATCCAGATCAAGCACTTGCTAAATTAAAAGAATTTAGAGATCTAGAGGAAAAGAAAAAGAGAAAGAAAAAAGTATATCCAAAAACTGGTAAAAAGGGTAAATATTTACAGTCTATATATGAGTATTTTGATGAATTTGATAAAACGATAATTGATTCTGTAATTAGTACACTTAATCCTGATGAAAGAAGTTTACTTACATTAAGATATGGTGATGATTTGGAAAATCCAGTGTCGCATGGTCTTAGTAAAAGGGATGCTTCTAGATTTTATGGGTCTTTAATGCCGCGAATGAGGAAAAAATTAGAGAGTATGAATTTCCCTTCGACTTTAGAAAAAAAAGAGAAAGATGAAGATGACGTTATTGATGATGTTAGTTATTTAAATGATGAGGTAACGATTTGTAATGATTTTAATAGAACTGATTATATTAAACTTCTTAATACTATAAAAGTGCCAGAGTATAAATTGGTAATTGATGAGCTGGGAGTAAGAACTACTATGATTATGTCAATCTATTTTGGATTGATTGATGGTAAGCAATTCTCAATTGAGGCAATTTCTAAATTTTTTAACACGACTCCTAATGATGTGGAGAATATTATTACTAGTAATTTAGAAGGTGATAAGGCTGGTATTGATTTTCTTATCGAACAGGCTAATATGGCTTGTCATAATAAAACAGATGTAGATCCTAAAATTTTTGTTAAAAGTGAAGCTAATTAGTAGCTTTTTTGATAAATTAGCTGTGTATTTTATATTATGTTTAAATTTTTAAGGAGATGAAAGTTATGCGTAAAAATTATGTATTAGGTGATAGTATTGGAAATATTAAATTAGATTATTCTAATAGAGGAGTTGAAAGGATTAGTTCTAAGTTTAATATTTCAACGTATGGTCAGATGTTAGCTATACCAGCATGGAAAATACGTGATAGTTTTGATAATTGGTATGATTATGCTTTAGTAAGAGATGATGCTCATTCTAAGGGTTATAATTTACTAGGGGAGAATGTTATGTTAGGTCTTCTTGATGATTCTAGTTATGAGGAAATAGCTGATAAAAAGATAAGTGATTGTTGTTTATCTGCTGGTCTTAAGAGCTGTTTACTTTCTGGGTCTAATAGATCTCATCCTATTGCGACAATTGGGGATTTATTAATTGTTCCATACGATGATTTTAGAAAAATAAGAAATTTAGGTGAAACTAGATTGTTAGAATTACAAGAGTTTGTTCAAGGATTGGGTACTGTTTTTTATAAGTATAAAGTTCCTGTAGAGAAAATTCCTGATATTTTAAGAGAAAATGGAGTTATACCAATTGAAGATATTGATTTAGATGCTGATATGTTGACAATTTTACATAATAGAGGAATGCATTCTGTTGGCGATGTTTTGGATAAACTTGATGGTATTACTAAAATGTCTGGTTTTGGTGAAACAAGAAGTTTGGTGTTGCATAATAAGTTGGCAGATGTTGATAAAGAGTCTCTTGGAATTTGTCCAAGTAAAGAAGTATTAGAAGAAGCATGGGATCCTAATCATTTAGAGAAAAAGCTTAGAAAAACGCAAATTGAAAATTGTACTGAGTATAATAGATTATTACTAACTAGGAAAGAGCTTGAAAGAAGACTAAGCTATGTTGATTCAAGAATTCGTTACTTAGAAGCCTTTGGTGCTAATACAGATTCTAAAAGTCCTTCTGTTAAACAGTATGCATATAAAAGTAAGAAGTAGAAACTTCTTATTTTTTTTGCTATAATTATGACAAGGTGATAGTTTTATGATAAAATTTGATTTTAATACTTATTCTGGTTCTTGTCTAAATAAAGAGATTTATCAAAAAAATTATGTGAGAAAAAAAGAAATATTTGAAAAATTTAATAATAGTGAAATGATTGGTTGGACTAGGCGGGTTAAAGTTCAAGAAGTTACGGAGGTTTTGAATTTACGTGATGAGATTAAAAATAATGCAGAGTGTTTAGTTGTTGTTGGTATTGGGGGATCATACTTAGGCAGCCTTGCAATAAATGATATTTTTGATAATAATTTTAAGGTTATTTATTTGGGTAATAATTTATCTAGTAAGTCGATTAATGATACTTTTAAATATTTAGAAAATAAGGATTTTTATGTTGATGTTATTAGTAGATCTGGTAATACTATGGAAGTTTTAATTACTTATTCATTAGTAAAAGACTTTATGTTAAAAAAATATAGTGAAGATGAGATAAGACAAAGAATTATTATTACAACAAATCAGAATACTGGTAAGCTAAGGGAGGAAGTAGATAAATACTCTTATAGGTCTTTTGCTATACCTAGTGATATAGGCGGTAGATATTCTTTAATTACAGCTGCTCATCTATTACCAGTATCTTTTAATATTGATGTAGAAGAGTTAATTGATGGTTTTATGGATGGACTTAGTTTGAAAGATGATGCTTATTTATATGCTTGTGTTCGTAAATCTTTATATGATACAGGTAAGTTTATTGAAAATTTTAGTGTTTATGAACCTAGTTTTAATTATTTTTTAGAATGGATTAAGCAATTATTTGGTGAAAGCGAAGGTAAAAATGAAAAGGGCATTTTTCCGGTTGGAACTATTGGAACTAGAGACTTACATTCACTTGGACAATTTATTCAAGAGGGTAATCCTATTATATTTGAGACATTTATAAAAATAGGAAAAATTGGAAATATTAAATATAAGAATGTAGAACTTGATAAGATCAATAATTTAGTTTTAGATTCTGTAGTTGATGCCCATTTTAAAGCAAAAGTATATTCTAACATTATAGAGCTTAATTGTATAAGTGCTGCAAATATTGGTAGACTATGTGCTTTCTTTATGCTTAGTGCGGCTTATTCTGGATATTTGTTTGATGTTAATCCTTTTAATCAACCTGGTGTTGAAGTATATAAGGAGTGTGTTAGAAATAATTTGAGTGAGGTATTAAAATGAAAAAGAAGTATTTAATTTTAATTAGTATATTTTTATTTATATTTCTTTTAATGTTAGGTATAGTTTTGTTTGATAAAGATTTAGTTTTTGATAAGGCAATATATAATTTCATTATTAGTTTTAGGTGTGATACACTAGATAAGTTTTTTAAAACTATAACGGTACTCGGTAATCCTTTATTTATTGTTATTGTTGTTGCTGTTTGTGCTTTTATATTTAGAAATAAGAATGGTTTGTTGATCATTATATCAGCACTTGACTCTGTAATTGTTAATACAATAATTAAATATATAGTAAGAAGAGATAGACCTAATGTTTTGAGATTAATTAGTCAAGGAGGATATTCGTTTCCATCAGGCCACGCAATGATTTCTGTTTGTGTATATGGCTTTTTGTTTTATCTTGCCTGTAGTAAAATAAAAAAGCCTTGGTTAAAATACATTAGTGCAACAATACTAGGAATTTTAATTGTTGGTGTTGGAATTAGTAGGATATATGTAGGTGTTCATTATGCATCAGATATTATTGCTGGATATTCTCTGGCTTTGGTTGAGGTTATACTACTAGTACAATTACAAGATTTAATAAAAATTAAAGGGAGGTAAATATGTATAAATTAATTGTTAGTGATTTTGATGGTACATTGGTTGATGATGACTTAGCTATTCCTCTTTCTACGATGTTGGAAATAGATAGAGTGAGAAGAATGGGTATTTTATTTACTATTGCAACAAGTAGATGCTTAGGAGATATTTTATATTATAATAGGGATTTTTCATTTTTAGATTATGTTATTGCTTCTAATGGGGCTGTTGTTTATGATGTTAATAAAGAAAAAGTTATTTTTAAGAAGAGTATTTCAGTTGTAACTATTAGAAAAATTTATAATACTTTTTCTGGGTATGATATTTATGCCTGTAGAAAAGATAGAAAGTTTAGATTAACAGATTTGGATGATATTAATGATATTTATAAACTTGAAATTGTATGTGATAGTAAAAATATGGTAGAAGATGTAATTACTGGGTTGGAAAAGTTGAAGCTAAAGATTAGTTTTAATGAACAATACGTTAATGGTAATTATTATGTTGATATAGTTAGTGCTTCAATAAATAAATTTTTAGGAGTAGAAAAGATTTGTGCAAGAAGAAAAATAAATATTTCTGATGTTTTATCATTTGGGGACTATTATGATGATATTTTACTGGTTAAAAATTCAGGATGTGGAGTGGCAATGGATAATGCTATTAAAGAGGTAAAGAAAGTTTCTAAAAAGAAGACTTTAGATAATTTAAATAAAGGAGTAGAAGAATTTATAAAAAATAACTTTATTTAATATAATTTTGTATTATAATATATTGGTAATGAGGAGGTAATATGAAATTAAAGGTTAAGGAAAACGGAGAATTGTTGGCATATTTATATGATAATTTGGATATGCCTAAGAAAAAAATAAAACAGTATTTAACACATGGATCAATTTTTGTTAATAATGTTAAAATTAGACAATATAATTATCCGATAGTAAATGGAATGGAAATTGTTATTGATACGGATAGTAAAAATAAAAAAGTATTACCTTTCGATGTTTTATTTGAAGATGATAATATTATCGTTGTTAATAAACCAGCTGGTCTTTTAACTATTGCAACAGCTAAAGAAAAAGAAAAGACTTTATATCATATAGTTTCAGAGTATCTTAAAAGTCGTGATAAAAATTCAAAGGTGTTTATTGTACATAGACTTGATAAGGATACATCAGGAATTGTTGTACTTGCTAAAGGTGAAAAGATTAAAAACCAATTACAAGAAAATTGGAATGAGTATGTTAGCTTAAGAGAATATGTTGCAGTTGTTCATGGTAAATTAAAGAATAAGAGTGATAGAATTGTTCAAAATTTGAATGAGACTAAAACTAATTTGGTTTATGTTGTAAAAACTGGTGGTAAGGAGGCTATTACTAATTATAATGTTATTAAAGAAAATAGTCAGTATTCCCTTGTTAGTATAAATATTGAAACTGGTAGAAAGAATCAAATTAGAGTAGCTTTTAAAACGTTAGGTAATCCAATTGTTGGAGATAGTAAATATGGTATTAAGGATTCTTATAATAGACTATATTTACATGCTAATAGGTTAAAGATGTATTATCCGGTTATTAGAAAAGATATTTTATTTGAAACTAATTATCCTGTAGAATTTAGAAAAATAATGAAATAAGGAACAGAAAAATGAAAAAA
>ENA-ORKV01002410-ORKV01002410.1-human-gut-metagenome-genome-assembly--contig:-NODE-2410-length-11196-cov-3.139491_pt1 | contig 11196 bp, 7 predicted proteins | sample MGYA00243058_ERZ508805 | MGnify/ENA primary metagenome ERZ508805 (study PRJEB26277, sample SAMN04329770) | human gut metagenome | biome: human-associated habitat | host: Homo sapiens | place: USA... | reverse complement strand
AGTCCATTGGAACTTCGGCATTTCGCCACTGCACCAGCCTGAAAAGCATTCAGCTGCCGGATGAGCTGCTCTTTGTTGGCTCCGGAGCATTTCGGAGCTGTTCTGCACTGGAAACCGTACAATTCAACGAAAAATTACAGGTGATCTCCCAGAGTGCCTTTCAGGACTGCACGGCTCTGCGGCTGGCAGTTTTGCCGGAATCGTTGCAGCTGCTGGAAAGCAGTGCATTTCAGGGCTGTACTTCTTTGAGCATGGCGGTGCTTGCCGGCAGTACGTTGCCGGAGATTCCGGAAAATGCGTTCAGCGGCTGTTCCATGCTGGAATATGTCACAATGAGCAATTCTGTCAAAAAGATCGGGGCAAGTGCGTTCAGCAACTGCATCAATCTGCGGAGTATGACATTTCCCCCTGCACTGACTGAGATCGGGGAATATGCATTTTCCATGTGTACCAGTCTGAAAAATCTGACCATACCGGAAACGGTGGAAACTGTGGGAAAAGATGCCTTTTTCAATTCAGGCTGGAGTTTGCAGCAGTCCAGCAGCTGGAAGATTTGTGACGGTGTACTTCTGGAATACTGCGGAGAAGCTAGCGAGATCGTCATTCCGCCTACGGTGCGGCTGATCGCCACAGGATTTTTGTGCAGTGATGCGGCTCCGGTTTCGGTCACGCTGCCCTATGGCATGATAAGAGTGGCAGACGGAGCGTTTCAGGGCTGTGAAACCATAGAAAGGGTGACCTTCTCAGACAGCGTGACAGAGATCGGCAATGCCGCATTTCAGGACTGCACCTCGTTGAAAAACCTAGTGGACATGAACGCCATACAGACGATCGGCGACAATGCCTTTGAGGGCTGCACCAGTCTGGTGCATGTGGTGTTGCCGGATACGCTGACAAAGCTGGGCGTGGCGGCGTTTCGCAGCTGCTCCGGTCTGACTGCTGTGAAATTTCCGGCAAATCTGACGGAACTGCCGGAGGCGGTGTTCCATAAATGCGTTGCACTCAGCACGGAAAACGGCAGCATGGATCTGTCGAATTCGTCCCTGCAAATCGTTGGCGATGATGCATTCGGCGGCTGTGAGAATCTGGACAACCTGACATTTCCGGCATGCTTCACCACCCTTTCGGCGAGTGCGTTTTACGCACGTGAGCACAGGCAGAGAACGGTGACATTCTCCGGCAATGCCTGCACGCTGCCTGACGAAGCCAACATCTTTCCGCGGGATACGGTTCTGAGAGGGCAGAAGAACTCTCCGGCACAGACCTATGCGGAAAAGTACAGTCTGGAATTTCAGGCACTTCCGGATGAAACTCCCGCTTCGACCCACCACACTGCCGACCACGACAACGGAAAGCAGCACTACGGAATGGAAAACCATACCGATTCCCACCGGCACGACCGCAGAAGCCTCTGCAAATACGACCACGGAAAATGTTACCACGACAACCACGGTGTCTACTGCTCCGGTACCGGTGCGGTATATCAAGGGTGACGTGGACAGAAACGCCAGCATCGACAGTACCGACCTGTTTCTGATCCTGTACGCCAGTGCCCGCATCGGTGCCGGCTATCCGATCCTGACGGACGGCACGCTGAGCGATTGGGAGATCAAAAGTATGGACGTAAACGGTGACGGTACCATTGCGGCAGACGATGCATATGCGGTGCTGCTGTACTGCGGACTGGAGTCCGTGGGAAAACACCCCACGTCGCTGGACGATTTCGATTGGGAAAACAACACCATTTATACAGGCTAAAATAGGATATTCCAAAGGAAACAAGAGAAACGCCGCATAAAGTATCAGCTTCATGCGGCATTTTCTCGGAATGGAGAAAAAACATGCAGTATCAAAACCCGATTTTATCCGGATTTCACCCAGACCCCAGCATTTGCCGCGTGGGAAAAGATTTCTATCTGGTGACCAGTTCTTTCGAGTATTTCCCCGGGATTCCGATTTTTCACAGTCGGGATCTGGTGCACTGGGAGCAGATCGGACATTGTCTGACGCGGAACTCGCAGGTGCATCTGGTGACAGGAGCACCCAACTGTCTGAACATCTACGCCCCGACGATCCGGTATCACGAGGGGACGTTCTATGTTGTGGTGACCAATGTCACCGGCGACAATCACGGCAACTTTATCGTTACGGCAACCGATCCCGCAGGCGAATGGTCTGAACCGATTCCGCTGCCCTTTGCCGGAATCGACCCGTCCCTGTTCTTTGACGATGACGGCAAGGTGTACTATCTGGGTACAGACGGCGGCATTTATCTAAGCCAGCTGGACATTGCCACCGGAGAAGCCATTGGCGAAACCCACGCCCTCTGGCAGGGCACCGCCAACAATCCGGAGGGACCGCATCTGTACAAGATCAACGGCATGTACTATTTGCTGCTGGCACAGGGCGGCACGGAGCTTTGCCACATGGCAGTTCTGGCACGGAGCAAGTCCATTCTGGGGCCCTATGAGCCGTGCCCGCACAATCCGATCCTGACCAATATCGGCAAAAACCTGCCCATTAAGGCAGCCGGTCACGCCGATCTGGTGGACGATGCCGACGGGAACTGGTGGGCAGTTTGTCTGGGCAATCGTCCGCTGGCGTATCCGTTCCGCCACAATCTGGGACGGGAAACCATGCTGGTGCCGGCTCGTCTGGAAAACGACTGGTTCTATCTGGGCGAGGAACGTGCAGTGCTGCCGGAATTCACAGTAGAGCACGCTCCCGCAGAGGAGATTCCCGCAGGCTATGCGGCATGCAGTGCGGTGACAGATGATTTTCGCGGTGACAGTCTGCACCTGATGTGGAATTACATCTATAATCCGGTGGAGGGCTTGATACAGCAGACCGCATCTGGCTTACAGATGCACGGCAACGAGGTTTCCCTCTGGGAAGATGCTCCCAAGGCGTGGCTGGGACGGCGGCAGGAACACTTCTGCTGTACTGTCGAAGCAGACCTGCATTTTGTGCCGCAGCAGGAGGGGGAAGAAGCCGGTCTGACTGTGTACATGAATCCGGCACATCACTATGAGATTGCCCGCACCATGCGGGACGGCAGGGGCTGTGTGATTCTGCGGCGGCGGATCGGCGGACTGTGTGCCGTAGAGCAGGTGCTGCCGTACAGCGATGAAACCATGACCCTGCGGCTGGAATGCGATCGGGATCGTTACCGGTTCTCGTTCCGCACGGCTGACGGCACAGTGCAGCCTGTAGGCTCCGGTGAAACCCAGTACCTGACCACAGAGGCAGGCGGCTGTTTTACCGGCAACTACATTGCCCTGTACGCTTCCGGAAACGGCAAGCCGATGACGACCACTGCGACCTTTACCCGTTTCTCTTACCAGCCGGAAGCAGAATAATCACTTGCTTCTACATCTACAGTACACCATGCAGATATGCTGTATGGTGTATTTTTTTGGCATGAACGCGGCAAAGCGGGGCATACTTTCCTTGGGAGGAAAGTGCGATGCGAAAACTGAAAAATCGTCTGGCAGTGCTGCGGCTGCTGTTGGTGCTGCTGTTTTGTACGGTTGCCGTATACCTGGCGTGGCTGATGCAGAAGCCGGAACTCTTGCAGGCCGCCGCCGGACAGGGCAGCTACACCTGTACCGCCGGAACAGCTGCCGGCACGATCTATGACCGGAACGGTGTGCCGCTGGTCAATACCAAGTCGGTCTGCACCGCAGTCGTCAGCCCTACGCCGGAGGCGGCAGAAGCTCTGCTGCCCCACGTGCTGGACGCAGAAGCGTTTTACGAAAAGCTGGCACAGGGGAAGCCCTTTACCTGCACGGTGGACACAGCGGACATTGCCTGTCCGGACGTGACTGTGCTGGAGATTCCCCAGCGGTACACCACGCCCCAGCCGGCACAGCATGTCATTGGCTATACGCAGGAGGGGAAAGGCGTTGCCGGACTGGAATCCGCCTACGATGCAGTCTTACGCGGCGTGGATTCCCAGTGGAGCGTGACTTTTTCCGTAGACGGTAAAGGAAAGCCGCTTGCCGGCGAAGCAGCTCAGGTTCGTTACGGTGCCAATCCGGTGCAGGGCGTGATGACAACGCTGGACATTCGGATGCAGCGAATCTGTGAAACTGCCGGTGCATCACTACAAAAGGGCTGTGTGGTAGTCATGGACGTGGAGAGCGGGGACATTCTGGGGCTTGCCAGCTTTCCCGGCTATACGCCCGATGCACTGGGAGAAGCCATGCAGGATCCGGACAGCCCCATGATCCAGCGTGCCCTGTACGCCTATCCGGTGGGGTCGATCTTCAAGCTGGTGACGGCAGCCTGTGCCTATGAAAACGGTGCGGAAACGGCGTTTCAGTGGGACTGCAACGGAACGATTTCCATTGGCTCCCAGCGGTTCCGCTGCCACGACCCGCAGGGGCACGGACTGCAAAATCTGGCAGATGCCATGCGGAATTCCTGCAACCCCTATTTTATTGCACTGGGGCAGACGTTTTCCGGAAAGGAACTACTGGAAACGGCAAAGGCTCTGGGCTTCGGAACGGAAACGGTGCTGACCTCCAACATGATCGGCTCCAGCGGGACACTGCCGACATTGCAGCAGCTGAAACTGCCGGCGGAGCAGGCAAATTTTTCGTTCGGACAGGGCGTTCTCACGGCGACACCCCTGCAAATCACCCGTATGACCTGTGCCATTGCCGGAAACGGTACCCTGCCGGCTGTGCGGCTGGTGCGTGGCGTGACGGAAAACGGGCGGACAGTGCTGCGGGAGGAAACGGGACTTTCTGAAACCGGCATTTCTGCGGGCACGGCACAGTTTCTGCGGCGGCTTATGTGCTACACGGCGGCAGACGAAGACTTTCAGGGCATGCCTGCCCATGTTTCTATGGGAGCAAAAACCTCTACGGCACAAACCGGCAGGGTGGACGAATCCGGCGACGAATACTGCCATGGCTGGGTGACGGCGTTTTTTCCGGCGGACTGCCCGCAGTATGCCGTGACGGTACTGGCGGAGGACGGCGGCTATGGCAACCAGACTGCCGCACCGGTGCTCCGGCAGATCGCGGCGGCGATCATGGGGCTTTGAACATTCTCTTGGGCAATACCGCACAAAGATTGTGCGACAGATGCGTGCGGGAAGATACGAAACAGGCTCTGAAGGGAAATTTGCAAGCAGATGGCGTGCAAAGTCGCCAGACGCTCTTTGTGCGGTATTGCCCTGGTGAAATTGTCCGGTTCGTCTATTGACACGCCGTGGAAAATCGTGTATAATAGAAGCAGGGAATTGTTCCCGAAACAAACGCCGCTATGGCAGATTGGAGTTTTACCCATGGCAGATGAAAACATGATGGATATGGATATGCAGGGCATGCTGTATACTCTGGAAGACGAAGAAGGAAACGAGCAGGAATTCGAGGTTCTGGGCGAACTGGAATATGAAGATGCAACATACTGTGCACTGGTTCCGTACTATGAAAATGAAGAAGACATGCTGAAAGACGACGGCGAATTTGTCATTCTGAAGCGGGAAACCATTGACGGAGAAGAAATGCTCTGCACCATTGAGGACGATGACGAATATGATGCAGTAGGCAACATGTTCCTCCAGTATCTGAACGACATGTTCGACGAGGAGGACGAAGAGGAAGCGTAAGCACTTCCGGTTGACGGTAGAAAAATTTTCACAAATTTCCTATTGATTTTTGGGAAAGATAGTGCTATAATAAACATAGAACGAAACCGGAAGAAGCATTCCGGTTGGCATTACTGCCCAGTGCGAGACATTGCGGTTTTTATAATCCAACACTCCTTTATAGGGAATCTGACTCCGTCTGTGGATTGCAGACCTCCTGCTTGCGGCAATGACCGTAACGGACGAAGGGAGCGTGAAGCAGAAGGGAAGATACCCACCTTGCTAGATATAGCTTGGTTTTATTCGCTGCAAGACGGCTGGGTGGTTTTTTGAAATCACAAGGCACTCTGTGAGAGATCACGGAGTGCCTTTTCTTTTTCCGCGAGATGTTTCCAAAAAACCAGTTGTAATTTTTCCGGAAATATGCTACAATAAAAAAGATTACGAACTTTTCGGATAAAGGAGAAAACAGTATGCTGCTGCGTATGACAGACATCAATAAATTTTATAACGGCAATCAGGTGCTCTCCCACGTTTCACTGACGGTGGAAGAACACGACCGCATCGGGCTTGTGGGCGTAAACGGCTGCGGCAAGTCCACGCTGCTGCGAATCCTCACGGAACAGGAACTGCCGGATCATCTGGTGGAGGGGGACGGTGAAATTGCCAGATCCGCCAAGACCAGCATCGGCTATCTGGAACAGATGGGCGGACTGGATCGGGAAAGCACCGTCTGGGAGGAGATGCGGAGCGTGTTCCGTCCGCTGCTGGAAACGCAGGAGCGAATGCACCAGCTGGAAGAAGCCATGCAGTCCGGCGACATGACCGGTGCGGAGGAATATCACCGCCTGCAAACCTGGTTTGAAAACAACGGCGGCTATCAGATCGACGTGAAGATCCGCACGGTGCTGAACGGTATGGGTTTCACACAGGAAACCTATTCCCGCATCATCTCCGGTTTCAGCGGCGGTGAAAAAACACGGCTTGCCATTGCACGGCTGCTGCTGGAGGAACCGAATCTGCTGATTCTGGACGAGCCTACCAACCACTTGGATTTCAAGACCGTTATGTGGCTGGAGGATTACCTCAAAGACTATCAGGGAGCACTGCTGCTGGTATCCCATGACCGCTATTTCCTCGACCGGCTGTGCACCAGCGTCTGTGAGATCGAGCGGGGCAGACTGACGCGGTACAAGGGCAACTACACCACTTTCACCCAGCTGAAAGAAGCGGCTGTGGCACGGCAGTGGAAAGAGTACGAGATGCAGCAAAAGGAAATCGCCAAGCTGGAGGACTACGTTGCCCGCAACCTCACCCGTGCTTCGACGGCAAAGTCCGCCCAGAGCCGCGTGAAGCAGCTGGAAAAAATGGAACGCATTGAAAAGCCGCTGGTTTCCCGCAAGCAGGCACGGGTGGAATTTACGTACGAAATGGATCCGCCGCAGGAAGTGCTGAAAGTGCAGGACATTGATATTTCCGTGGGCGAGGGGACAGAACGGAAAACGCTGCTGCCGGACGTGTCTTTTGAAGTTCGCCGCGGCGAAAAGTGGGGCATTATCGGAGATAACGGCATTGGCAAGTCCACGTTGCTGAAAATCTTGCAGAACAAGCTGCCCCATCAGGGGAGAGTCCGCTGGACCAGCAATGTCAAGATCTCCTACTTCGAACAGGAGAGCACCAACCTGCACCCCACAAAATCGGTGATGCAGGAAATTCATGACCGCGTGCCGTCATGGACAGATCTGGAAGTGCGGAATCTGCTGGGGCAGGTACGCCTGACAGGGGAAAACGTGTTCAAGCCGGTGGGCGTACTCTCCGGCGGCGAGCGTGCAAAGGTCTGCTTCGCGGTGATGATGCTGGAGCACGGCAACGTGCTGATTCTGGACGAACCCACCAACCACCTGGACATTGCCATGAAAGAAGTCATCGAGGAAGCCATGCAGTCCTTTGCGGGGACGCTGCTGTTTGTGTCCCATGACCGGTACCTGCTGGACAAGGTGGCAGACCACATTCTGGAACTGAAAGCCGACGGGGCAACGACCTATCAGGGTGGCTTCAGCAAGTGGCTGGAGGCACAGCAGAAACAGCCGGAACCAGAGGAAACCCCTGCGGAAAGATCGGCTGCTGACAAGGAAAAGCCGGCGGAGAAGCCGGCATACCGTTCCAAGAAACAGCGTGCCCAGCAGGCGAAAATGCGTGCCGACCTGCGGAGTCTGGAACAGCAGCTGGACAAGATGCAGGAGGAACTGGACACCCTGACAGCGGAACTGACCGACGAAGCCGTTTGCAGCGACTATCAGCTGATGCAGGAAAAGTGCCAGCGTATGGAGGAACTGCGGGTGCAGATGGACGAAACCATGGAGCAGATGATCCTGCTGGAGGACGAACTGGGATAACCAAAAGGAACAGAACAAAAAACGGAGAGAGCATTTCGCCCTCTCCGTTTTCTTTTCGATGATGCTGTAACTGATTACAGCTTTTTCTTTTCGTCTTCGATCATTGCCAGCAGTTCGTCTACAGAAGCACTTGCAATGCGGTCTTCCTTGTTCTTGGGAACAGACGGTGCAGCAGGCTTTGGTGCAGGAGCCGGTGCAGATGCACGGCTGCTGCGGAACGGGGTATCGCCCAGATTCCGTGCTTCCTCCGGAGAGCTTGCTTCGTGGCTGCCGCGGTAAGTGGAAACCGGAGCTTCCGGCTGTGCCGGTGCGACAGGTGTTTCGTCTGTGATCGGCGGGGTGCTGTAGGTGTTGCTGCTGTAGCTGCCGAATGTTGCGGTGTTGGAAGTACTTGCAGCATGTGTGCCCTCATAGGTGGTCGTGTTGTTGCCGGCTGCCGGTGCAGAACCGTCCAGCGGGAGCTGATCTGCCGGATTGGTGTAGATCGGCACATCATGCTGTGCCTTGAACTGCATGGTGCGAGCCTTCTGGTACGGCGAGTTGGGGTTTACCTGTTTCCGTTCGAAGTTCTCCGCAATGGAGGAACGTTTCTTCTCAAAGGAACGGCTCTGGGTCGCTTCGGACGGACGGTACAGCGGAGAGCGTCCGCCCAGTTCTTCGTCATCATAAGCAGAATCGCCGTCATCATAGGAATCTTCGCTGTAAACTTCGTCATAGTTTTCTTCAAAAGTGTATTCGTCATCGCGTCCCATGCTTGCCCGTACAATGGTGACGATCAGCATGATGACCAGAATGATGCTGGGGAGAACCATCAGACTCAGGATTCCCGGAACGCCAGTGGCAAATTTTACATATGTATACAGTTCGCCGCTTTCATAGGAGCACTTGCCGAGAATACTGTCCACAGTTACAGGCGGCTCAGTTCCCACGTCGCTTGCCTTCATGGTAGTGGGATAGTACTTCAGAACGCCGGTTTCGTCCTGTTCGATGTTGTAGATGCGGCGGACAGCAACGCGGTCGGAGTCGATGTCCTTGGAAGCGTCGTCCGGAGCCAGTACGCACAGAACAGCGTTGTTCTTGGCAATCGGATCAGTTTCTTTATAGGCGGAAGCGATCACGGCAGTGTGCTGGTGGATCGAAGCCGCAGCACTGGTGTCATCGACTGAGCCGGCAGCCTGTCCGGAAGTGCCGGTGGCAACGGCAGCCCCTGCTGCTGCTTCCATAGTATCATATTCCATCAGATAGATGTAGTGCCCGAAAATCTTCGGTGTGTCTTTTCGGGAAAAAAGAATGTTCGTGGTCAGAGAGATTGCCACCACGATCACGAGGAGGATCGCCAGTACAATGGCAAGAATGGATTTGGATTTCTTTTTCATAATGCTACCTACCTTTTTACGAAGTCATGGGATTTAACCCTATTATAACACATCTTTTCTGCGATTTCAATCGCTTTTTTGCATTTTTGCAGAAAAAGTGCAAAAGTCTGAACCGGAAATTTTTTCCGCCGCATCATTTGTCAGCGAGCACTTTTACAGTACCTCATTATTATAGCACATCTTTTCTGCGATTTCAATCGTTTTTTTGATTTTTCAGAGAATTTTTTTGAAACCTCTTGACAAATCAAGAATTTGTGGTATAATAAATAGGTAATCCTGCGTGAGTGATCTCACGGTATAACCGGTGCTGGAATAGCTCAGTTGGTAGAGCAGTGCATTCGTAATGCACAGGTCGCGTGTTCAAGTCACGTTTCCAGCTCCATTTTTCTGCTCCGTGAAAGTACAGGCACTGCCGCCTGTCAGAACTGCCGAAAGGCAGATGCGAGCGTAGTTTAGTGGCAAAACATCAGCTTCCCAAGCTGAGGTTGCGAGTTCGATTCTCGTCGCTCGCTCCAGAATCAACAGCATGTGTGCACAACACGTGCTGTTTTTTTTGTGTCCGCAGGGATACCTTTTATATAGAGGAAACGCTGCATAAAGCGGATCTGTTTGCAGAATATCTGGGAATTTGCACAAATTGTGAGGTCTTTCATCGGGCGAAATTTGTGTAAAAAGCATCTTGCATCTTGGTGAAAAATCTAGTATCATAGTACTGTGCAGACCTCTGCTTTTGCAGGATCTGTCTGTATTTTGAAGAACGTTCGAAAGTGCCTGTGCACTTTCCGACTGAAGGAAATGAGGAAAATTATGATGTTCAAGACCAAAAAGATCCTGGCATTCCTGCTGGCATCTGCAATGATGACTGCTGCGTTCACCGCCTGCGGCGGTTCTTCCGACAGCTCCAAGGACTCCAGCAGCGAAGCAGAGTCCAGTGCTGAAGAATCCAGCGAAGCAGAGGAATCCAGTGAAGAAGCTTCCGCAGACGAAAGCTCTGCTCCGCAGCAGGTGCAGACCGGCGACTTCGAAGAAGCTGTCGTTCCGCAGGCTGGCGAGGCTTATCTGAGCATGGCAGACGGTCAGTGGTGGCTCCAGTACACCGGCAGCGATACGGACTATCTGTGCTATGATGCAGGTGTTGCTCCGATCACCGGCAACGGCGAATATACTGTCAGCGTTACCGTAGATACCAACGCGATCCGTTACGATGCGACCGGCGATGTAAACGGCGACCTGATCGCAAACGGCACTGCATTCATGGCTGTACAGATCATGGACGGTGCAACTGCTACCCCGAACGCAGTGATCGATGTAACTGCTGTCAAGGTAGACGGTACTGAGATCCCGCTGACCAAGAAAAGCTTTACCAATACAGAAGAAACCGAGATCAACGGCGTAAAGCATAACAATGTTCGTTCCAACATCTTCAATGAATGGGTACCGGACGACAGCCTGCCGGGCGATGCAAGAAGTGCAGAGGGCAACATTGCTGATCTGGCAAACAAGGCCGACTATTCTGCAACCATTCTGGATCCGTCTGCTATTGGCGACTGGACAACCATTGAAGTAACTTTCAACGTAACTGGTATGTAATTGCGGCTTCGCGATTTCATGAAATGATAGACTGCCTGTGCCGGCTCGGTGCAGGCAGTTTTTATTTGTTGGCTTCGAAATGTGAATTTTTTGAAAATCCTGCGGAATCAGCTTGCATGATGCCGAAAGATATGGTATAATAAATTTCGTCGCTGAATCATGGAAGCTTAGCTCAGCTGGGAGAGCATCTGCCTTACAAGCAGAGGGTCATAGGTTCGAGCCCTATAGTTTCCAC